>Ga0157370_10007660_pt1 | contig 11721 bp, 4 predicted proteins | sample C35metaG_FD_113463 | JGI IMG/M metagenome (GOLD analysis project Ga0157370, IMG submission 113463) | Corn rhizosphere microbial communities from Kellogg Biological Station, Michigan, USA - C3-5 metaG | ecosystem: Host-associated > Plants > Roots > Rhizosphere > Soil | place: USA: Michigan... | reverse complement strand
CATGTATAATAAAGGAATTAGTTTTTTAACATGGGATGGATCTGGTGCAGAACCACAAATTAGAATGAGAGTTTCGCCAGAAGGAAATATTGGTATTGGGACTTTGTCGCCAGATGCAAAATTAACCGTAAATGGTAAAATCCGTTCGCGTGAAGTAAAAGTCGATTTAAACTTTCCTGCACCAGATTATGTTTTTGCACCAGATTATAAATTGAGAAGCCTGCAGGAAGTTGAAAATTATATAAAAGAAAACAGTCATTTACCAGAAATTCCATCAGCAAAAGAATTTGAGAAAAACGGAATCAATGTTTCTGAAATGAATATGGCGCTTTTAAAGAAAGTTGAGGAATTAACGCTTTATACTATTGAACAACAAAAAAATACTGAAGTGTTAATGAAGATTATCGAGCAACAGAATAGGAGGTTGGAGGTTCTGGAAAATTGCAAATGAAAATAGAAAATGCGTTACTTGAAAAAGTTGTTAAGTGAGAAGTAATTTTGTCTTCCTCATATAGATACACATTTTTTGAACATAAATTTTATTTGAAGAATCTATTTGTTTGTGTGTTTCTAAATTGCTGATAATGAGTTTTTTTAGGTGTGTATTTGTCAAAATGAAGTTTATGCTTAATTTTATTAGCTGCAAGTTGTATTAAAAACGATATAGAGCGTTTGATATAAACATTAAGAAATTAATAAAAAAAAAAAGAATTCAACTCGAATCCTTTTTTTTTTATTAATTTTTTTGGTGTATTACTGAGACATCAGTCAAGCTTATAAACCAAAGAATTCTTTGAATATTACATGAATTTGATCACAATATAACATTTCTAAAGTTTTATATAATAGTAATCTAAATCGTAGTCAACTATGATTTTCGTTTCTCCAAAAATATTTGTATCATAATCTAGATAAGCATTTGTTAAATCTTTACTATCGTATTTTAAGTTACTACTATATTCTAAATCATTAAGGTTCAATAAAAAATCATCAAATTCAATATTATTTTTTTTTATCTTATAAGTACCTTCGTTTTTAAAAATTAATTTTCCTTCAGTATTATAAATAGTTCTTTTATAAATACCATTAGGTATAAGTTTAATGGTGTCAATATTTTTACTGAAATTTTTACCAATATAAATTGCATCTGTTTTACTGTAATTTGAGTTACAATTTAAAAACATTAGGCATGTAATTAAACTACCTATTAATATAAGGATTGTATTTTTCATAAAGATAATGTCTTAGTTTTAAAGAACTAACTGATTCAATCCAGATATAAGTTTGTTTAGTTTCGGAATATGGAGCTAATCCGCCATTATACATCTTATCTCTATCATATCTAGAGCCAACTCCAGGTAAATGGTAAAATAAAGATCTAGGTGTTTTAGTGTCTGTCAACATTATTACAACTTTTTCGCCTAATGGATAAATACTTACTCCAACGGAACCTATCATTTGTTCTGTCATGTTTGTTCCTGCTTTTACAATTCCAAATAGTCCAAAATCAAATGGTTTATATCCTTGTTTACCACCATTAGTCATATAAATATCTCTAGCAATAAAAGCGGCTTGTGAATTTTTTATAGCTTCTGTCATAGGATGGTTTCCATCCATTAAACTTCTTTTAGGGCCATAACCTTTTTCAAATTCATTATATATATCTTTCCAATTAATATTTGAATCTCTACGTTCAAAACCTTTAATTACATCTTGACCTGTTTTAATCCATGCTTTCTTACCACTGCCATCCATATTGGCGAAAGATGTTTTTCCTGCATTTGCTCCAATTGTGTAGTGACGAATATCGACACCATCTTTTCTTCCTAAATCGCTCAGCCAAGTCCATGAACCATCAGCATTTTGACCATATTCATCTTTACCTCCGTCAGGATCAATTCTATTTACAGGATTATTTCCCATTCCTAAATAAGGACTGGCATATTGCCCCATTGGATCAGGAGATATCCATCTACCTATACGTCCATCCCAAAGACGTAATTGAAAAGCTTCCATTCCAGTTTCGGTATCCAATTCCTGTCCTTGAAAAGCGTAACGAGAATTTGTAATTGATACACTTCGATCTGGCAGTTGTTCTCCAAAAGGATAATAATCTATTGAGGACTGTGTGGTAGTACCATTTGGAGTTTTCTGTACAATTGCTCTAACGTTCCCTAAATGATCTGTAATTTCATAGTTAATTACATTTGGAGTAGTTCTGTTGAAGTATCCTAAACGACTCAATCCGTAAATGTTTTCTTCAATTGAAACTAATGTGCCGCTATTTGAAAAATTGTAAACAGCCAATATATTTCCAGAAAGATTTAGTGCATAAAAAGTAGTTTTATCTAAACCATAAGGGCTAGCAGTTGAATAGCTTTCTTTTTTAATACGCTGGCCACTTTCATTGTATAAGAACCTTACAAGGGTACGGTCATTCTTTTTTATTTCAGTAACTAGTCCTTGTGTGTTGTAAAAGTACTTTAAATTTTCGGAAATATTTTGAGTTAATTGTCCCATTATATTATACTTGTAATTATCCTGACTTTGATTGCCAAGGTCTGCAGAATTAGATGGAGAAGACATATTGTTGTCTTTAACATAATTTAATTGATTTTTTCCAGCGTAATAATTGTAATTTAAATCATCTTGAGTGCTTCCTGAAGCATTGCTGCGTTTCATAGTTAAAATATTACCATTGGCATCGTAAGTAATATCACCCTCTTTATAATTGCCAGAAGCAGTAATTATAGCGTTGTTTGAGTCTGCAGCCCCATAAGCTGCATTAGTTAACCAATTATTGCGATTATAATTATACAAGTATGCTTTTTGTTTGGCTCCTGAAAAATCCTCTGCAAAGCCTTTATTAGTCCAGCGAGCAGCTTTTATATTTCCATTATAATCAGCTCCTGCATTAGGTGAAGATGTTATGTTTCTTCCTGTTCTTAAATAATCTCCTCCGTAATAATCAAGTGTTAATCCAAACACGTCATTGTTGTCTCCTCCTGGGTCTTTAGATGCTTCTAAACTAGGATGATTGATGCTTTTTAGTTGTCCGGCCAAAGTATATACATAATCAAGACCTTGTGCTCCCTGACCAATATTTACTCGTTTTAATTCGCCGGTTTTATAATAAGTATAATCAGCATGAGTTATAAAGTTTTCAGGAGATAAGCTGGTTGCCGTTTCTACCTTAATCAATTTACGATTGTTAGTATCGTAAGAGTATTGATGAACAAACTGCTCAGTAGTATTTTTTTGTAATAATACTCTTTTCACATTACTGTTATGGTCATATTCATAATGTGTGGTTTTAATACCAATACCATCAGTATATTGTGCAATCCATTCTGTTCGACCATATAAATCGTAACTATACCAAGTAATGGCATTTATTGTGTTATCTGTATCTGCTTTGAACGTTACCGCAATTTTTCCGGCCAGATTATTTTGAGAGCCGGCTAAAGATGGTGCTAAAGTGCTTAAGCTTAGAGATGCAGGGATTGTTAATGAATAAGGTGTTGGCAGAGAATTATCTTCATTTACAACATTTTCAGGATAGTCATAAATAGCAAAGTTTCTTTCACTTGTATTTATTGATATTAGTACATTGCTGTCAACGGCATTTAATGCAGTAGTCCAGATATCTGAACTACCAGTAATTACGCCATTTTCTATTGTTCTTCCCATTCCGTCATAATTGGCGTAAGAAACCTGTGAGTTTTGCGCTTGAAGGGCATTTTGAGAGTAACGAATACTGCCATCTTTTCTATATGCTAATTTGCTTATTCCTTCATCAGAGTTGTTCACTTCAATTAATTGTCCTAATGCATCATATTTATAAGCAGATGAGAAATTTGCCGAAGTCATATGAGCAGGATTTGCAATTATTGAAGTATTATTTGCATACCCTTTTGGTTGTATAGATTTTACCAATTGCCCTGTTTTGTTGTAAACATTTACAGCATATTCGTAATAATTTATATTGTAAGTAACTCCTAAATCTTCAGCAAGTACATTGTTGATAGAACCATTGCTCTTGTCAATGTAAGTTAATCCTAAAGAATAAGTTGGTTTTGAAATTAACTCAATTCTATATGCTCCTGATGGAATATTAGATTTCTCAGCGGTTGTTAATAAATTACCTGTTTTTAAATTATAAACATTATATAAAGAAGGGCTTCCTATAAAAGAAAGTGTGCCTCCACAGCCTTGAGGTAAATGTATATCGACATATCCTTGAGGACCAATTAATGACCTAACAGGATATTGTGGTTGACTACCTCCTGATTTAGCTTTTGCCAATAATTTTCCTTCACCATCTATAAATGAAACATTTTCATTTCCATTAGCATCTATTTCAATCGTTTTAAAACAATTAAGATCTGCAACTAAATTATTTGGATTATTGAAAATGCTGCTGGCTTGAGTATGCATAATTGCTTCATTATAGTTATCCCAGCCACCCGATAAAATTTTGAAAGGAGCATCTGGATTTGCAGATCCCGAAGGATCTCTAAAATGTACTTCATTAAATATTTGAACTAGTTTGACTTCACCGTAAATTAACATTTTATACAATCCGCCTCTTTGTAAAGAATAATTAGCCTGAATTGCATATGGCCTGGCACCTAGCTGTACCATTATATTATAACCATTACCAGGTATTGATTCCACAGACATCAGATCATTTGCTGAATTTAGTACTCGAACCCAGTAGCATGATGCCCCCATATTGTCATAAGGAGGATACTCTTTTTTTGATATGTATGATTCTAAATCTCGATTATTTTCGAAAAAAGAAGTACCATAAACATAATACATTTCCTGAGCAGCGGGCATTGTATATGAATAACCCGTTTTCCATTCACCATTTATTTGATTACCACCAGTAATATTTATTACATTTTCGGGATTTAATTGATCATAATTATTTTGAGTAAATGGGTGAGTTGCTGTTGCCTGATAAAGTTCATCAGTATTGCTGTCACTATAATATTTTGCTAAACTCTGATTTGCAGAGACGTCTGATAAAACTGCTGCAGTTACAACAAAACTACTTCCCGGAGTAGCTGTAACCAAAAAAGTATTGCTTAAGGTAATAGTTGGTGCAGTTAAACTTACAGTTAATCCTGATGATACTGTCCCAGTAGCCGAAATAGATTGAGAAGCTTTATAATTATTATTTGAGCTTATATTGTTGAGAGGCAGTGTTGTTGGATATGATTCAGCCTGCGCTTGAGAGCTGCTCTTCAAAAAATTGGTTTTTTCAAATGTCCCTAAAGGAGAAGGGGCTACAAAAGATGTTTTGTCAGGTCTGCCAAAATTATCGTAAATTGTTTCTGTCCCCCAAATTTTATTCCAAGAAAAATCCTTTACTAAGCTCACATTAGGCTTAACTAAATTGTCGTAATAGGTTCTTGAACTTCCTGTTTCTTTTCCTTTACTGTCATAAGTCGTTGAGTGAACCCAGTGATTATTTTTGTCATAAGGATAATCACTGCCAGATAAATCAAAATTAAAATTAAGTTTCCATCCCGTTGAAAATGGAATAACGGTAGTCATCTCATAAAAAATAAGATTTTGATTTTCTATTTTTGCACCATAACCAGTAGGATTGCCATTGTTGTCTTTTAAAGGGCCTAAATCATTATTCATAATGGCAGGACTTGTAGCTAAATATGCAATTACACCAGTTTTAAGACTGCAGCCGTTTATTGGATAAGTTACATTTTCGGTTCCTAAGTAAATCGTAACATCCCTTTTACTGGCTGATATATTAATTGATGCACCGCTGCCAGTAGAGCAAGTAAAGACATTTCCTAAAGAAAGAGAATAATTTATTGAAGGTCCAACCATTCCAGATTTTAAGTTTGGACTTGCTGCAGGCGTAGTGAATGATGTACCAAGTAATGTATAAACTACAAGGCTGTTGTTTTGTATTTTTGCATAATAACCTGTATTGTCATTACCCTCATAAGATAAAATCGGGCCTAATTCTATATCTGGCAATGCAGGTGAAATATTTAGCGTTTTTATAACGCCGGTTGGCATTTTTCGAGCACTCCAGCTATTTAAAAAATTTATTGATAAAATATTGTTCTTTACTGATATTGTACCCGCGGCTGTAGTGCTTTGAAAAGGTGGTGAAAAAAAATCTGTGATCAATAAAGGTTGACTAAAATCTGGATAATCAATTCGGTATGGTTTTGTTTTACTAATAGTATCTAATTTTGGATTACTAAAAGTAACCATCGGAATCAATAATAATAAGTATATATATATTTTCATAAAAATAGTTTCTTTTTGAATTTTTTAAAATCTAAGATAACGGCTAGATAATTTAATACTTTAAATTATCTAGCTAAGAATTTATTATTATACGTGTTAGATTTTACTAATTTAAATCCACCGGTGATTCCGTTGTTTGCATCATCAATTACTTCTGAATAAGTTTTTATGATTCTGCCTCCTTTATCATATTCAAACTTTGTAGCTAAACCATTATTGTTAATTAAATAGGTTAGTTCATCCCATTCATTATAAACATGACCATTCATTGATGAGGTAACAGGACGAACCATTAAATCATCAAAATATACTTTTGAGTTATCTAAAGAATATAATTCAAGAGTACAAGCTGTTTTAGGAACTTGCACAATTGCAGTTTTAAGCTGCCAGTTTCCAGCGGTTATATTGTCATTTAAAAAATTAACGACATCATTGTTTACTTTCAGAACTGCTTTTGAGGCATTGTTTTTTTGGACCCAAACAGATACTTTATATTTTCCAAGTTTATGTTCTCCATTTTTCATTGAAACAGTAAGCTTAGAAGTAGAGGTTGTTTCAACAGATTTTTTGCCTGTATGAAAAAACAATTCGCTTAACATAGATTGACTAGATATAGAAATTTCTGAATCAAGCCAGATTCCGTCGTTTATTTCGGCTCCTGAATAAAAAATTTCACCATAACGTCCATTTCCAGTTGTTGTTGTTTTCGAATCAAAGTCTCCGGTTTTATTAGTAATATAATTATTGTTGAGGCCTTTAAATTCTAAAGGAGCAGAATAATGATTATATAATGTTATCTCAGATAATTGCTTCCATTGAGATGGCTGGGTAACATCTATACCAACTCCTGAAGGTAGGTTCCAGTTAAATCCATCATCTTTATTTGTTTCAGTATCGATGTAATTTGTAAAAACTCCATTAGCATCTTTACTTCCGTTCCATACATAGGATTTATGTTTTCTCCAGATTTTTTCTTTTTCAGCAGCTGGCTCCGCTTTGCTTCCGGTAATATCTTTATATGACCAGATATTACTCCATGTTGTTACGCCAACTCCAGTTTCTTTCCATGGTTTAGCAGCATCGGTTTTGTCAAAAATATATGAATAGTTTGCAGCAGTTTGCATAAGCATATTTTTATTAGCCGTGTTGTCTACTTTCGCACCCATTTGAGCATATTTTTTATACGCTGGTATAATCTTATTTTTAAAAGACTGTCCATCACTTGTACTTGTCGTGCTTTCAATTACATTTCCGGTTAAGAAATCGAATTTATCATAAGTCGTGCTGCTGGTAAAACCCCCTTTAGTGGTTGTCGTTTTTATCAATTTATTAGGATACCAGATTTTGCTGACTGAATTTACATAGTGGCCATTTACAAAATAAGCATTGTAACTGACTACCCCTGTATTAGGGTTAGGATTTGCTGTGCTTGGATCAGGTTCTTTTTTATAAGATTTAGATAAATATGATTCTTGCTTAGTACCTAGCTCATCTTGTAGGTCATTTGGTGTTGCATACTCATTTTTAAGTGAATATTGTATTTGATCTTTTGAGTTATAATTTTTAACAGATAAAAGTCTTCCTAAGTTGTTTAGACTATTTTTTATATTATATTTTGTGAAATTTAAAGGCAAAGCGTAATTAAAAGTTTCATTCTGAGCTCTTTCAACCACAAAGTATTTCCCTAAATTATAAACTGAATTGAGATCATCTCTATATTCAGGTAAGGTTTCAAAAACATAATCTGTTCTGCCTACTAACTCATTATTTGCTGCAGTTTGTTCAATTGAAACATTACTGTACATTACAATTGGAGGAGGAAGTTCAGAAGCGTATGGAATTTTTAAATTATCAGAAGGGACATAAGATATTACTCCAGACGATCTATAATTTGTATTAAATACGTCTTTGTTAGTCCCTATTTTATTGTAATAGTAATTTGATCGGTTAACTAAATTAGTACTTTCAAAAGTACTGATTTGTTTAACTCTGATTCCACCACCTTTACCATAACTAGAAGAGCTAGTAGCAATTATGCCATAGTCGTCAGATTCATAATCTATTTTCATGCTTGAACCCATAGGAGTGATAATTTCACTTAAACTCCATGTAGATGGCGCATTCTTATTATATCCCCACTGATCCTGATCGTTTAAATTATAAGCTGTTGAAACATTGTTGTAGTTAAACTTATATCTAGGTAAATGAGACACAGCATTATGGCCTAAAAATTCTACACTATTTAGTGTTAATTTACCTTTATTGGGTGCTAATGAGTGAAAAGAATTTGGAATAGAGGAATAATTGCTTTGAAAAACAATAACTTTTTCAGCATTTGAATCTATATCTAAGCCGCTTACATCGCCTGCATCTAAAACATTTTTATTTTGATTTATGGCTATTTCCTTTAGAGTTAAGTCTGATTTTGCATAGTAAGTTCCCTTGAGATAATTTACGTTTTCACGATTCGAATAATCTCTTTTTACAAAGCCTGGGTCCGTTATTTCAAACGATCGGTTTTTATATAGATATCCTTTATCAGCTAGTTGCTGATTTCCTCTTGCTTTGTCAAGAGTTAAAGTATTATTTTTTACTAGTACTATTTTGTCTAGTTTTAACGAATAATGAACAGGAAAATCCATGTAAGTATGTACCTTTTGATATCCATTAAGATATAATACCCAATCTTGTCTGGATGGTAGTGTTGGTAAGTTTAAATATTTTAGATTATTATCAAGACTAAGACCTGTTAAGGCAGAAGAAAACGTTTTTGGGTTGGTTGTATTATTAAAAGTCGAAACACCACTACTAGATTGTACATTATATTTTGCTAAAGCATCTGCAGTAGCATCTTGTCTGGCACTTTTTATAAAGTAAGCAGTGTGTGTTCTGGTTTTAACCGCATCTAAATAATAAATTTGTTTTCTTCCACTGTAGTATTCATAGTGATCAGCTTCAGTTGCATTTCCTTTTACAAGATTACTTTTGCCAGAGCTGCTGTTCCAGATGTAACCATCAGACCATTTACCGTAATCAAATTCTACCCAATATCCATAATCATCCTTGTCAACTTTACCATTATCATTTTTGTCTACATAATCAGGTCCAGTTACAGCAGTTAACAACCAATCTGTAGCATAAGGCATACTAAGTTCTCGTTCTAAAAATTTAGAGTCTTCGTTTGTTTGATTGCTGAAATTTTTATACCAAATTTCGTAATTGATTACAGGTAATGAATAATGGTACGTTTTTCCGTCAATATCAGTAATCTGATATCCACCAATAGATTCAGGTTTATAAACTTCAGATTGATTTCGATTTAGATTTGATGCCTCAATGAAACCGTTCATTAACTTTGCACTGCCTGATTGAATTTGTTGATTGGTAAAAACTTCAATATGTTTTCCTGCTCTTTTTCTCTGATTGTTCTTTAATGGAATATTGTCATTTGTTGTTGTTTCATTAAAATTTTGACTCTTATTTGTTTTAGAAAGAAGAAGAGGTTCAAATGATGTGGTAACTTGTGAAGAAGTTGTGATTTTTGTTCTGTCAACTCTTAGAAAAGAAGAATTTGTATTTTCAAAATCAAAGAATATTTTTTTGTTTAGTTTGAGATCAACATCAGCATTATTATATAATGTTGGATAAGAAATATTACTATCATAGTAACCTTTCTGAACTCCAAAATTACTGTTTGAAACATTAAAAAGATCAGATATTGTTGCTTCATGGCACAATTGAGTTTCACTTGTAAAGGTTGGACTGATTGAACCAGAGAGACCTTGAGCTTGCACCTTATAATTGTCATAATTTGGAAGTACAACATTATCGCAAAGATAATTTTTGGGTAAGTCTAGTACGTTATCAATATTTGTTCTTCCTTCATCATATATGACAAGTTTATTAGTGTCATATTTTATAGGATTTTTGTAATCTGGATTTATATTAGAATATAAGATTCCACAGTAAGCAGCTATTTGTTCCTGAAAAAGACTATATTTTATTTTTCGGTGTTCATAACTAAAATAAAATCCATATGCGCCCATAGATAGACCTGTATATGAGGATTGAATATTTATTCCGTCATTTGTAGTACTTGTTGATCCTGAGGCTAATCCTGTGCCTGAAGGCATGCTGTTTCCAAGACTTCTTATAGAACTGAATGAAACATCATTTGAAAATGTTGACGATAAATTCTCAACACTTCCAGAATATTGAACACCTACACCAAAAGAAGTACCCGCAGTTCCCATTGTTACAGATCCATATAAAGGACCATATCCTAGTGCGACACTTCCTCCCAATGTTTTATTAGATCCCCAGTAAGCACCTACTCCCACTTTGATTCCGTTAAAGTTTGCACCAATTCCAACACTATAATAGTTTAGTTGTCCTCCTTGATCATAAATAAAAGAATTGTCACTTCCAGTTTCAATATCATCTGGATAACCATTTATATTTCTATTAATAGCTCCAGGATTTAAACTCCAGCCTAATCCAACCCATGAAGCTTCTTGGTCCATAGCTATACCTGCATGATAGGATAGAGCTAGTGGATAACCACCTTCAGGACTTGGAACATTTAATAGAGGCAGTACATAGGATAAATCACCTGTTGCCAGACTAACCATATCTGTAGCATCTACAGGTTCAAAATTAGCTGCTTCGAATGAATTAGGTCCATTGTTTGAAGCAAACAAATTATTAGGTAATAATGTTGGAAAAAATATCAACAAGAAAAAAGTGGCAATAATGCGATGGCGCTTGTGGTATTTGGTCATTGGTTTATAATTTTAAAAAACTAGTTTAGGTTCGTCTATTAAGGCTTTGGTATTTATTTTGAATTTAACATCTCCGGTTTCAAGACCTAAATCTTCGATTACAAAATTTAGATAGTCTTGTTTTAGGTATTTTTCATCACGGGGATAAACTATCATAATAGAAGTTGAGTTACTCATGCCGTACATTCTGGGATAAATAAAATCGGTTAGGGCAAGGGTATCTTTTGCGGGAGTATAAACATGTAGTTTTTCCTCCATTCCAAAAGCTAAATCATTGACCATCTGGCCAAATTTTGCTTTGTCCTGCGCAACCCCATTTAATAACTCCTGATTGTTTTTTGACATTGAAAGGTTGAAATACAGATACTTGTTGTATTGTTTTCTTAATTTTTCAATTTCAGAAGGACTATTGTTTTCTGTTAATTCCTGTTTTACTAATAAATCAGTTGGTCTATATTGTAAAACATAATCAACACCAGATACCGTTTTTTTATAATGATAGCCGTTATCTTCGTCTTGTATATAAGCATTCATTTCCTCTTGTGTATCAAATGATTTGTTACAAGAGGAAATAAATAATAGTAAAATAAATGGTAAAAGTTTATTTCTTATCATATTCAGCATTAAGGCCTTTTAAAACTTTTTCGGT
>Ga0157370_10007658_pt1 | contig 11722 bp, 11 predicted proteins | sample C35metaG_FD_113463 | JGI IMG/M metagenome (GOLD analysis project Ga0157370, IMG submission 113463) | Corn rhizosphere microbial communities from Kellogg Biological Station, Michigan, USA - C3-5 metaG | ecosystem: Host-associated > Plants > Roots > Rhizosphere > Soil | place: USA: Michigan... | reverse complement strand
GCGCGATGAATGACAGGCGCGACAGATAATTCAGCGCACCGACGGCGCCGATGACGAGCCACAGCTTCAACGGCGCGTCCATCGCTCTCGCACGATTTCGGCTGCCGTTCCTGCAACAATGCCGATCAGGCCCGCGGCGATCAGGTTGAGCTTCATCGGCAAGCCCTTCAGCGCCAGCACCGCGGCGCCTGCGACAACCGCGGCCAACAGCGACGGCGTGGAGCGCAAGCCCGGTGCGAGCAGCGCCACGAAGCACAAGGGGACCGCGAATTCGAGCGACCACGACGCCGGGATCGACGCGCCGGCCGCGAATCCTGCCATGTTCGTGCACTGCCAGGAGAGGTAGAGCGCAAGGCCGCCGCCCAGCGCCTGCGACACGCCGGCGTGCGCATCGTCCGCGATGTCGAAGCGGCGAATCGCCGCCGCGAACACCTGGTCGGTCAGCAGGAAGGCAACGCTGCGCTGCCAGCGTGCGGGCACGGACTGGAGGTACGGCGCCATCGCGGCGCTGTACATCAGGAACCGCAGTCCCGCGACAAAGCAGGTGAGAATGATGACCGCCACCGGCGCTCCGACGGCGAAAAGCTGCGCCGCGATGATCTGCGCGGCTCCCGAGAAGATGATAGCGCTCATCCCGAGCGCGCCGGCCCAGTTCGCGCCCGCGGCGGCCGCGCCGATGCCGGTGACGAGGCCGAACGGAACGAGTCCGACGCACGCCGGCAGCATGTCCACGAACCCGGCGCGAAAATCAACCAGCGAAATCGTGCGCGACATCTCAGCCACCGAGCGTGGCGCAGCGTACTAGCTGCACGTCGCGCGGGCGTACGCGCGACGAGCGCTTCAACTGCCGGGAAGCGAGTACAAATTGTCCCAGAAATAGTCCTTCCAGCTCTCCGGTTTCCTCGCCAGCAGTTTGTCCTTGTACATGTAGTCGGCGAGCATCAGGCTGCGGCTCGGAGCCGCGTTGTAATCGTTGAGAAGCCTGCCCTTTGCATCCTTTTGTTGCAGCCATCGGGCGACCTGCTCCGCGCCGAGTTTCGATTTCGTGTGCTCGACGTAGATTCTTGCCGCAGCCATGTTGTCCTTGTCGATGAAGGCCATCGCGTCTTCCAGGGCAGCCACGGTTGCCTCGTAAACCTTCGGATTTTCCGTCTTCCATTTGTGCGTCGTATACGCGACGATCAGCGTCTGCCTGCCTCCGACGATGTCGTAGGAGTCATAGACGACATGCACGCGCGGGTTTTCAAGCTCCTGGAACAGGAAGGGAACCGTCGACGAATGCGTTCTCGGCTCGCGATCATTGAGCAGCGCGACCGTTGCATCGGGATGGCGCATGCCGACGGCGAGCGCATCCAGCTTGTGCCGGTTTTCCCAGCCCAGCGCTTGCGCGGTAGCCAGCTCGAAAATGAACGAATGCGTCGTCCCCTTCGCAGCGGGCATGGAGACGCGGTCCGTGTCGGTAAAGTCGGTGATCGAGTTTATCCGTGGATTGATCGTTGTCAGGTAGATCGGAGAATCGCTGATCGCCATGGCCCCGCGCACCTCGAGGGGCGTGCCACGCGTCTTGTCGGCAAGTATGAACATTCCGGTCAGTCCGCCAAGCACCAGGTCCGCATTTTCCGACAGCAACGCGTCATTCGCGGCGGCGCCGCTCGCGATCTTGAGCTCCGTCACTTTCACGTCTTTCAGTCCGGCGGCCTCGAAGCGTTTGTGGAACATCTGCTCGCTCAGCGCCACGTACACCGGAAGATAGGAAAGCCCGAACTGGTCCGCGATCCGGACTTCGCGTGTTTCTGCGTCTGCGGCATTGCCGAAAACGGCCAATGAAAACGCGATCACCGTCGCCATGACCATGTTTCGCGCGTGCATCGTTCGCATCCCGACCCTCCCTCTCCGTTTGATGACGGGGCTTGACCCGCTATCGCCTCGTAACGTGGACTGTGGCAACGGCCTTCAAAGCAGTCGCGCTGCGGCGGGCGTACTCACGGGGATTTCCATTCGATCCTCGCCAAAGAAAATGTTCCCCTCGAAAATCGCGGACATTTCGGCGATTACGCGCTCGCGCACGCCCGGCTGGTCTATCTGTTCCGTCACATGGGTGACGACGATATTCCTGACCGCCGCGTCAGCACCGAGCCGTGCAAGCTCCATGTGTCCCATGCACGACTTCGCGAAGTCGCTTCCGAGTTGTGTGCCCGTCAGGTAATGGCACATGTGAATCAGCACGTCGCAGTTCTTCGCGAGCTTTGCCATGGCAGCGCAAGGGCCGGAGTCTCCGGAATAGACGACAGAGCCCTCGCGACAATCGAGTCGGAAGGCGAGCGGCACGAGGTGCGGCTGGAAATGGGCAGCCGCGCCTGCGGTGACACTCCAGGAGCCCTTCTCGACGATGTCTCCCGCGTTCAGCTCCGTCACGGCGGGTCGCGGCATCGCGCGCGGCAATACGCCGCCGCGCGCTCGATAGATGTCCAGACTGCACGGATGTTCGGTCCGCGAAACCAGATCCGGACCGAAGACACCATCACGATCGAAGAGTTGACGGGTCATCCGCGCAAGCGGCGGCGGTCCGAACACCTCGAGCTCCGGAATCTTTCCTGCGCCCTGATCCCACCGGGTCAGCACGAGGCGGGCATAATCGCCGCAGTGGTCATAGTGCAGATGGCTGAGAAAGAGATGCGTGATCGCGGTGGCGCGCACGCCGAGCTCGAGCAATCGATGATGCGACCCGAAGCCGTGGTCGAGCACGATGCGATCGTCGCCAATGTCGATCAGGTACCCCGAGCACATTCGCTTCAGCGAAGGTGTTGGCGTACCGGTTCCGAGAAGGTGAATTTTCATGAGAGCTTCGAAATCGACGCCGGCATCCACTGTATCCGGCATTATCGATACCGGACAACAACAGGAGCGCGACATTGCGGGAGAACTACGTTTTCAACCGGTATCCGGTCCTGAAGATCCACGCGACGATGGCGACGCATATTGCCATGAACACCACGGTCATCATCAGGCTGATCGGCACGCTCACGTCCGCAATGCCGTAAAAACTCCAGCGAAAGCCGCTGATCAGGTAGACGACGGGATTGAACAAGGTGACCTTCTGCCAGACCGGCGGCAGCATGTCGATCGAATAGAAGCTGCCGCCGAGAAACGTGAGCGGCGTGATGAACAACAGCGGCACGACCTGCAGCTTCTCGAAGCCATCGGCCCAGATCCCGATGATGAAACCGAGGAGGCTGAACGTTACCGCCGTCAACACCAGGAACAGGATCATCCATGCGGGATGGTCGATGTGCAGCGGCACGAAGAGGCCGGCAGTCGCAAGGATGATGGCGCCGAGAATGATGGACTTCGTCGCTGCCGCGCCGACGTAGCTGATGACGATTTCCAGATAGGAAACGGGCGCCGACAGCAGCTCGTAGATCGTCCCCGTGAATTTCGGAAAGTAGATGCCGAACGACGCGTTGGCGACACTTTGCGTCAGCAGCGACAGCATGACGAGCCCCGGCACGATGAAAGAGCCGTAGCCGACGCCGCCGACCTGCTGGATGCGCGAGCCGATCGCCGAGCCGAAGACGACGAAATACAACGAGGTCGAGATCACCGGCGAGACAATGCTTTGCAGCAGCGTGCGCCGCGTCCGCGCCATTTCGAAGCGGTAGATCGCCCGCATCGCGTACACGTTCATCGCTTGTCCTTCACGAGACTGACGAAGATGTCCTCGAGCGAGCTTTGCGTCGTCTGCAGGTCCTTGAACCGGATGCCCGCGGCATCGAGGTCCTCGAGCAACGCGGGGATGCCGGTATGTTCGTGTTCTGCGTCGTACGTGTACGTCAGCTCGGTGCCGTCGCCGGACAATTCCAGGTGGTGGCGCGCGAGCGCGGCCGGAACGGTTTTCAACGCGTCGGGTAGCTGCAGCGTCAACTGCTTGCGCCCGAGCTTGCGCATGAGCTCGATCTTGTCTTCGACGAGGATCAGCTCGCCTTTGCTGATCACGCCGATCCGGTCGGCCATCTCTTCGGCCTCGTCGATGTAGTGCGTGGTCAGGATGATCGTCACGCCGCTGTCGCGCAGCGCGCGCACCAGTCGCCACATGTCGCGCCGCAGCTCGACGTCGACGCCGGCAGTCGGCTCGTCGAGAAAGAGGATCCGCGGCTCGTGCGACAGCGCCTTGGCGATCAGCAGCCGGCGCTTCATGCCGCCCGACAGCGTCATGATCCGGCTGTCCTTTCTGCTCCAAAGCGACAGGTCCTTGAGCACCTTCTCGATGTGAGCCGGGTTGGCTGACTTGCCGAAGAGTCCACGGCTGAACGACACGGCGCCCCACGGCGTTTCGAAGGCGTCCGTCGTCAATTCCTGCGGTACGAGGCCGATCATCGCGCGCGCGGCGCGGTACTCGGTCCTTATGTCGTGACCATCGACGAGAACCCTGCCGTCGCTCGCATTGACGATGCCGCATACGATGCTGATGAGCGTCGTCTTCCCTGCGCCGTTCGGGCCGAGCAATGCGAATATCTCTCCGCGGCGTATGTCGAGATCGACGCTTTTCAGGGCCTCGAAGCCGGAGGCGTAGGTCTTCGAGAGCTTCGTTATGGAAATTATCGGCGACATGGCCGCGGCATTATCGCAGCGCACGCTTCCGCCCGCGCGTCGCCATGCGCTTGCCCGCGGGACCGGCAAGAGCCGACCGCCCAACCTAACCGTTCTGCGTGGGTCGCTCGAGCGGTTGGCGTTGTTCGGAGTCGGCCAGTCGGGTTACGCGCGTTTCTGCGCCCCCGCCCGGCTGCGCGACGGAAACGGCGTCACTTGCCGGAAAGGTGTCTGCCAGTGCCTGATCGAGCAGATTCTCGCGATGACTTTCGTGCATTCCACCTCCGGATTCTGCGACAACGCGTGACCCCGGCAGCGTTGCCAGGATCGCAGCGATGGCGATTGCGTTTTGCATCCGACCCCCTCTATTTGATCAGCGTCACCGGTAGATCGGAGAAATTGATCACCTGCCGCGCAATGGATCCCAACACCTCGTCGCTCGACCCCATGCCGCGTGTGCCCATGACGATGCCATCGCAGTTCATCGACTTGGCGCACTGAGCGATCACGGATGGCACATAACCGTATCGCACATCGCTACTGCACGGGACGCCCGCCTGCATGAGTAACGCTGCCGCGGATTCCAGCGCTCGGTTTCCCGTTTCAAGCGCATCATCGCGAGTCCGTTCATCGAGCGTCGTGGAAGGTACGGCGTCGTCTACCTGCACGTACAGCAGCCGGACTTCGATCGGTGCGAGCCGCGGAAACGAGCGGGCCACCCTTTGCACCGCGCGGACAGAGCTTTCCGAGCCGTCTATCGGCAGCAGCACTCTGATCATCGACATCTTTCGCGAACCATGCGTTCCTTCGACTCGACCGCCTCTGCGGACTTCATGGCTCGCTGGTTTTCACCGAAGCCGGCGAAACCGATTCCGCATGCGCCGGCCGCTTCCCCGCCGCGAGCGCACCGTCGACCATCGCCTGCGCCTCTTCGAGGACACGGTTGAGGTGCTTCTCGCCGCGGAAGCTTTCGGCGTAAATCTTGTAGATATCCTCGGTACCCGAAGGACGCGCGGCGAACCAGCTGCTGTCGGTCATCACCTTCAGGCCGCCGATGGCAGCGCCGTTGCCCGGCGCGCGGTCGAGTATGCAGCGGATTGTCTCGCCCGCCAGATCGGTGTGGCGAAACGCGTTCGGCGAAAGCCGGGCGAGACGTTGCTTCTGCTGCGCCGTGGCGCTCGCCTGCACGCGGCGCTCGGACGGCGCGCCCAGGTCGCGCGTGATGTCGCGGTAGATTTCGCCAGGATCGCGTCCCATGCGCTGCGTGATTTCCACCGCGAGCAACGCCGGCACGATGCCGTCCTTGTCGGTGGTCCACACGCTGCCGTCGACACGCAGGAGGCTCGCACCCGCACTTTCTTCGCCGGCGAAGCCGAGCGAGCCGTTGCCAAGGCCCTCGACGAACCATTTGAAGCCCACCGGGACTTCGCATACGGCGCGACCGAGCCTTGCCGCCACGCGGTCGATCATCTGCGTGCTGACGATCGTCTTGCCGATCGCTGAACGCTTGCGCCAGCGCGGCCGGTGCGCAAAAAGGTAGTCGATCATCACCGTCAGGTAGTGATTCGGCGGCAGCAGCCCCGCGCTTCGGGTGACGATGCCGTGGCGATCGTGATCGGTATCGCAGGCGAACGCGATGTCGAACCGGTCCTTCAGCGCGATCAGCGGCTGCATCGCGTACGGCGAGGACGGGTCCATTCGAATGCGCCCGTCCCAATCGACCGCCATGAACCGGAACGTGGGATCCACCTCCCGGTTGACGATGTCGAGGTCAAGGCGATAACGCTCGGCGATCGGTGCCCAGTAGTGGACACCTGCGCCGCCCATCGGATCGACACCGACATGAATCTTCGCACCGCGAAGCGCATCCATGTCGATGACGCGAGCCAGGTCGCGGACATAGCGGTTCAGGAAATCGTGCCGGTGCGTCGTCGCGGCAGCCCGCGCCTTGCCGAGCGCGACGCGCCTCACGTCCTTCAACCTGCGTGTAAGGATGGCGTTGGCTCGGGTCTCGATCCACCCGGTGACCGCTTCGTTCGCCGGCCCGCCATCGGGAGGGTTGTACTTGAAGCCGCCGTTATCCGGCGGGTTATGCGAAGGCGTGACGATAATGCCGTCCGCGCGCCCCGTCGTGCGACCGCGGTTGTAAGTCAGAATCGCATGCGATACGGCCGGCGTCGGCGTGTATTCGTCGTTGTGCGCGAGCATGATTTCGACGCCGTTGGCAGCCAGCACCGTCAGCGCGCTGGCCTGTGCGGGCGCGGAAAGCGCGTGCGTGTCGACGCCGAGGAACAGCGGACCGTCGATGCGCCGCCGCTTGCGGTAATCGCACACGGCCTGGCTGATGGCGAGGATGTGCCATTCGTTGAAGCTCGCATCGAACGCAGAGCCGCGATGTCCCGACGTTCCGAATGACACGCGTTGTCCGGGCAGTGCCGGATCGGGCACTTCGGTGTAGTACGCCGTCACGAGCCTTGGCACGTTGACCAGCAATTCCGGCGGCGCCAGCTTCCCGGCCAACGGATTTGCCGGCGGTGCGCAATTCATCGCGGTCACATCCGAAGCGATGCAGCGCTTTTGAGCGCTTCGCTTTTTGCCGCGATGCAATCGAGCAGGTCACGCCACGACTTGTCGAACGCCTGTGCGCCTTCGACCTGGAGCCGGTCCGCCAATGCTGCGTCGTCGACGCCCGCACGCCGGAATTCGCCGATCACCTGCTCGGCGTCGCCACCGTCAGTCGGCAGCATCGCTTTCACCTGCCCGTGATCGGCGAACGCGAGCAACGTCTTGTCGGGGATCGTGTTGATCGTGTCCGGGGCCGCGAGCGCTTCGATGTACAGCGTGTCCGGCGCCTCCGGATCCTTGGTACCGGTGCTGGCCCAGAGCAGGCGTTGCAGTCTCGCACCCGCGGCCTCCAATCCTCGCCATCGAGGCGATGCCAACAATTCGCGATAAGCCTTGTACGTCCGCTTGGCAATCGCGATGCCGAGGCGATTGCGAAGCTCGCGCGGCACCTTGTCCTTGACCGCGACGTCCCAGCGGCTCACGAACAGCGACGCTACCGAGTCGACCTTCGGATCGAGGCCCGCGGCGATCCGCCGCTCGATGCCGCGCAGGTACGCGTCTGCCGCGGCCAGGTACTGTTCGCGCGAAAACAGTAGCGTGACGTTGATCGGCACGCCGGCTGCTATCGACTCCTCGATCGCAGGAACGCCCGCGCGCGTTCCGGGAATCTTGATGAAGAGGTTGGCGCGTTGCGCTCGCGCGTGCAGTCGCCTGGCTTCGCGGATACTCCCCGCCGTATCGTCCGCCAGCAACGGCGACACTTCCATCGACACCCAGCCGTCGACGCCGCCGGTCGCGTCGTGCGCCGGACGGAACAGATCCGCCGCCTGCGCCAGGTCTTCGAGTGCCAAATCGATGAACAGGTCCTCGCCGGACCGGCCCGCAGTCGCCTTCTGGCGAATCGAATCGTCATAGAAACCGCCGTTACGGATGGCGTGATCGAAAATCGTCGGGTTCGAGGTGAGCCCGGTTATCTCGAAATCATCGATGTATCGGCGAAGCGTGCCGTTGATCAGCATCTCGCGCGTGATGTTGTCGAGCCAGAGGCTTTGCCCGACCTCGTGAAGTCGTTGGGTTGCGTTCATCGTTGCTCCTGTTCGGTGCATTCGGCATCGCGGCTGCCGAGGAATGCTGCGAGGTGATGGTTGACGAGATCGCCAATGCGATCGACCGACAATGCCGCCGGCGGATAGGCGGCGATGTTGGCCGGATCGAACGCGTAATGACCCTGGCGCGCAAACACCGTCGTCACGCGATCGCCCCACGCGGCTTTCATCGCCGCGAGGATGCGCAGCTTGTCGTCGACCATGACGTAATGGCGTCCCGGATAGCGCTGCGCGACGGCGTCGAGCATCTGCTCCTTGTGGATGTAGATCAGCACGTCCCCGTCGACCGCTTGCCACAGTCCGGACCGCTGGATCTTGCGCGGCTGAAAGACGACGTCGCCATCGGAAAGGATGACTGTCGGGCCGAGGCGCCGCAGATGCGCGAGCGTCGCGAGCGAGCCTTCGTACAACCGATCGGCGAACGGATAATCGACCAGGTACGAGGACATCAGCAGCAGCCGCGGATCGTTCATGTCGCCGAGGCGGTAGCGTTGCAAGGCGCCGAGATAATCGGCATAGCCCAGTTCGGACCGAAGCGCCTCGAAGATCGCCCAGTAACGGTCCCGGCTGTCGGCACCGAACTCGCGCGCGAGATGATCGCGAAGATCGCTTTGCACACGGTCGTTGTCGAGCAGCGTGTTGTCGCAGTCGACGAGAAACACGATGTCGTGCGGCGACGTCATGCGTGGCGCACGGGTGTCGTTGCGATCGTCATCGGGACACCGCAGGCTTTTCCACGTGGCCGCCGAACGCGTGCCGCATCGCTGACAGCACCCGATCGGCGAACCCGGCATTCCCCCGCGAGCTGAACCGCTGATAGAGCGCGGCGCTAAGTACCGGCGCAGGCACGCCCTCGTCGATGGCTGCCGCGATCGTCCATCGCCCTTCACCTGAATCGGACACGCGCCCCGCGTAGTTCGCCAGCTCGCCGTCGTCCGCGAGCGCTGCCGCGGTGAGATCCAGCAGCCACGAGCTGATGACGCTTCCGTGCCGCCATACTTCGGCGATTCGCGGCAGGTCCAGCTCGTATTGGTAGCACTCCGGATTGCGCAACGGCGTCGTTTCGGCGTCGCGCAGCAGCGGCCGCGTGCCGGCGTTGGCGTTGTGCAGGATGTTGAGTCCCTCGGCGTACGCCGCCATCAGCCCGTACTCGATGCCGTTGTGGACCATCTTGACGAAGTGACCCGCGCCGTGCGGTCCGCAATGCAGGTAGCCGCGCTCCGCGGTTCCACCCGTCGCATCACCCGGCGCCGCTTCGCCGCCGGGTGCCAGCGTGGCGAAAATCGGGTCGAGCCGCGCGACAGCGTCGGTTTCACCGCCGATCATCAGGCAATAGCCGCGCACGAGTCCCGCGACGCCGCCGCTCGTCCCGACATCGACGTAATGGATGCCGCGTGATTTCAATGCGATCCCGCGGCGGAGATCGTCGCGATAATACGAATTGCCGCCGTCGATGACGATGTCGCCGGTTTCGAGCAGCGGAGTCAGCGATGCGAGCGACTCGTCGACGACTGCGGCGGGCACCATCAGCCAGACGACGCGAGGCTTGGCGAGTTGCGCGACCAGGTCTGCCAACGTCGCGGCGCCCACGACGCGCGGCTGCTTCAGCGCCTCGGCGATGGCGCTCGCGTGCACGTCGTGCACCACGCACGCATGCCCTCCTGCGACGAGCCGGCGCACCATCGCCGACCCCATGCGTCCCAGTCCGATCATGCCGATCTGCATCAGGCTTCTCCCCGGTTGGCGTCGCGCGAACGATGCATGGTCACCGCGACCCGGTGGTCCTGCCGATCGTCGACGAGATGAACGAGCGGATCGCGCGTCTCGACGCCGTCCACGTTTACGTGCTGCCCGCTGCTCCCATCGATCGTTTGCGTCACCGTGATGCGGTAAACCGTCTCCCGGTACCGGTATTGCAGCTTGCAGGTCGCCCAAGCGAGCGGCAGGCATGGCGTAATTCTCAGCGTGTCGCCTTCGCGCCGCAAACCGAGCAGCGATTCCACGAGCAGCCGGTACATCCATCCGGCGGAGCCCGTGTACCACGTCCAACCGCCGCGGCCGGTGTGCGGCGCAAGCGCATAGACGTCGGCGGCAATCACGTACGGCTCCGTCGTGAACACCGCGCTCGCTTGCGGCGTGCTGGCGTGATTGACGGGATTGATCATCGTCGCGATTTCCCATGCACGCGCCCCGTCGCCGATCGCGACGAAGGCCATCGCCGCCCAGACCGCGGCGTGCGTGTACTGGCCGCCATTTTCGCGTACGCCTCGCAGGTAACCCTGTATGTAGCCGGGGTTGGGATTCGATTGATTGAAGGGAGGTGCCAGCAACCGAACGAGTGCGGCATCGCGCTCGAAGAGTTGCCGATCGACCGCATCCATCGCCATTCGCATCCGCTGCGGTTCGCCTGCCCCGGAAAGCGCCGCCCAGCTTTGCGCAATCGAATCGATCCGGCACTCGGCGTTCGCCGACGTGCCGAGTGGCGACCCATCGTCGAACCAGGCGCGGCGATACCAGGCACCGTCCCACGCGCGCTCGTCGATATTGGCGCGCAGCCGCGCGGCTTCGCTGTCGCAGCGTGCGCCGAAGTCGACGTCGTTGCGCAGGCGCGCGAGCTCGCCGAACTGCGTCAGCACCGCGTACAGGAAGAAGCCGAGCCAGACGCTTTCTCCCTTGCCGAGGACGCCGACGAGATTCATGCCGTCGTTCCAGTCGCCCGATCCCATCAGCGGGATGCCATGCGCGCCGAAACGCAATCCGTGCTCGATCGCGCGCACGCAGTGATCGTAGAGGCTCGCCGCCTGATTCGACGGTGCAGGCAGGTCGTAGTACGACTCTTCGTCGTCGGCAAGCGGCCTCCCGTCGAGGAACGTCACCGATTCGTCGAGCACGCCGCTGTCGCCGGTCGTGCGCACGTAGCGGCACACCGCAAAGGGCAACCACAGAAAATCATCCGAGCAACGCGTGCGCACGCCGCGCCCTTGCGGCGGATGCCACCAGTGCTGGACATCGCCCTCGGGGAATTGCCGCGACGCGCAGCGGAGCAGGTGCTCGCGCACGAGAAGCGGCTCGGCGTGAACGAGCGCCATCACGTCCTGCAACTGGTCGCGAAACCCGAACGCGCCTCCGGGCTGATAGAACGCGTTGCGTCCCCACAGGCGGCATGACAGCACCTGGTAGACCAGCCATCCATTCGCCAGCACGTCGAGCGCCTTGTCCGGCGTTTCGACCTGCACGGCGCCCAGCGTGCGTTGCCACCAGGCATTGACCGCAGCGAGCGCATCCTGCGCGGGCGCGACTCCCCGACAGCGCCGCACGAGATCGCGCGCCGCATCGTCGCTGTCCGCTGCGCCGAGCAGGAAAACGACGGTGCGTCCCTGACCGGCAGGAAGATCGAGGCCGACGCGAAGTGCTCCGCACGGGTCGAGTGCCAAGCCGACGGTGCCGCAAAGATGCGGCTCCCG
>Ga0157370_10007655_pt1 | contig 11723 bp, 8 predicted proteins | sample C35metaG_FD_113463 | JGI IMG/M metagenome (GOLD analysis project Ga0157370, IMG submission 113463) | Corn rhizosphere microbial communities from Kellogg Biological Station, Michigan, USA - C3-5 metaG | ecosystem: Host-associated > Plants > Roots > Rhizosphere > Soil | place: USA: Michigan... | reverse complement strand
GCACTCGTCCGCGCCGGCGTCGCCGGTCGAAACCGAGAAGGTCTGGCCTTGCGCGGCTCCGATCTGGAACAGGGCGTCGTTCGCCTGCATCGAACCGTCACCGCCCTGGTTCGCATCCTGATAGCGCTCGCACTCGCCGAACGAAGCATTGATCGCCATGGGCAGCGGTTCGCCGAGCGTGGGGCTGACGATTTCGTTCAACGCATCGGTGATCGTGGTGCTGTACCCGCCGTAGGCAGCGTAGAAGGTCATGCTCTTCACGCCACCGCTCATGCCGGTGATGATCTGGCTGTCCATGTCCCACTCGATCGAACCCTGATCGACGTTGCCATTGCAGGTGGGATCGCCGATCGACTGCCCCCAGACCTTCGCCAGTTTGAGGGTCTATGCCGTTGATGTCGGTGCACACCACTTGCGTGTTGACGGGCGACAAGCCGTTGAGAGTGGTAAACGTGTCGAGATCGTCGAGGGTCTGCGCGCGAGGAACGCCTGCAGTTTCGCCTCGTCACGCAGCTTCAGTGCCACGGAAACACGGATCGGCTTGTTCAACGGCATCGCGCTCTGGACGATGTCGCCCTGACCGAGAGGTGTCGCATTGGTGATAGCGCTGAATTGCAGGGGGGCGGTTCGGCGGCAATTGCCGTACCCGCGACACCCGATGCGCCAGCCACGATGAGCGAAAGAATCCGGCGATGCGAACGGGCATGAATTTCGAACATGGTTGCGTTCTCCCTGCAGTGATTAAAGGGCTCTCGAAATCGATGCATCGTCCGCTGCCAGCGATTGACGTACCCAATCCACCCACGTATACCGGCCACCTCCTCCTTGCACGGATGCTGCACCATCAACCCGGATTGCCAAGTCCTCGTCGGCAGCAGAACGATCAATCATGCTCTCACCCTCCTTGCAGCCGGCTGCGACGCGTCGGACTGCCCGTGGCCCGATGCGGATAGCGGCAATACAAAGGGCGAGCGCCGGCAAACAGATTAGGCAAGGCGCTTCACCGAGCCTGGTGAAAAACCTGGAGGCCAGGGTCGGAATCGAACCGGCGTACGCGGATTTGCAGTCCGCTGCATGACCACTCTGCCACCTGGCCGGTGACGGAACACGGCGCGTCAAGGCCGTCTTCCAACCGGAACCGCATTGCACGATCCGGAAACAACAGGCCCCGGCGAACCGGGGCCTCGAAAACCTGGAGTGGAAACGAGACTCGAACTTTCCAGCTAAACCCAGTTGGAAGGCCGTCCTCCTGTCAACAAAACTCTCTCGTATCCCTTCCCGACTCCCATCGTGCAATCCCGCCCCGCAAGGCTGCGGGTAGAACACTCACGGGTGCCGGCAACTTGCCCAGTATACATGATGGCTCGGCGCGTTTGGAGTCGACATGTCGCGTCCACGGTGGCCGCATCCCGCACAACGCATACCCGCCATCCACGTTGAATGGGCTGGGCGAAGATCGCAGCGTCCCGGTCCCTGTTCGGCCCATACCAAGGGATTGCAACCGTGAGTTGCCGCGGATCGCTCCAGCTTCACAGGGTCGTTCGTTAGCCAATATACCCAGCGGAAAGCGATTGCAGATAAGCGACAACGTCGTGCGTTCGTCCTTCCTCGACCAGATCAAGAGCGGTCTTGCTCCCGAACGAGTGGATTCGTTGATTCTCGATATTGCGGAGCGCCGTTGTCGGATCGTTGCCCAAGTCAACAGCAGCCTGGAGTACGCGCACGATGTTGCGCGCAAATTCCTGCGCGAACTCGGTACGCACAGAACTGAGGTTCCACGCTGCGAACACGTCCGCGATGCCACCCTCGGATTTATCACCGAGCCTGGCCAAGGCGTCGATAAAATCCTGCTTGTCTGCGATGGGTGTGCGGGTCATTCCAGAATGGTACGCCAAACCACCGTGGCGCACATGCTCGAATTCGCAGGAATACTTCTCGACTGTCTGCCACTGATAAGTCGCTTGTGGTCGCGCCACCATCTGGGCGGAGCACTGGAAGCACATCCCGCGCCACAATCTACTTCAATAATGATCTACTTCTGCAATCGGCCAGGAGCGGACGCACGACAACACCAAGCGAACGGCTGGAGTGGATCGTAGGTCGTCCCTTGCGCTCACGGCCCATTCGCCAGTGAGATGGTGGAGGAGCGAAGAGGTGCGCTAAGCGGGCTACGCGATCTTGAATACTTGAAGATTGGAAGTTGGAGTTCAGGCGTGGGGCAGTCCAGCCGACGGGATCCGTCTCTCCGAATGATGACTGGTCGCTCGACTGTCAGTTCCGAAGCACCTTGGTGTGATGGTTTTCACGCGTTGCCGCGCGAATTGCAACAAATCGCAAAGCAACTGCGCCGGCTTGCGTTCGACCTCGTACGCTGCCGGTCCAGCTCGCACACGTTCGATCTCGGATTTCACCACGCGATGGATGCAATGGCTCCCAACGACGTCGTGTCGGAGACGATCGCTGTCCTGGAAACTTTGCCGTTGTCCGTGGCATTGTTGCGTGACGACGGATCGCTGTATTACGCCAATGCGCCCGCTCGTGGCTTGGCTACGGTCATACACGACGACCCGGACCTTGGTCTTGCCAAGTTGGTCGCGAATCCACCGTGGTTGAGCTCGAATCCGGATCCGCCAAGTGAAGGCTGCGAGGACTGCCTGAATTGCGATGGCATGGACGGCCTGCCGCTCTGTGTCGTGCGTCAGTGGCGCACTTGCGGCACGACGAGTCTGCTCAGCGTGACCATTCGCCCGGCGCGCACCAGTGATCCGGACCGCTTCGATCTCCATCCCGCTTCGGCCAAAGCCGCAGACGCCTTGTCCTCCGAGCAGCACAGGATGCTTCAAGCCGACAAACTGGCGACGGTCGGACAACTCGCAGCGGGCATGGCGCACGAGATCAACAACCCGATCTGCTACGTGCAATCCAACATGGGCGCGTTTCGCGACTATCTCAACAAGCTATTCGGATTGTTGGAGTTGAGTGATGACCTGCTGCGCGACACACGCATGAGTGCCGACGAACGCACGCGCGCGATGGAGACGCGCAAGCAAGCTGTCGATTTCGCCATGATCGTCGAGGATCTACCGGCACTCCTGGAAGAATCTCGCGAAGGTGTGGACCGGATTCGCAAGATCGTGCAGAACCTGCGCGACTTCTCGCGCAGTGATGCAACTGAAGCCTTTCAGTTGTTCGACGTGCATCGTGCCCTCACCACGGCGCTCGATCTCGTGCGAAGCCTGTCCAGCAAACACCTCAGTTTCGTCACTCATTTCGATGCGTTGCCGCTGGTCGAGTGCAACCCAACCGAATTGAGCCAAGTCTTCATGAACATTCTTGTCAACGCGACACAGGCGGTAGGTGCAAACGGACGCATCGAAATCACCACCCGCAAGCTCAACGCCAATCGAGTGCAGGTTGACATCAGCGACAACGGCTGCGGGATGGACGAGCACGTTCTCAGTCACATCTTCGAGCCTTTCTTCACGACCAAGGGCGTCGGCAGCGGCACCGGCCTTGGCCTGTCCATCACCTTCGGCACCGTCAAGAAGCACGGTGGTGACATCGCGGTGCGCTCGGCGATGAGCAAGGGCTCGCTGTTTCAGATCACGCTCCCCGTGAAGCAGCCGCTTGCCACGATCGCTTCTAGTGACTGAGGCCGCATTCATGTACAACATTCTCATTCTGGATGACCAATCGGCGATCATCAACGCAATGCGGCGCGCCATCGATCGGATCCCCTCCGACTTGCTGGACTCACGTTGTCGCGTGCATGGCTTCGACAACCCGAAGAACGCGTTGGAGAGCTTGCGTGACGTCGTATATGACGCAGTCATATCGGACCTGCGCATGCCCGGTGTCGACGGGCTGGGTTTCTTGCGTCAGGCGAGAGAGCTTCAGCCTGATGCTGTTCGCATATTGATCAGCGGTTATGGCGATCTTCCGTCAGCCATGGCTGCGATCAACGATATCGGTGTCTTTCGATTCGTGGCGAAACCTTGGGATGACGCCGAACTGCAACTCACGCTAACCTTGGCGCTGCAAACCCGTACGATGCAACGCGAAAATCAGCGCCTTGCGGACGAAGTTCGCGTGCAGCGCGGCCAATTGTCAGAGCAAGATGCGAGGCTGCGTGAACTCGAGGCGGAATGTCCGGGCATCACGCGCGTTGAGCGCGACGATACCGGTGCAATCGTGCTCGGGGAGCACGACCTGTAGCCGGGAAGACAAGGCTTACGCCCCGCTCGCTGCGGCCTGTGCCATTCGCATGGCCTCGCGGAGCGTCTCGCGCAGGTCGTCATCGTTCCAAGGTTTGGTAAGGAATCGATAGACGGCTCCGCCGTTGATGGCTTCGGTCACCGCACCCAAGTCCGCATAACCGCTCAGAATCAGACGGAGCGTGTGTGGATGCGTGGCTTTGACCCGGCTCAAGAATTCGGTGCCCTTGCCCTCCGGCATGCGGTGGTCGGACATCACCACGTGCACGTTCTCCGTGCCGAGAATCTCGAACGCCTCGTGGAAAGTGGAGGCGGTAAAGATCCGATAGCCATCGCGGCGCAATAGACGCGCCAGGGCGCGCAAGACATTCTGCTCGTCATCCACGAGCAGGACGGCACCATTCTGGTTCTTGCCGTTCGTCTCGCGGGGATACAGCACGGGCTCGCGCAGCATTGCCAGCATGGCGTCAGCCGATACCGGGGTGCTCAAGAGATACCCTTGGACGAACTCACAGCCATTGCGTTCGAGAAACGCTAGCTGCACCGCTTTTTCGACGCCTTCCCCTACCACTGAAAATCCAAATTCGTGCGCCAACCCGATGATCGCGCGGCAGATGCGCGCGGCATTGACGTCGTCCGGTACCGCAGCGACGAACGAACGATCGATCTTCATGCGATTGACCGGTAGTCGCTGAAGATGGCCGAGGGAGGATTGGCCGATCCCGAAGTCGTCCATGGAAAGCTTGACGCCCATTTTGCGCAATTCGCGCATGGTCCAGGTGGCTTCTTCGACGTTCGCCATGATGGCCGTTTCCGTGAGCTCCAAGTCCAGGAAATTCGCCTGCAAACGCGATGCGTCGAGCGCACGACGTACGTCCTCCAGCAGCTGCCGCCCGCGCATTTGCGCGCGCGAGACGTTGACGGACAGGGTGAAGTCGCCGACTCCAAGATCCAGCCAGCGGCGCGCCTGAGCGCATGCCTCCTGCAGCACCCAGCGCCCGATCTCCTCGATCATCCCGAGACTTTCGGCAAAAGGGATGAATTGATCCGGCATCAGGAAGCCGAGCTTCGGGCTACGCCAGCGCACCAAGGCCTCCATACCGACGACTTCGCGTTTCGCGGTGCTGAGTACCGGCTGGTAGACCAGTTCCATCTCACCGCGCCGCACGGCGCCATCGAGTTCGTCGGCAAGTTTGAGTTGCCTGCCGAGGTCACCATCAAGAGCCGCGGTATACGCGTGGACGTCGTCACCCCCGGTGCGCTTCACGGCATAGGCAGCCGCGGCTGCCTGCTGCAACAGCTCGTGCACGCCGGATGCGGTATCCGGAAAGCACGATACCCCCACACTGGCGGTTACGCGTCGCGTCACCGAGCCCAGCATGAACGGCGGTTCCAGCACCGCAGCGATGCTTTGTCCCACGTCCAGTTGATCGACGATCGGGCCTTGGTCCACGAACACCGCCACGAACCCACCGCTCGCTGTCCGAGAAACCCGGCAGGGATCGCCCACACACTGGGTCAACCGCTCGGCGATCATGCGCGTCAGATTCGACGCGACGCTGAAGTCGCATACCTCGTCGATCATGTCGAAACGATCGATGCGAAGGTAGCAGACGATGACGCGCGAGCACTCATGCACGGCGCGCACAAGCTCGGCCGACAAATTCTCTTCCAGAACGTGGCTGAGGATCAGCCCCGATAGTGAGTCGTGGGAAACCAAATGCCCGGGGCTACCCTGCAGGGACACCTGTCCGGAAATGTCGCGCAGGGTGCATAGGGAATGCGTAGCACCGCCCCCATCCGCATCGGGCACCGGGCGTACCACCAGCCGGCATAAGAATGGCTCGCGTCGACCCGTGCTGCAGGTCAGCACAACGTCTGCGGGCGTATGCAAATCAATGTCGGCGGTACCACCTGCCTGGCTCAAGAGCTCGCGGCAGGAGCGACCGATCAGTTCGTCGCGATCCAGGCAAAGCAAGGTTTCGAGCGCGGCGTTCACCCGCACAATCGGGCACTCGGGGCTCGTCAAGGCCACGATCATGTCGGGATGGGCGCTGACTTCGAAACTGCGCAGCATCAGCCCCTCTGGATTCGCCCAACCCACAGCATCCCCCGCGTACCGGATTCGCCAGCCCACTTCCCCTGAGACCGGGACAACTACGAGTCGCACCCCAAACATCAAATAAATAACACAACTGCAAACGGCGTTCTGTGCGCGGATGCAGAACTTTGGCACCAATCCCCGCCCTCCAATGCGATTGAGGCCGACCCGAGCTTCCGCAGGCCGCTTCCCAGTCAGCGCAAGCGGACCCCTGTGCAGCCGGTCCATGGCGCCCAATCGTAAAGAAAAGTTACTTCGTGATTGGTCACAAAGTCGGCCGCGAATCACGTCGCCATGATGCGCGACTGAAGCGCAGGCCTGACGCCTTTGGATGACACCGACTGTGTTGCCTGCCCCATGCGTTTCGCATGCGCGCAAACCTTGGCCCTCACCGGATGTGTGGGGTCGCGCGCCCATTTTTCCGGCTCGATGAAGCACTGGAACGAGAGAATCAGATGATGAAAGCGGCCACCGCGAGGCAGCGAGAGTTCACTCCGGAGCAGGATGAAGCACGGTGTGAACTCGCCCGAGGCCTTCCGCCACCCTTGGATTGGCGTAGCGAAGCACGGCGTACCTTGGCATCGGATCGCCTGACCATAGACGGTAACGGGCGCATCCTCCGAACTGGAGGCGTACCGACAGGCTTCATACTGGACCCGCTGATCAGCGGCCGACAGGTCTACGTTCGCGACGAATACGGAACACGGTACTGGCTTGGATCGCCGAATCGCTTGCGAGCCGTACTTCGCTGGCTTCTTTCATGACCCGTTTGGCGCCGGCCGCCCTGCTGACCGCTTTAGCCTTGGTTGCTTTCGATGGTACCGACGCCGCACAGAAGAAGAACGACGCGGCGCCTGCCCGATCCGGCGAGGTGCGGTTCAACGGTGCCATCGTGGTACCAGCAGGATCTCACGCCGCGGCTGACGTGCACAGCGTCGCCTCACTGCCTCCTGGCCGAATCATTCGGCGTGGTAGCGCTAATCCAGAAAAACGCGATCCATTGCGAACCGTGGTCGTACTGCCGCCTCGCAAGGCAGGAGTGCAAGTCGTGCTGATTACCTACGATTGATCCTTCCAAACTATTGGCCAGAGGTTGCGTTCGATGTGCCGGTGTCAGTGGAACGTCGGCAATCAGCTACACGAGCGGCCAGTGGCCGAAGTGGATTGACTGGCGGCAATGGGTCGATTCTGTTGAACCCCCCCGCCGTTTGCGGAACGTGACGCGGTCTGCGTGGTCGAAGCTTCCAACGTAGATCGAGGGCATCGCGATGATGGGACGCCAGGAAGTTGCGCAAGCCCCGCTGTTCTACAGCTTCAGTCTCGACGCCCATATTCCCGCCAACCATCTGCTCCGAGGCATCGATCATTTCCTTGATCTGAACGAGCTGCATCAGCACCTCGCGCCGCACTACAGCAACACCGGTCGTCCTTCGATCGATCCCGCGCTGTTGATCCGGATGCTGGTGGTGGGCTACGGCTTCGGCGTGCGCTCGGAGCGCCAGCTCTGCGAGGAAGTGCACCTCAACTTGGCGTACCGCTGGTTTTGCCGGCTGGGCCTGGAAGACAAGGTGCCCGACCACTCGACGTTCTCGAAGAACAGGCATGGCCGGTTCCGCGACAACGATACGTTGCGGTTCGTTTTTGAGAAGGTATTGGCGCGCTGCCTCGCGGAAGGCCTGGTCGGTGGCGAAGGCTTCGCAGTCGATGCGAGCGTGGTGCGGGCGGGTGCCAGTCGGCAGCGTGGTGTTCCAGGCAGCGAGGTGGCTTTCGATCGAACGGCATCGCTGGCATGGCCAGTGCGCGGGTATCTGGAAGCGCTGGACGCCGCCGAGGAACCGGAGACGCCACGCAAGAACGTGTCACTCACGGATCCCGCCGCGCGGTGGACCGCTGCGCAGGCGGTCCGGCGTTCTATGCATACTCGACCAACTACCTGATCGATGTGAAGGCTGGCGTCATCGTTGACGTTGAGGCCACACCCGCGTTCCGCAATGACGAGGTCAACTCGACCAAGACGATGGTCGATCGGGTAGAGGAACGCTTTGACCTCAAGCCCCAGCGTCTGATCGGCGACATGGCATATGGCACCACCGAGATGCTCGGCTGGATGGTCGACGAGAAGGGTATCGCACCGCACGCGCCGGTATGGGACAAGACCGAGCGGCATGACGGTACGTTCTCGCGCTCCGACTTCGAGTGGCGCGATGAAGACAACGAGTACCGCTGCCCCGGCGGCAAGCCGCTCCTGCCACGACGCCGCAACTTCACTGCACCGCGCCCCGGGATCACCAAGGCAAACACCATCATCTATCGTGCCTCACAGCACGATTGCCAAAGTTGTCTGCTAAAGGCGCAGTGTTGTCCGAACACCCCGATGCGCAAGATCACTCGACAAGTCAACGAATCGGCCCGCGACGTTGCAAGGCAAATCGCCAAGACGCCTGCCTACGTGCGATCACGGCGGCAGCGCAAGAAGGTGGAAGTACTGTTCGCCCACCTCAAACGCATCCTGCGGCTGCGCCGATTGCGACTTCGTGGTCCCTCCGGTGCGCACGACGAGTTCCTGATGGCAGCCACCGCGCAAAATCTACGACGAATGGCGATGTGGTTGGCACCGAAAGAGGCAGAAATGGGGAACCCGGTTCCCGCCTGATGCGCCGGGGCGCATGCATCCTGAGTTCTCGGCACCCGATCGGCGTTCGACGCGCGAACGCTTGGGCTGCACGCGCTTCCAGAACCGAGTTTTTCAACAGAATCGGTCGTACCGTGACGGTCGTGATCCGACCAGAAGCCGAAGTTCATTGTCGCAGCCATCGAACCCGCAAGCGGACGTTCCATGCACAGTTATGCGCGTGCTTCGTACCATCGACGGGAACGGTTGCGGTCGCTCGACATCAGGACATGCTATTCGGATTCGCTTTCATCTACCGCTTTACCCACGCTCGTTCGGAACCGGTGCCGCCCTAGCAAAGTATCGCACCAAGCGCTCCTCGGTCGTACCGGCGCACCGGCTGTGCATGCACCTCGATCAGGTATCGCACGGCTTCGCGCTGCTGCACCGGCCCTACAATTTTTTGCGATCAAGTCCTTCATGGCCGCGTTGTCCAGCGCCAGCTCCGCGTACATCCGCTTGAGCTTGCTGTTCTCCGCTTCCAGCTCCTTGACCCGCTTCAGGTCCGACGCCTCCGTGCCGCCGTACTTCGACTTCCACTGGTAGTACGTCGGCGTGCTGATGCCGGCCTGACGACAAATGTCCTTGATCGGCACACCAGCATCGGCCTGCTTCAGGATCGAGACGATCTGGGTTTCGGTGAATCGCGACTTCTTCATCGAACCTTCTGGCTGCAAAGATGCCAGAAAGTTCCACTTCTCGGGTGTCTACGGATCAGGCAAGCTTACGCTCGGCCGCCTTGCGGTCGATCAATCGCAGCAAGGGAAAGGACTCGGTCGTACACTGGTGCAAGACGCAGCCCGTCGCGTCGTCCAGGCCGCAACGATGGGCGTGCGCGGCCGATACATGCGCTTTCGGTCGACACCAAGAAATTTTAACAACGACTCGGCTTTGACCCATCGCCGCTCGACCCCTTGGTGCTGATGGTCACGCTGGCGGACTTGAAGGCAGCGCTGTGATTTTCACCATTACGAAGCAAAGGTAGCGACAAAGAAACTTCACCCGGCTCGACGTGGCCTTTCCTCGCACCCGATTGGGGCGCCTTGAGGGAAAACCGCAGCCGCGGAACTCTCATACCGGTCTAACGTGATCGACAATAACCGGGCGCGGCGTGGCCCTTACCCGCCAACCGCTTGCATTGCTGATCACGCATTTCGCGCCAGTGCGCGTACTGCGCCCGCTTCGCCGGATCCGGATCCTCATGACCCTGCAGCCAGAAGCGGAACCAGTCGAGGTTTCGCTCATAGGCGGCCAGCTTGTGCTTGGGCTGGAACTTCTGATGCGGCTCGTTGGGGAAGACGTACAGATCGGCGCGATGCTCGCGAATCAGCGGAATCGCGTAGTCGAGCGCCATCACGTATTCCTGTTCCGGCATTTGCATCAGGATCGGCGCCTTGATGTTGCCCAGATTGGCGACAGGGGAAAGGATTCGCCAACGTTCGGGGGTTTCATCGGGAGCGCCGAGTTGCCAGAACTCTCTCGACGGTTTTGAGAAGGCATCGCCTTTCATGCTAGCGAACAAATACCAGTTGCGGGACATCATGGGCGAAGTGACCGACGCGGCGGCGAGTAGATCGGACTTCATCACCGTCCACAAGGTGACCTCGGTGCCAAAGCTGAGGCCGCCCATGCCGACTCTGGTCCTGTCGATCTCGCCTTTCGAAGCCAAAAGGTCGATGACGCTCTGGACCGCCGAAAGCCCGATCCCGTATCGTTCGATCGCATCAACGCGATAGGGAGCCGAATTGATGCACAGGGCCGAAATACCGTCCTCGGCCAGCGAGGCAAAGGGCCATTCATCGCCCACTCCGCCACGCAGAAAGCCCCGGCAGACGTAATAGTTCACGAACAACGGAGAGGGTTCGTTGCCTGTACCCCGTGCCGGAAAGAACTGACCGGTGAATTCTCGGCCTTTCGCATCTGTCCAGCGAATCAAATGCGCTGGTGTCGTTTTCGCCATATCCAACGCTAAGGCCGCATTCGGGTCGAACAGCACCTGCCGTTCACCAGTTGCGAGATCGATCCTTTCCAGGCGGGGCGGTCGGTCCGCCTTGGCAGCCACACACACCATGGCTTCGAAAGACGCGCCACAACCACCAGACTGATAGCGGCCACCGCCATTGAGCATGCCGGCGGACTGGGTCACGAGATGCACGGCGCCCGTGCCAACGTTCCATCGATAAATCGATTGGGCCTGCCCTTCGTGCGCATCGGTCACAGTGAACAGCACATCGTCGCTATGCGGCCGCCACTGGATGCTGCTGATCGCCTTTCCCGTGCACAGTTCGGCCTGGCACGTGATCATGCGGGACGAACCTGCCTTGGGCAGCATGGCGAGTTGCACATCAGGTTTTCTCATGAGCCCCTTCTCTTCACCGCTACGCGTCAGCAATGCGGTGCGGCCCGTATCGGCGTCGACCGCCAGCTTCCAGGGCGGTGACGACTCAAGGGTGCGCATGCCGATGGCCTTGCGCATCTCGTTGGAGAGATCCGATGTGGTGGGCGGCTGCGGCGGGCGTTCGGAAGGCGGCAGATTCCGCGTCTTTCCGGTCCCCACATCGACAGCTTTCCACTGATCGGGCACGCCTGTCAGCAGCTGAACGCGATCGAATGAGGGGGACCCGGAGCGAAAACGCTGCGTTTCCAGCCGACCGTCGAAATTGCCGGAGCGAAAGAGGCCACCCTGGCCGACGGGCACCGTATCGTCGATGTGAATGCCGCGATCGTATTCGGCCTG
>Ga0157370_10007654_pt1 | contig 11723 bp, 9 predicted proteins | sample C35metaG_FD_113463 | JGI IMG/M metagenome (GOLD analysis project Ga0157370, IMG submission 113463) | Corn rhizosphere microbial communities from Kellogg Biological Station, Michigan, USA - C3-5 metaG | ecosystem: Host-associated > Plants > Roots > Rhizosphere > Soil | place: USA: Michigan... | reverse complement strand
TATCATTAAACATGCGTTTATTACCAGTCTCTTGGTTGGTTGTGGCGGCGGCGTCGACAGAAGCAGTTGCAGTATTAGTCATTTTAAGTTATTGTTTTTAAGAGAGATAGTTTGATTGAAGAGAAAGAGAATGTAGAGAGATAAAAGGATGAAGAGTTGAATGATTTGTGTAAAGGTGATGACATATTTAGTCAAGTATAAATCAAAATTTATAATCACCGATTACAGTCTTTAGAATGTAGATTGGTGGTTCATTTATTTTTTACCGACACAATAAATAACAAGTAACAAGCGCATAGTACATGTGTACATTTTTATAATCTTCAATATAGATGAAATGATGAATGATGTGTAATACAATTGATAAAGGTAAAATTTGGTTTGGATATCTATATGACTGACATGAATATAGAACTCATTCATCAAGTCTTTTGACCATAAATATATCAAGAGATCCTGTGATCAAGCATTTTTTTCAATTAAAAAAAAAGTTGAGTAAAAAACATTACTTTCGAATTCGCCATCCTGCATAGGTTTATATAAAAAATGAAACGAATACGATCAACAGCGAAATACCATTTGAACGACCAACGACCAACGTCCAGGATATAGAAAAAAAAATAAAATTTAAAAATATGATTCCAACACACGTATTATCATCATCATCATCATCATCATCATCATCATCCTCCTCTATAACAGATGCTATCACGACTACAATTGAAAGTAAAAAGCGCAAAAGGGAAGAAGATTGTGATGAAAGAAAATGCACCAACGATCATGACATACACACCAAACAAAAGGAAGATGTTGATAGTGATGAAGAACCAACTATACAAATTGCAAAAAGTAAATTAGAGTGTTTACTATGTGCTAATGTCCTTGCATATCCTGTTCGTTTGGAGTGTGGATGTGTTTTTTGTTTAGCATGTTCAGTCAGACATAAAGCTTACTCGGTCATTATTCGTTCACATAATGAAAATGTTCATCGTACATATCCTTCAACGATACGCTTTAAAAAGCAAGATTGTGCTTTTTGTCGTAAAATTTTCGAGCCATGTAACTATCATATATTGGGAGAAACAATAGCACAGCCAGTAGACAAATGTTTAATGGGCATCTTGCATCCAAACGGAGATGATGAAATGCACAACTGTCAATACTGTCACCAATCGTTCACTTTATTACAATATACAAGCCACGTATTAAAATGTAGCAGTCTCAAACATATTCCTTGTCCTGAATGTAACGATATTCTACAGATTCCACCTGCTGATTATGAATCAAGTGAGGAACAAAAGAAACCAGGAGTCGAATTGGACGCTATGCAGAGAATGTGGCATTACCACATTGACAATTCATGTAAAAGGATAAATTGTAATCAATGCGATTGGATTGGTGATTCACATTCATGGCCATCTCATCTTTTGCAGCACAATATACAACTGAAGCTGAAACGAATTGGCAAAACATTGTATGGAAAGGAAGCTAAACAATGGCAACAATGGATTGAGGAAACAATGGAACGCATGCCTATTAAACGAATTCGTATACAATATTTTTATTCTGATGATGTAGGCAGTGCAAATGCATCCCAGAATGAACAAATGGAATGCACTGGAAATGAATTGAGTACAAGTTCAGTTAGACACATATATACATCATAAGTTTTATATAACATGACTTTTTTGTTTTTTGATCTCTGAAATTAAGCTAAATGTTTTGAAGCAAAGCTTGATAGCCAGGGCGTTTTATCGTTCATACTTCTCTTTGCTGCACTCAATATCTGATCATCACTAAATTTCTTTTTCACCAATATAGGATATTCTTTCTTCATGTATTCAACCAGTTTAGTTTGAGTAAATTTCTTCTGTGCTTCATTATCCATTTGATAATTAATTGGGAAAAATTTGGATAAATCTTTTGACGATACAGGAGGTGTGGCTATAATAGTACTAGACGACAATTTTGTCTGAGATGACGATCCTTTGTTAGATTGATTTACCTTTTTATTATGGTTTATATTCAAAAGCGGTTCATATATACGACGAGTATTGTTAATTGCTTTATGAAGCTTTTTACTTCCTGTACCTTGAATAGATGGCACCAATGTCAAGAAATCAGACAAAATGTCCATGTAGGTAGCCTCAAAAAGAGCTACGTTGGATGTAATTGTACCTTTGGAATATGTTTGTTGTACATTTAATGCAATTGTACGGAGTTCATCCAACACGTTATCATTATAACCATCTAGCTGTTGAATTTCGTGTATAAGTTCATCAACTGGAGACCTTGGTGTACGAGGCATTTTTTTACAAACTACAAGCAACACAATTAGACTCTTTTTATATATGATCTGAGCTTCAATATTAATTTTTTTATCTTGTAATATTATAGATGTCAATTCGAAATGAAATGTATATTTATAATGATGATATTTGTTTTGATGATGAACGAACAAAACATCACAAATGAACAAGAAAATGGATGACATTGTCAAAAAAAAGATGAATTAAATGATTGCTTCACATGGAAGTGTCCATTGTCCAGGACTTACAACGCCTGCATGGGTATTAATGTATTTATACTTCATAATATTTGGATGAGCACTTTTCCATGTGTCGGCGACATACCAAGAGACATAACAAGCTGCAATTCCGATTGCAATCTCTAAAAACATATTCTGTACACTTCGTTTACCCTCATATACTTGTCCTACAGACCATAGAGGCATGAAAGAAGTACCAGCCATAGGAGAGAGAATAAACCATGTTGCCAATAGAGATGTACCAACAGTTAATGGACTACCATCGATGAAACATGCAAGTCCAATAAACATGTAACCTAGAAACATTGTTACACCTTCTTCAAATAACATTTTTGATACTATAATCGCTTTCTTTTTTTTTTAATTAAAAGTTTATCAGTTTATTAATTGTCGGTTTGGTTGTTGTTAGTATTTTTAGTGTTAATGAAGAAGATGTCTTGTTTTTTTTTCTTTCGTTAATACTTAATACTTTTTGTCATGTGTGCTTTTTTTTATTGATCCAGTCCATGACGTAATGTTTTTTCTTTCAAGTATTCAATTCGATGATTAACTGTCTCACCAGATAGATGTAGCTGTGTTACACAATCAAGACATTGCATACTGTTGCAATCGAGACAGAATGCATCTCTGGTGGAGCCTGATCTCATACATGTTTGACACATACGTATAGATAAAGAAGATGTAGACATCAAAGGTTTATTATTAACGTTGTGTGCAAAAGTCCTGGATATAGTCGTCTGTGGTACAGGAGTTGATTTATGACTGCTGTTGTTAGTTTGTCTATTTGAATATAAAGGTGTTTTGTTCCTATTGAGAAGTGAACGTCTCAGTTTTTCATCTTCATCTTCATCTTGATCATTATTTCCATCTACATCATTATCCCCTTTAACAACGTCTGGATCTTTTCGAACTGAATTCATCGAAGCTTCACTGTCTGTATGCGTAACTTTTATGTCATCATCAGCTCTAGAATGAACTGTCGTGATTGTTTTTGGCTCTAAATCCTCTCTGTTGGATTGAGATATTGTAGCAAATTGCTTATTATTACCATCACCACTATGTTTGTCAACATTGTGTACCAATGATTGTTCCTTTTCTACAATTCTGTGTAATTGCAATTGTATTAGTGCAGGCCTTTCTTCTTCTTCTATATCTTTTTCTTTTTCTTCTTCTTCTTCTTCTTGTTGCTGTTGTTTTTTAGTGTTCCGGGGATAACTTTGGTCCACATCTGCAAAGGTATGTGTGAGATCCATCAATGCAGACAATGGTGGCATCTCGTGATCTTTTGACGGTAGTGATTTGTTTGTTGAAATTAAATTTTCGTGGTTAATTGTAATCTTCTTTGGATCTTTACAATCAATTGCGAGTTTGCTTTCACTATTGATCGTAGTATCTTCAACATGTATATGGGGTGGTGTTATTTCTGCTGTGACTGATTCTCCCCCAAAAAAATTCAAACTATTGATATCTATTTCAGCATCTCGTTTACGCTTTTGGTCCATAATAAGTTTGGCTTTTTCCCTTTCAGAAATTTGTACATAGAGATTATCAATTGAGTCTGTCATGTCTTGACATGACGAGGATTGGTTTATTTTATCAGGTATATCAATACTATATTGTTTGGATAAATTATTTAAACTTCTCCAGAGCAATCTTTTCTCAAAAGCAACTTGATTCTCAATTATTCTGTCATATAAAATAGATGAGTCATTGCGTTGTGTAATTTGAATCTTGTCCAACTGGACCATTACATTTGTCATGCAATGTTCCATTGATAGATTTTTTGATTGAATTGATTGCTCTATACGCCTTTCCTGGTTGGCCAATCGTTCATCATATCTAGATGATTGCTGTCCAATTTGATTTTGAATGTGCCCAATTGATTTTGTCACTTCAGTAAGCATCATTTGACACAACTCAATGGATTTTGTTGATGCTTGAAGAAATGGCTCAGGGTCGATGGATGGTGCTGGTAAAGGTGTTGCTTGGGAAGTTGTTGCCGCTATCATCGATAGTTGATCAACGGCTGCTGAAGCAGACATTGCGGCATCAGCAGCAGAAGATGTCGCCATTGATATTTTTTCAATTAACTGATCTGGAACAGTAACCTCTACACGAATCTCTGGCTTCTTCATTTGATTCATGTACATGGAATGACGAGGATCAGTTGAAGCAATGACGGTTTGAATGGGTGTACTACAAAAATCTGCCAATCCAGCTGTTTTAGCAAATGCATTTCGTATGCAGGATGTTATGATTTGTGATACATCCTTATAATACATATGTCTTTCTTTTATAGAAACTGTAGATGAATCTTCAATTAAATATGGCTGATCTCGTAACCTATAAGATGTCAATATGCATGCATTATGTAATAAAGTTTCCAGAGAGATAAAATTTGGGCTAGTGTTCCAATTTATTTTTGAAGTCGTCGCCATCTTCTTCTTATCATTATAATTATAATCTTTTGTATGTATGACAGAAGCATTGTTTCTTCTTTTATCGTTGTTTCTTCTAGTTATGCCATTTTTATCATCATCATCATCATTATCATGATCGTGATCATCATCATGATCATCAAATTGATTATGATTATATGTATCACTACTTGGCGATCGAATCTGATTTTCAAATATATATGATGGTTCACAATTCTTAGAGATAGACAAGACACGTCTATACGACTCTACAGCACCTTGGAACACTTTGTCAATATCAGGAAAGTCAACTCGAATCCTAGCACAACGTTTGACTAACTCTTCTTCGGGCCATTTACTTATTGGATTAGTCGCATGACAAAACCATGCATGTGTTTTATCTCGTATTCGTGCTTGTAATTCTTCATCATCTGAATCATATTCATACAGAATATACTCCTCTTGTGTATCATTCTCTGGCATGGCATTTTTAAATATGCTTACGTCGTATTGGATATTATAGTCATCATCATCTTCATCCTCATCTTCATCTTCATATGCTAAATCTCTTTCAGGACCCCTTTGCGACTTGCGTGTTCGAATTTCAGACAAATCGACTATTTTGTGATTATCACGTCGTTTTCTAATAATACGACTACACTTATTATGACTTTCTTCATATAAATAGCGAAAGATACGATGAATAGGATCAGTAAGATGATCTTTCAACGTTCGAAAGGTTTCTTCTGCAGCAAATACTAAACTGGCGCTATCAGGATATGACATGACAGATGATGAAGGATATTTTGTTATTTAATATAGATGTCTTTGTGTTTTTGGATTGTAGTCTTTTTGAATTCTGAATTGGATTTTGATTTTATTGAATATAAATGTTTTTTTAACCAGTATTCAGAGTACAGTGGTTTGTTTGTTTACACCAAGTCAAATTCAAAACAAAGAATAGAGTGAATGGATGTTTTGATACAATGAATGATCGGAAACAATGAATTGCAATTCAATTTTTTGAATAAAAGAAAATATCTAAATATATGGGGGAGGGGGAATAAAAAAATGAAATAGTAAATATTGTTTATATTTAGTTTGCATATATACAATACAATATTATATTATAAACGATTGATACAAGCTATTTGAATTGGAACGTAAACTTGGGAATGTTAGATGAGAGGGGCTCCGGTGTGCAAAATACTTTAAAGTGTTTCAATTGCATGTGGGGAATCGAGTTTGTACACTCGAGTTCTGCTTTGTTGGCATGAATGTACTCGGCAACCGCATTTCGTTTCTCACCAGCATGTCTGACTTGTAATTCAGAGTCCAATAAAACCAACTTGGATCGATCATCTGGGTTTTGACCACACTGTGTCCAACTTTGTAACATCGACATCAGGTGTTTTTTATCTTTATCTGAGTCTGATACATGTTTTGACAACCACTCCATACATGACTCGGATAAAGTGCGCAAATCACGAGTATTTGGAAGATCAAGCAAATCTTCTTTCTTTTTTGAAAATGTGTGGCCATTGTTGTTACTCATGAGTCGGAAGCCACGGAAAACAAAGCTGGCCTTTTGAAGACCTACAAACTTCCACACCTTTCCATGAGTGGGAATCACCATATCTCGACCATTCCATGATAAAGCTAGAGCTGAATTAGGGCTTTGTGAGACAGTGCAGCGAATATGATTCACAGTAAGTTGATTGTGACACAATCCAATCAGTTGTTGACACTTGGACAAATTCCAAACTATCTGCGTCAAATCGGCTAATACGCTTCGTGCGGACAATTTGTTATTTTTATACTCATTATGCCAGTGCTCCAATATTGTTTGACCCAATTCTTCATAAAGAACCAGTTGTTCATGTACTTTGCCAGGTCTTTTTATGGTTGCACACCAATACATTTCTGGAAAACAGGTGACTTCTTTCTTCTTCACTAATTTACTACCAACATAACTTAATATTGATTTGACAAAAGCACCATTGTGCAGATCACTATTCAATATTTTTTCAATTTCTTCAGACGTCATTTTAACTTCAGGAGGTGGTTGAGTTGTAGAATCCTTGTCATCATCATCATCATCATCACTACTACTACTGTCGGAGCTGTCGGAGCTATCAGAACTATCAGAGCTATCAGAACTATCACTGTCTTGATGTTTTAATTTATGCATCTGCATTTGTTGTTGATGTATATACCTCTTCTCTACTTGTTGCTGATGTTGATGGACATATTTCTTCTCAAGCTTCTTCTTTTCCAAGCTCAACATTTGCAAAGTTCGAGAAATATCATCATCTGTCATATCAGTATGGGCTAATCGATTAACTTGCTGCTCAATATTTTTGGCCATTTCTTCATTGATCAAATCATTGCTATCATTTTGCTTTGGATCATCTGATAATTGTAATCCGCGAACACTATCAAATAGAAAATTGTCATCAAGGGGTCCATCATAATCCACCAAGTGGCGTAATGTGTCTTGTTTACCTACCACACTTGTTCTAGGTTTACGTGGTGCATGTTTTTTAGACTGTTTCTGCTTTCTACTCTTGATCTTTTTGAACTTCTTTTGTTTCATTAGACGCATTTGTTTATAGTGCTCTATATTACGTTGATGCGTCTTGTGTAAAACTTGCTGAGCATCACGCTTCAGTTTATCCAAGTCTTCATGGATTTTCTCTCGTGTGATGGTCGACCACGCTTCTTGCCACTTATCATTGGTTGGTCGTCCATTTTCATCTAATAATTGTAGATAAACCTTGGCACGACCATTCACATCTGGAGTTGTCAAAAACTGTACAAATTGTTTGTTTGGTTTACTGCTGGGATCTTCACCAACAAACGAGTGGATGTGTTCTTTCTCAGGCGACCAGGTGTTTGGAACTTGCATGCTATGAGGTAACTTTGGATGAAGGTTGTTTGTATACACTTTTCGGGCCGCATCTAATTCAACACTGTCCGAAGACACAAGGGCCTTGGTTAAAGGATAACCAGCATCCACTATAGCATCATTCGGTAAAGATAAAGCACGTCGGACGTTATTCTCTTGCTCTATATTCAATTCACTGGCTTGTTGGAAATTTGACATTTGTAACTAAAAAAAAATAAGAGATCAAGTAAATAATGTTCGTTTGGTAACTCTGTTTTTTTTTCTTCTTCTTCTGAAGCAAGGTGATATATCTTCTTTTTTCCTTATTTTTTTTCTAGAGATGAAATATACAATGGGACACCTCACTTGATTTAGTATAAGGAATATGAATATGTGTGGATGGATTTGTTTTTTTTTTTAATAAAATCTTTCAAACCTTGTATGTGATACGATAACAAAATAGTTTAAGCTTCAATTATTTTTTTTTCAAAACATATATATTCCTTTCTGTGATTGTAAAGCAAGTGACTTTCTTTTGCTTTTGTCTTATTACGAATATAACTATACCTTCAGACATACATATATTCCCATACAACAACACGCGAACATACACATATGGGTGAATTATTCAATATTTCTGTATTATCATCATTGTTACTACGAATAATAAATTCAATACCTGATAAAAATGGATTGGAAATAGAGTTTGGGCTAGGGAGAAAAGATGTACTGACTGGTAGATTTGAAAATGGAATTGATATCCTGGATATGCACAGTATAATCAGCATATGCAAACAAGCCCAATTACAGTCAACCGATATAACATACAAGGCAAATAATCGAACAGATATAATCAATAAAATGAATAAAAGTAGTTGTATACGGTATTCTAATTCACAAAAAGACAAAACGTCAATTTGGTCATGTACAAAGAAAACAAAAATACTATCTTTGGATATTGGTTGTCGCAACACTAATTATGCTATTCGCTTGAATGTCAAAAGAGAAACTAAAGTCAATCTTCCTTTGAATTTTTCTATAAATGACGTGCATAACAACAATAGCGTGACTAGGCAACTTGATCGCCAGTCTTTTCGTTACACACATGATGCATTTCAAATTGACATTACAAATGCACTGTCGTCGCCATTGCCATTGTCATTATTACCATCATCCATAACAACCACAATCACAAAAACTCCATTACGGAGTGATCACATTCATCAAATTGAATGGGAGAGTTTAAAACCATCTAATTTATTGGTTGTACAAGATATAAGGAATATATTGTCAAACATGATGAGTATTATCTCAAAGGATGTCGAATTTGATTTTTTCTTGTATGATACATAACAACAACAACAACTTAAACATATGTCTCTTTTCTTTGTTTTATTATTTAATTCAATCTATCAAAACTATCTATCGATTTCTGTGTCCCATCACATGTTTGTTTGTGAATAGTAGTTAATGTGAGTGAGTAGACGACAATTCATTTTTTACTTTTTAGAAATTTGAATGGTATCGGGAAGAAGTATATATCCTTTCTCTTTCAGTCGTTTAGCATGTGGTGGAGACAAGACATTTTGCATAGATTCAACGACAAGTAATGCAAATTTACACAGCCAGATACCCTTACCATCTGGTTCCATTGGAATCAACGGTTGGTCATATTTTGGTCCAAGCTCTAGTGGAGATTTGGTTGCATTTTCAACAACAATTTTCTCTAATCCAGTTGAATCATCCAATGCACCACACTTGTAAAATGGAAATCCACTAATTCCAAGGAAGTTGACACAATACATCTCATTGAGAGGACCATTCAATAATCGCTCGAGCGTGAACGGTCCACCAAATGCATCCAACATCATAGGATCACTTGATGCAACCAAAGTATCAACATCCAGACAAAATGGCTCGGAAGTCAATAGCTGATGTGCCCAAAACGTATCCAACCATGTAAACATATTGTGGTTAGATAATTTAAAACGTAATGCACATCTTCCATTTCTATGAAACAGCCCAATAGTATGAGTTATTTGTTTTGTCGTGTCGCTATAACGAATGGGAATTGTACACGCCTTTCCATTTAAGTTCTGTTTACAACCTCTACAGGCCATACCAGTATCAGTGAAATCCTTTTGCCAAATAGGATCTTTTGGATCCCATGGTCGATACAAATATGGATTTTGTGCATCCAAATGCGGCCAATGAAAGTTGGGATCGATAAAATCAGAATCTTTACAACCACCACCAAAGCGTTCATGCGCCCATGTTGGTGGTGAACGACGTTTTGGATTTAAAGGAACGCCATTCATTTTTGATTTCACATACGCACATGTTGTGATACATTCTTCTGGATTATAACGAAATGATTTGGAGTAGTTTTCCTTACATGTCAGCGAACACAGCAAAGCATACGACTCAACAACAATAGTATCAAGTTTATTTGGTACGTTGGTTATACGACTATAGCTGTAGTCGCATGTGAAAGGTAAAACATCACGTTTAATACCACACTCCATACATTGTGTTTGCATTTTCTTCTGTAAATAATGAACATCAGACATGATGGCGACATTAATAGGGTGGATACAATGTGTTGAAGTAGGCATGACTATACAATTCTTTTTTTACACAAAATTTGCAACAAATTGGGTTTGAGAGTCGATTAAAGAAATGGATTTGTGTATTGTGTGTGTGTGTGCATTATTTCAATTGACACAATGTGGACAGAAAATAGAGAATCTATCAATAAAAAGTTGGAATGATATTTTTTGACACAGTAAGTTAGGTAGATATTGAAATATTGAACACGAAATACATATATTAAATCTCCTCTTTCTTTGTTTAATCTTTGCTTATATATATATTCTTTTTTTTCTGAGACAAATTAATAATTGACATTATTATGGCCATCTTCATCATTCATCATCATCTGAAGAGGAATGAGATGATAATGAACCACCATCAGAGTAACTTCCATCGTCACTTAAATGGGCATGGCTTGTGTCATCTTCATCTATGTTTTCTAATGGATTTAAAAATGATGGTTCAAAATATTGACGATCAACTTCGACGGCTGGAAGTCTAGATGATGTTTGTGCATCGGGTGACTTATCCTTATTGATTGTATGATCTACTGTTGATACTAATGAAGTGTTTCTGTGACTTGAATGTGTTTTATGTTGATGTGGCTTTGTACTATGGCTACCATCATCGAAATTATCTGCTTTTTGTTGTCGGGAATGATGCTGATGAGAAGGAGTCTGTTCGACATCTTTCCCCAATGGCCACAATGTTATTGGCCTGGCACAATCAGTGCAAGGTTTATCACCCTGGTAGTATGGATTTTCATTTCCTTTGGTCGCATTCACATACCTAGGCTTGGAATGGTGATTATGATGAGATTTATGTTCATCGTCGCATGAGTACATTTGCCAAACGATCCATGCTAAAACGATCAACCCTGCTATGGCTAGTCCAATAAACAAGTTACTATTACCGGATCCACCTTTTCTGGAACGCTTGACACTTTCATCGGCAACATCGTGATCGTGCTCAGATGAGAAATTCTCTCTTCGCCTGACGGCTTGTTGAGTCATATTTTTTTTATCAAATGACGTTCTTTTTTTCTATCTTTGTACCACTCAAACTTGAAATATCACCTTTTCCGATGTGTTGTTGTTTTTTTTTGTTTTTTTTTTTAGCAAGATCTTGATCCAGATTCAATATCCATTCCTTTTTTTCACAAGCTTGAATCATTCATCCTTCACATGCAAAGATCATAAAAATACATGCCATTATTTAGATCATTGTCATGTCTGAAGAAGATCTGAATCTTTGCTTTTTTTTTTAAATAGCTTTTATG
>Ga0157370_10007652_pt1 | contig 11724 bp, 7 predicted proteins | sample C35metaG_FD_113463 | JGI IMG/M metagenome (GOLD analysis project Ga0157370, IMG submission 113463) | Corn rhizosphere microbial communities from Kellogg Biological Station, Michigan, USA - C3-5 metaG | ecosystem: Host-associated > Plants > Roots > Rhizosphere > Soil | place: USA: Michigan... | reverse complement strand
TTTATCAGGAGAATAAGCTGCGATATTGAATGCAGCAGCAATAGCTTGTACGTTGGAGTTCCTCAAGGATTGGTACATGGCTGTCGTGCTGTCCGGGCCGTATGTTCTGAAAGAAACCTTACGCATGAAAATACGGTTGTTCGGTCCCTTCTCAAAACGGATCACGCTGCTTCCGATCTGATCACCGGCATAGCCTGATGCCGCACGAACATCCGCGCCCGCTTTAGAGATCCGGCTCACCACCAGGATATCCCGACCTAAGGTTGTATCTGCTATCTCAAAATAGAATTTGTCATCCAGCGAGTGGGTCGTGATCATCCCTTTACGGGTCACCGCCTTGGGAGTAATTACACTGGCATAGGGCTTTGGCTCGGACTTTTTAGGGTTACTGATCGCACCCGGTAGTCGCTTGGTGGTATCCGCCTTTTCGGGCACCGTCGTGGGTTTGGTCTGAGCCTGGGCAACAGATACCCCTGCAACAGCCAGAAGAGAAAAAAGTAAAGTTCTTTTCATTTAAATGATGGTTTCTTAGCTCGTAAATATAAGCTAAACAACCAGCTCTAATCCGCTGCAACGTATAACTTTACAGTTACAATGATGCCGGTATCGAGATTAGTGAATCATTTTAAAAACGAGCTCTTTCAGCAGTTCCCCGTCGGTCGTATTTCCCGTGCTATCTACCCCCTTGCTTTTCAGGTCATACTCCCGCAGCAGGCTAATGATGTCAAAGGTCTTGTTCACGTTGAAGTTTCGCGCCGCCATTTCATAGTCCTTTACAAAAAACGGACTCACGCCCAGTTCTTTTGCTGCATCGCTCTTATTCGGCAGGTAATGGTACTTCAGCACCTTAGAGAAATACCCGTTCAGGCTGGCCAGCACCATAACCATGGGATTGCTTTTCGGATTGTCCGCAAAGTAACTGATGATCTGGTTGCACTTGTAGGCATTGCGACTCACCAGTGCTTTCTGTAACTCAAAAACGTTATACTCCTTGCTGATGCCGATATTCCTTTGCACCAGGTCGGTGTCAATGGTGGTTGCTTTGGTGATATTCAGCAGGAGCTTGTCGACTTCATTAGCAATCTTCGACAGGTCGGCACCCAGGTACTCCGCCATCAGCGCAGCAGCCTGCGGTGCGATCTTGTAACCCCTTTCCCCGACCAGGTCCTCAATCCACTGCGCCAGTTTGTAGTCGCGCACCACATCCGACTGGAACACTACGCCCGACTTAGATATCGCTTTAAAGATCTTCTTACGTTTATCGAAGTTCCCATATTTATAACCCAGCACCAGGATTGTGCTTGGCAGCGGATGCTCAAAATAGTTCAGGATATAGTCGGCTTCCTTACCACTCCCCTCGCTTTCCTTGCCCCATTTCAGATCCTGAGCTTCTTTCACGATGATCACCTGGTAGTCGGACATCATCGGATAGCGTTTTGCAGCATTCAATATGGTCGACATATCGGTATCCTTGCCATACAAGACCGTCTGATTAAAGCCCTTTTCCATATCAGACAGCACATGATCTTCGATATAATCGATAACCTGGTCAATATAATAAGGCTCTTCGCCATGTAGGAGGTAAACCGGCTTGAATTTTCGCGCTTTAAGGTCTTTTATGAGTTCTGCTGCAGTCATATAATTTCCAAATGTAACCGCTAATTCCTAATAATTAAGGTTATTTTTGCAGAAATAAGCTTTATTCCGATTGAACTGAACCTGCCTGAACACCCATTCAAAATCACATTAAAGGAAGGTCAATATTTCATTTTCGATGAGATCCGCAAGAAACATCTTGTGTTGACTCCGGAAGAATGGGTTAGACAGCACTTTATACAATTCCTTATCCAAAAAAAGAACTTTCCAAAGTCGTTGATCCAGATCGAGGCTGGTTTGACGCTGAACAAGCTGCAAAAACGCACTGATATTGTTGTCTTCAATACCCATGGAGAAAGGATCCTGATTGTGGAGTGCAAAGCGCCCTCTATCAAGATCAACCAGGCCGTGTTTGATCAGGCCGCACGCTACAATTCGGTCCATAAGACGGGATGGCTTTGCGTAACCAACGGCCTGAAGCATTGCTACGCAAGGATCAATCACGAGTCCGCTAGTTTCTCCTTTGTACAGGACCTGCCTTTCTACACCGAGTTATAGGCCAACCGACCGCGGATTCAATCTGCCGTCTTTAAAAACTTACAATAAAAAAGGCCTGAAAACAGCTGCAAATCGCAACTCCTTTCAGGCCTTTAGAATAAATCAACGTGTTTACCCGGCTAAACTTTCCAGGCTTTCAACTATGATCCGGATCTTTGCATCCGCATCCGCCTTTTTGTTGCGTTCATTCTGGATGATCTCCGGTTTCGCATTTTGAACGAAACGCTCGTTGTTCAATTTCGCTTCCACAGATTTCAAAAATCCCTGTAAGTAGGTCAGTTGTGCGTTGAAACGTTCACGCTCCGCATCCACATCAATGTTTTCCTCCAGTGGAATGAAAAACTCATCGCTACCCACCATAAAGGCCACCGCACCAGGAACCTTATCATTTACAAACTCGACCTGGTTGATGTTAGCCAATTTAAATACAATGTTCAACCACTTCTCATAATCTAATCCGGCATTCGACTTAATATGTAAGGATAGTGCCTCCTTTGGCGAGATCTGCTTTGTATTGCGGACATTCCGAATTCCCGCAACGACGTCCTTAAGCACCTCTACTTCTTTCAATATCGTTGCATCGTTTCCACCAGCTACCGGGTATGAAGCCACAATAATGCAGTCTAGTTCACCTTTTTCCCCGAAGATCTCATCGTGCCAGATCTCTTCCGTAATGAAAGGCATAAATGGATGCAAAAGCTTCAGGATCCTTTCGAAGAAGCCAAGGGTGGCTTTTAAGGACGCTCCGTCAACTGGCTGCTGGTATGCTGGTTTCACCATCTCCAGGTACCAGGCACAGAAATCATCCCAAACCAGTTTATACGTCGTCATCAGGGCTTCTGATAAGCGGTATGCCTTGAAGTTTTCCTCAATGTCTGCAAGCGCTTCATTGAATCTGTTCTCAAACCAGCTGATCGCCTGTGTATTTGGATTTTCTAAATTCTCGTCCACTTCCCAGCCTTTGACCAGACGGAAAGCATTCCAGATCTTATTTGCGAAGTTCCGGCCCTGCTCACAGTAGCTCTCATCGAACATCAGGTCATTACCCGCAGGCGAACAAAGCAACATGCCCACGCGTACGCCGTCCGCACCATATTTCTCGATCAAGCCGATTGGATCCGGAGAGTTGCCTAACGACTTAGACATCTTCCGTCCAAGTTTATCACGGACAATACCAGTCAGATATACATTGGTGAATGGCTTTTTGCCCATAAACTCATGGCCGGCCATGATCATGCGGGCTACCCAGAAGAACAGGATCTCCGGAGCTGTAACCAGATCATTAGTTGGATAATAATAGTTGATATCTTTATTATCCGGGTCTTTAAAGCCGTTGAACACGGAGATCGGCCATAACCAGGAAGAGAACCAGGTATCCACAACATCTTCATCCTGACGTACAAATGGCTCGAGCTGGTGCTTAAAACCTGCCGCTTCTTCGGCTGTAAATATGCCGTCAATATCTTTTAACTTTAAGAACTCGTCCAGTGCTTCCTCCTTGGTTTTCGCTACCACCCAGTTGCCCTGGTTGTCATACCAAGCCGGAATCCGCTGTCCCCACCACAATTGCCTGCTGATGTTCCAGTCTTTGACATTCTCCATCCAGTGGCGATAGGTGTTCACAAATTTGTCGGGGATCAGGTTGACCTCACCAGTTAACACATCCTGCAATGCAGGCTTGGCCATTTCATCCATCTTGCAGAACCATTGCAACGACAATTTAGGTTCAATAACCGCATCTGTACGTTCCGAGAACCCAATTTGCGATTTGTATTCTTCCACATGATCCAAATGTCCGGCTTCATCCAATAACATGGCGATTTTTTTCCTTGCAGCAAAGCGGTCTTCACCCACCAGGATCACAGCCAGTTCGTTCAACGTTCCGTCGTCATTCAGGATATCAATTACCGGCAGTTTATGCCTGATGCCCAGCTCATAGTCGTTCAAGTCATGTGCAGGGGTTACTTTCAAACAACCGGTACCAAAATCCATGGCCACATATTCATCCTCGATCACCGGAATTTCCCGGTTGATCAATGGGATAAAGACCTTCTTTCCTTTCAGATGGAAATAGCGTTCGTCATTGGGATTGATACAGATCGCCGCATCCGCCATAATGGTTTCCGGACGCGTTGTTGCGATAGTCAGTGTTTCATCTGACGCACTGTTTTCCGTAGCAATAGAATATTTTATATAGTATAACTTCTGGTTGACTTCCTTACGGATCACTTCTTCATCAGAAACAGCGGTTTTTCCAGCCGGATCCCAGTTCACCATACGGATGCCACGATAAATCCATCCTTTTTTGTACAGGTGAATGAAGTTGTCGACCACCGCTTCAGACATATCCTCTTCCATGGTAAAGCGCGTCCGGTCCCAGTCGCAACTCGCGCCAAGTTTCTTCAGCTGCTCCAGAATGATGCCTCCGTATTTCTCTTTCCATTCCCAGGCATACTTCAGGAATTCTTCCCGGGTGATGTCCTTCTTACTGATCCCACGTTCTTTAAGCATGGCCACCACCTTCGCTTCGGTTGCAATGGAAGCATGGTCGGTTCCGGGTACCCAGCAGGCGTTCTTTCCCTGCATCCGGGCTCTACGGATCAGCACATCTTGAATTGTGTTGTTCAGCATGTGTCCCATATGCAATACGCCTGTAACGTTGGGTGGCGGAATTACAATCGTATATGGCTCACGTTCATCCGGTTCTGAATGAAAGAACTTTTTAGAAAGCCAGTAGCTGTACCATTTATCTTCGGTTGCACTGGGATCGTATTTTGTAGAAATGCTCATTATAATTCTTTGGAAATGGTTCTGATGAAGGGCAAAAATAACAAGAAAAAAGGGATTATCCTTTCTGAGTGCCCATTTCTTTAGACCAGAGAACCCGCCGGTAACTCATGGAATTTCCTGAGATAGGGATAATTTGTAAGTATTCCACAATAAAAAGTGTTAAAATATGTTAATACCATATACAATTTATAAAAATGAAATCTTTCAATCTACATCTTGTATCTACCTCGATCCTGAGACGCCTGGGCATTGTAAAACTATATTGCTGGTTCAATAAGTAATATTTTTATTAGGAAAGCCTTTATTACATCGGATTCCCTACATTCAGACTTTCATTGCGAAAAATAAGTGCGCAATGATTCAAAACACCTTTTTATTAAAACATGAAAGTACAACACCTAAAAAGCTATTTTGCTGTTTTGGGTATTGTGGCTGCAAGCTATACTGCGCAGGCACAAGCCCCAAAAAAACTAATAGATCCTGCAAACATGGATCTCAGCGTTAAACCCGGCGATGATTTTTACAAGTATGCCAGTGGTACCTGGGTCAAAAACAACCCTGTACCCGCGAAAGAAACCAGATGGGGAAGCTTTAATGAGCTCCGCGATTTCAATATCAATGCCGTAAGAAGTCTCGTTGAGGAAGCTGCTGCAGATAAATCGGCACCTGCCGGATCCGTTAAAAGACGTGTAGGTGATTTCTATGCGGCTGCTATGGATAGCGTAACCATCGAAAAATTGGGTTACACACCGATCAAACCAGACTTAGCCCGCGTTAAAGCCATTAAAGACCTTCAAGGTGTCATTAATGAAGTTGTTTACCAACGTACTTCAGGCATCAGCTCACCCATGTTTGGATTTGGCGTTTCACAGGACAGAAAGAACGTTAAGAAATACCTGCCTTCTTTGGGACAAGGTGGAACAAGTCTGGCTGACCGCGATTACTATTTGAAAGATGATCCACGCAGCCAGAAGATCCGCGATGCCTATGTAACGTATATGACAACGTTGTTTAGCCTGACTGGAAACACAGCCGAGCAAGCAAAACAAAAAGCGGCAACCGTACTTGCTTTGGAGAAGCAATTTGCAGAAGCTCAGATGAGCCGTTTGGAAATGCGTGATCCATATAAGACGTATAACAAATTTGCCGTTGCTGAATTCAGCAAAACAACACCAAACTTAAACTGGAGTGCTTTATTACCTAAATACAAGGTAACCGGTCAGGACACCGTATTGGTTTCTTCACCGAAGTTCTTCACAACAGTTGATGGCATGTTAAAAAGCGTTCCGGTGGCCGACTGGAAGACTTACCTGGAATGGAACGTGCTGAAAGGCTCGGCATCCAGCCTGAGCTCACCATTTGTACAAGCCAGCTTTGCTTTCACACAGGCACAAACCGGCCAGCGTGTTCAAACACCAAGATGGCAGAGAATGTCTTCCCTGACTGACGGAACCGTTGGTGAATTGCTTGGACAGCTGTATGTAGCTAAATACTTCAAGCCAGAAGCTAAAGCCCGTATGGAAGAGCTGATCAAAAACCTGCGTGCTGCATTTGAGATCAGGATCAAAGGCCTGGACTGGATGAGCCCGGAGACAAAAACAAAAGCTTTGGAAAAACTGAATGCTTTCATGCCTAAAATTGGTTACCCTGCAAAATGGAAAACCTATGATGGCCTGGTGATCAACCGTTCTACTTACTTCCAGAATTTGCAAAGTGCAGATCAGTGGAGATACAAAGAGATGATCAGCCAGTTGGGTAAGCCAGTTGACCGTACGCAGTTTGGCATGACCCCTCCAACTGTAAATGCATACTACAGCCCAACCATGAACGAGATTGTGTTCCCTGCAGGTATCCTGCAATTCCCTTTCTTCGCTCCGGAAGCTGACGATGCAGTTAACTACGGTGGTATTGGTGCAGTTATCGGACATGAAATGTCCCATGGATTTGATGATTCAGGTAGCCAGTACGATAAAGATGGTAACCTAAAAAACTGGTGGACGAAAGAAGATCGTGAGAAGTTCGATGCAAAAACCAAAGCTCTTGGCGAGCAGTTTGACGCTTACACCGTTGTTGATACGATCCATGTGAATGGTAAATTGACCATGGGCGAGAACATTGGTGACCTGGGCGGCCTGAATGCGGCATATACTGCATTCAAAATGACCAAACAAGGGCAGTCTAATGAGAAGATCGACGGCTTTACACCAGACCAGCGTTTCTTCCTATCCTGGGCTCAGGTTTGGAGAGGTAACATCCTGCCAGAAAGTGCTGCGCAGTTAATTAAAACAGACCCGCACTCTCCAGGAGAATACAGAACAATCGGTGCGCCGGTAAACATGGATGCCTGGTACAAGGCATTTGATGTTAAGCCAGGAGATAAATTGTACAAAAAACCGGAAGACAGAATCCGTATGTGGTAAGCCAATTGCTTTTCACCAAGTAAAAGCCTTGCACCGTTGCGGTGCAAGGCTTTTTTATTATCCTACGTATCGTTTTCAATTATTGATGAGTGAATTGATCCTATGGAGGTAAATACATTAATCTCGAAATAAAACTGATATATACAGCACAATTAAGACCTTTGCAGTCCAGAATTAAGCTTATGAATTGGATTTTATTAATTATTGCCGGACTATGTGAGGTTGCCTTCGCCTTTTGTTTAGGTAAGGGAAATGAATCAACCGGCACCACATCCTATTACTGGTATGGCGGCTTCCTGGTTGCACTTTGCATCAGTATGGGCTTACTTATCAAAGCCACCCAAACCTTACCGATCGGAACCGCCTATGCGGTTTGGACGGGTATTGGGGCAGTCGGTACTGTTCTCGTTGGTATTCTCGTGTTTAAAGAACCGACCAGCTTTCTGCGCCTCCTCTTTCTGGTTACCTTAATTGGTTCGATCATCGGGTTGAAGGCGGTATCACACTAATGTGCAACTTGCCCGAACATCAAAGGAAATTACTATTTTACCTTCTTACAATTGAATATGGTTGATATCTGTTGTGTAGGACACATTACTTCTGATAAAGTGGTTACCAAAAGTTCCACGATGTATATGCCGGGCGGCACGGCCTTTTATTTCTCTTATCCCTTTCAGATCCTTGATTGCAATTACCTGCTGATTACTGCCTTAGCGAAGGAGGAGATGCATTATGTAGCAGATCTTCGCAAACGCGGGATCGAAGTGCAGGTGCAGGAAAGTCGGCACACCGTTTATTTCGAAAACGTTTACGAGGAGAATACGGACTTTCGTACCCAGCGTGTTTCTCAGCAAGCGGATCCATTTACAGAGGAAAGTCTGCAGCATGTTGAAGCGAAGATCTTTCATCTTGGTCCTTTGCTGGCCGGTGACATCTCCGTGTCGCTGATCCGCAACCTGGCACAAAAAGGAAAGGTCAGCCTGGACGTTCAAGGTTATCTGCGGCGCGTGGAGCAGGAAAAGGTATTTACGTCCAACTGGCCGGATAAGGTAGAAGCCTTAGCTTACGTCGATATTCTGAAAGCCGATGAAACCGAGCTTCGCGCCTTAACCCAAAAGGAAGACCTTAAGGAGGCTGTGGAACTTGCCGCATCCTGGGGTGTAAAGGAATTGGTCGTCACCAACGGCAGTCAGGGTTCATTCATTTACAGCCAGGGTAAGTACCACCACATCCCCGCCTTTCCACCGAAAACGCTGGTTGATGCCACGGGCTGTGGGGACACCTATATGGCGGGATATTTGTATCAACGCAGCAAAGGCGCAGATGAACTCCAGTCCGGGCGATTTGCCGCTGCACTGGCCACGCTGAAGATGGAGTCTGCCGGGCCTTTTAAAGGCCGATTCGAGGATGTGCTTCAACTTCTTTAATAGACCCTGTGCTTCAGCAGGCCACTCTGGCCTGGATCTCATTGGTTAAGGGTCCCTGAACCTGCAGGCGGGATGCAAAAGCAGTCCTTGTCGTACTATCAAAATATCTTAAACAAATAAAAGCCACGCATAATCGCGTGGCTTCTTATTTAAAAAACAAATACAGCCTTAAAACAAATCTACTATCCGCACTTCGAAGAACCGCAGTCCTTGCAGGTCAGACAGCCTTCCTGGTAAAGCAGGTTGGTCGAATTACAATTCTCACATTTCTGCTTCTTCGCTTCGGTACCGTCCGGAATGTAGCGCTTCAATGCACGCGCCACACCATTCTTCCAGGTATTGATCGACTCGTCCAACTGCAAGCTGTTGATCAGATCAACCACTTTCTCAATTGGCATACCGTGTCTCAGGGTGCTGGAGATCAGCTTTGCATAATTCCAGTATTCCGGATTAAACTTAAAGGATAAACCTTCAATGGTCGTCTTATGTCCGCGTTTATTCTGGTACTGGAAGTCATATCTGGAGCTTCCGTCTGCTTCTTTATTTTTAATGATCAAGCCATCATTTACCCAACGTGGGATTAAGATGCCATCTTCATCGTCAGAGAAACCCGTGAAGATCTCGTAAGGTTTCCCGTCGATCAGACCGATAAAGGCGATCCATTTGTCTCTGTTATTCTGGAATCGAACCACATCGGCCTCCAAAGAACGTGGTCTTTCTGTTGGGAAGCTGTTTGCTGTTGTCGCCGCCTCTTCAGCCTTCGGCTCCGAGTTGGAGATCAGCACACCCGCACGGGATCCGTCACGGTATACCGTTACCCCTTTACACCCGGATTTCCAGGCTTCCATATACAGGTTGCCGACGAGCTCTTCACTCACATCATGCGGCATGTTGATGGTTACACTAATGGAGTGGTCAACCCATTGCTGGATTTGCCCCTGCATCTTAACCTTTTTCATGTAATCCACATCGTTACTGGTCGCTTTGTAGTAAGGTGAAAGCTTCACCAATTCATCCAGCTCTTTCTGCGTGTAGTTCTTGGTGAGGTCATGGCCATTCACTTGCATCCAGGTTTTGAAACCATGGTGGAATACCACATACTCTTCCCAGGAGTCGCCCACCTCGTCTACGAAGTCTACGCGGGCATCTTTATCATTCGGGTTAACCTTACGCCTTCTTTTGTAAACAGGCAGGAATACCGGCTCGATACCAGAACTGGTCTGAGACATCAAACTTGTTGTACCCGTAGGGGCAATCGTCAGCAAGGCGATGTTCCTTCTGCCGTGTTCCAGCATTTGGAAATACAATTCCGGATCTGCTTCTTTCATACGCAGGATAAACGGATTGGTTTTCTCCCGGTCTGCATCAAAGATGGTAAACGGTCCACGTTCTTTGGCTGCAATAACCGATGCACGGTAAGCTTCCAGGGCGATCGTCTTATGGATCTCCACAGAGAAGGCGGTACCTTCATCACTGGCGTAGCGCAAGCCCAATGCGGCAAGCATATCGCCTTCGGCAGTGATACCAATACCGGTCCGTCTGCCTTCGTTTGCTTTCGTTTGAATGTTTAACCAAAGGTTGCGCTCAATGCGTTTCACTTCGGCACCTTCCGGATCCTCATCAATCTTCTGAATGATCGCATCTATTTTTTCCAGCTCCAGATCAATGATGTCATCCATCATGCGCTGAGCGGCGTGAATATGTTTCTTGAACAGATCCCAATTGAAGCGGGCTTCTTTCGTAAATGGATTCTCTACGTAAGAATACAAGTTGATAGCCAGCAAACGGCAGGAATCATAAGGGCACAAAGGAATTTCACCGCAAGGGTTCGTAGATACGGTCCGGTAACCCAGGTCTGCATAGCAATCTGGAACAGATTCTTTAATGATGGTATCCCAGAACAAGATTCCAGGCTCAGCAGAGCGCCAGGCGTTGTGCACGATCTTTTTCCATAAAGACTTCGGATCGATATCTTTCTGGTATAACGGGCTTTTACTGTCAATTGGGTACTGCTGCTTGTAAGGAATGCCACTTTCAACCGCTCTCATGAACTCATCGTCAATGCGCACAGATACGTTAGCACCTGTAACTTTGCCTTGCTCCATTTTTGCATCAATAAAGCTTTCCGAATCGGGATGTTTGATCGCAACTGAAAGCATCAGCGCACCGCGTCTTCCGTCCTGCGCCACCTCACGGGTGGAATTGGAGTAGCGCTCCATAAAAGGAACAATACCTGTGGAAGTTAGTGCCGAGTTCTTAACGGGTGATCCTTTCGGACGGATGTGTGAAAGGTCATGACCTACGCCGCCACGTCTCTTCATCAACTGCACCTGCTCCTGATCGATCTTCATGATCCCACCATAGGAATCTGAATTTCCATCGTTACCAATGACGAAGCAGTTAGATAGCGATGCAATCTGATGCGGATTGCCAATACCAGTCATCGGACTACCTTGTGGAATGATATACTTGAAGTTGGAAATCAAAGCGAAGACCTCGTCTTCAGACATCGGGTTCGGATAGCGTTGCTCGATACGGGCAATCTCCGAGGCGATCCTGCGGTGCATGTCATCTGGAGTCTGCTCATAAATGGCACCTGCAGAATCTTTCAGTGCGTATTTATTGACCCAAACGCGAGCCGCCAAATCATCACCATTAAAAAATTTTAAGGTCGCTTGATACGCCTCATCAGCCGAGTAAGTCGCCTGTTCTTTAATAGGGTTTTCGATTTCCATGATAATTTTATCTGATTTTAATGAACGGCTCAAAGGTAATCAATCGGAAAGATAATGTGCTTAGACTGGAAAAATATTCTTATTAGAAAAACAATAATGTTTGCACAAAATACAAGTTAATATATTGATAATCACCAAACTAGAAACTAACAACTGTTGAAAAGTTTACAAATTTTATAGATTTATCTAAAATTCACT
>Ga0157370_10007648_pt1 | contig 11728 bp, 9 predicted proteins | sample C35metaG_FD_113463 | JGI IMG/M metagenome (GOLD analysis project Ga0157370, IMG submission 113463) | Corn rhizosphere microbial communities from Kellogg Biological Station, Michigan, USA - C3-5 metaG | ecosystem: Host-associated > Plants > Roots > Rhizosphere > Soil | place: USA: Michigan... | reverse complement strand
AGCAGCCACCGATTTTTCTGATTAATATTTTCTCCAAACTGGCACTTCAGCTTTATAACGATACCCAAATGATGGTACAATCTGAATTGGAAGAAATGCTGAATTACAGCCTGGAATGGAGCGAGATTACGCCGCATTCCCTGTTGAACCAGCTTACAAACAATGCTGAAATCAATTACGACCATCACAATACAGGCGAATATTTTTTCAATATCAATCAAATGATGAAAAGTCTTGAACTGATCTTCGGAAAGCTGAGCGAGCTGGATTACATCGGACAGAGAAAAGAAAATATCATCGTAAACGAGCAGGAAGTGATCTCCAACAATGATCCTAAAAAAGGCTGGAGTGTGATAGATTAATTTATGATTTCAGTTTAATCTCGATTACAAAATATAATCCCGGAGCACATTATTCTTCGGGATTTTTGTTATTAAAATCATAACATTATCGTAGAATTACTACACTTTTCAAAATAATGTTTTGGTCGGATAATTAATCGAAATATGTTTTTTAAATTTATAAAACCGAAAATTCTCTTTTCCAAAAACTGAAAATTTATGGACGAAAATATTCTGATATACGAGGTAAAATCCGGAGATACCCTTGACAAAATCGGGGATAAAATTGGAATGACGGCAGATCAGCTCAAAGATTTTCACAACACGCATTGTGAAAGAATGGAAAAGCTATGGTTTAATAATCTGGTTGGCGTAAGGCAAATCATAATTCCAAAAGATTATAAAGATCCTGAAGAACTTATTAAGCAAAAAGAAAAGGAACTTCCACCATCAAGTGTTACGAGAGATTTCTATGCAGAATCCTACATCGTGAAAGAAATTTTCTCAAATCCTGGAGAGAAAGATCTGGAATTGGAATATAAAATTGATGTTAAATTCAGAAAGAGAGAAGAAGCAAATATTCCTGATTTGATCGCAGATGTAAAGGTTTACGATTTCAAAAAAGAGAATGCAGCACCTGATGATAAAATGAGCGCAATTTCACTTGCCTGTATGGAAAGCATCTATCCAATTTCTTTCATAATTCCGTTTCAGGGCAGGATTTCGGGGATTTTTGAATTTGAAAATTTAAAGAAAAGGTTTGAAAATAAAAGGCCGGAGCTGGAAGAATTTTTTACTGGAGAAGTTTACAAAGCTTATTTTGACAAGTTTCTGTCAAGCCTCGAAAAGAAAGATTACGTTTTAAAACAATTTTCATCTTCATTACTTTATCAGTTGCTGTTTCCAAAAATGGAGTGGTTTCACAAGAAAAACAATTGGACGGAGGAATTTTATTTCCTGCAGAATTCTTTTTTACTAAAATGCTCTATGCGTGCAGAATACGATCATAAAGGCACTGAAATTGTAGAGACTTTCCTGCAAGGTAATCTTAAAGAAACATTCAGTCTTCAGGAGATATTGCGTGGAATAGCATTTGATGCTGAATCTGAAAAACAGGCAGACGGAGAAATAGAACTCCGGTATATAACGGATAAGAAAACGAAGAAAATGCTTCAGGCAGAAGCTTCCGTAACATTCAGGAATGACAACGAGCTTTACAGAAAACAAACTTTAAAACTGACTCACAATGAAAAAATATCCTGATCCTTTGGAAAATAAAAATTACGATACCGGTTTTTTCTTTCAAAATGATGATGACGATGATTATTTAGCGGATTATGATTATCCTGAAAATGATTATCAAGGTGAGGCTGTAAAAGTGGATGAAGATGAAGACGAAACATCATCTTCCGCTGAGGAAAATAATGATGATAAGAAAGAAACTCCTGATAAAAAAAAGGAAACAAGCGAAAAACAAGATAGTTCCGGTGAGCACGACGGCAAATTTTATGTTGTCCAGAAAGGAATGGCCTGTTGTGATAAAGGTGCAAAATTTCCTAATTTCAAAGTTACAAGTCATCAGAAACATTATTGGAACGATGAAAATGGAGAAGCTGATTATCTGTCTGTAACAGAAGACGATCTTACTTTTAATCCGACTGCTATGCCTTTTGGAACGTGCAGTCTGAAAAATGGAAATCCCTGTTCTTTTGCGCCAGCCGGAAAATGGACAAAGACTTATGAGAAAGTAAAAATAATGGGCAAAAAACCTCTGACAGAACTTTCTGAACTGATGTGTGCCGTTGGCGGTAAAATAACTGTCATGAAACACGGACAACAGAGCGCGGCGGGAAAAAGCAACGTGAAAAATGCAGACTCCCGAGAGCAGCAATCCTACAATCCTGTCATGGATTTTGGAGAGTTTAAGGATGAGACAAATCAATCGGATCAACTATATTACGAATAATATTATGGGGGCAGTTATCGGCAATCAAAATCCAATAGTAGGAGAAACTAACTTCTATGAGATCAGTATGTTTGGTTCTTTACCTTTCTTTAATCCGAACAGCAGTTATGAATGGTACCTTTTCAAAAAACAGAAAAGCGGCAGCTGGATAGATATTACCAAAGACGGAGTTCCGAAAAAAGGAACAAAAGTAGAATATAAATTCTTTGAACCTGTTGCAGGAGAGCTTTTTGAAATGCGGGTATTCGAGGTTGTACAGGGAATTTTGCCAAGTGTAGAATCTTCAAAAAAGTTATTCGGAAAGCTGGAAGTTACTCCCACAACCAGCAAAACTGCACAAATTGATAAAGTCATTCTTTTCAACAGAGGTAAAAAAGACGTTAATAAAGCAGACTACCGAGATACTCTTGTGGCGCAGGCCTTTTGTACAGGATTGTTCGGAAGAGAAATAGAATTTCAGCTATGGGAAGATGATGCAAAAGGAGACGGACACGATGCAGCAATTAATAAAAATAATAAAATTCCACGCGTTTACAGGGCAACCGTAAATGAAAAAGGAATAGCAGAAGCAAAAATTTCTCTAAGTGCAGACGAGAAAGTAATGCGACAAGTTGCCAATAAATTTGTGATGAAAGGCGACACGGATGAAGGCGCAAACCACGAATATTATGTAACAGCAATCTATTTAGGAAAAGGAGAAAAAGCAAGTCAGGTAAACGTAAATGTCACTAATCCTGATTATAAGCCTAAGCCAAAAGCAGATTCTCCAAAATTTCCTGCAACTCCGAGCAGTACAAAACCAAAGCAATCCGATACAAAAGGAAAAATCCTGGATGCCTATTTTGTGAACGACAAAGGAGAAAAAGTTTCAAAAATAACATTGAATGATTCGGTGAAAGTGAGAATCTCTTCACAGAATATGAAAGGTAAAAAAGTACAATATATTATCTGGGAATATGATACGACCGGCAATGACGAAATTCTCAGAAAAAATATTTTAATAAATAACGATCTTGGCGACAGTCCTGCCATAAAAATCGACGCCGCAGTTTTCGGGAAAGGATATGCTACAAGCACAACGATTTTCGGAACTCCGATAGATGGTGATTCGGTTAAACAAAATTATTTTATAGAAGTCATCCCATTGGATGTCGCTGCGGAATCAAAAAAATTCGGGGTAGACTCTGACGGTTTGATGGAAGTTGAAAAAGTAAAAAGTGCTGCCAATGTAAACGGAAACAAAGCTTCAGCAAAAGATTGCGGCGGAAAATTCTGTATTAAAAAAGGAGATAAAAATGAATTGGTACGCGAAATCAATATCCGTCTTGCAGGCTTTGGCGGAAACGTACCGACTGATGAGTTTACAGACAAAACCGAAAAAATGGTAAAACAGTTCCAAAAGGACTATATGAAAATTACCGAAACGGGAAAAGTCTGCGGAAATACTCTAAAGGCAATTGATGAATTTTCTAAAAATTTTGATATCAGTTCTACCTATTGGGGTCAATTAAAATGCTCTTGTTCCACTAAAGGCAAACAGGCAGTAAGTAAACTGAGAGGAATAAAGGAAACCAATAACTGTAAAGGATTTGGTGATAAAACCGGCGCCAATAGTTCTCCCGAATCCACAAATAAGTATGAGTTTCCTGGAATTCACAGGTCATTGCTTTTTGGTTTTAAAGCTTTACAGTTTTATTTCAGCAAACAAAAAACTTATAAAATAGATTCTTTCTCTTCCGGATACAGATGCAGATTTAAGAATTACAAAACCACCAATCATCAGGGAAAAGCAATAGATATCCAGTTCAGTAAAGGAAATTGGGCAATCCGTGGTCCTCAGAAAAAAAATCTTACCGAACTGCGAACGATGAGAGATGATATTTTTGTGAAATATCTTGGCGCACAAAAAGAATGGCCTAATCCAAATTTATTCTCGATCGAGCCTATAGACTTGCTGTATTATAAAGACGGAAGTCTGCGGTATGATCATACTTTCAGCTGGATCCATATGGATGTAAGACAATATGATAAAAAATATCTGGATGATAAATATTTCTGCACAAGTTCGGCTACTTTAAATGGTAAAAGTATTGTCCAGCTGGCGATTGAATTAGGATTTATGAAAACGTGTACCTGCGCGGAAACTTATCAAAGCCAGGCAGCTCCGAAAGCAAAAACAGGCAAATGTTCCTGTAATAATAATCTGACAAAAGAGGAATTAAAATCTATTGCTGTCCACGCAAGTGATGCGAACATCGATAAATATCTGGACGGATTTAATGAAACATTTACAAAATTCAATATCAATTCCTGCTTACAAAAAATTCATTTTCTGGCTCAGGTCATCCAGGAATCCGGAAGTTTTATTTACAACGTTGAGCAGGGCAATGCCGCTTATCTGGCTAAATATAAAGGATGGCACGGACGAGGATTGATCCAGCTTACTACAAAACCAAATTACGTGGCCTTTGAAGCTGCTGTTGGTGAAGATGTAACTTCTTCCGCGGAAGCCAGAGACAAGGTGACCAAATCTCCTTATGCTGTACACTCAGCAGGTTGGTTTTGGGATAAAAGAGCCAATCTAAACGGAGTTTCCAATGAAAATGATTTTATCTACATCACTTACCGTGTCAATGGCGGTTTCAATCATATTGACAACAGGCTTGCTAATGTGAAAAAAGGATTTGAAAATCTTTATTCTAAATGTACTAAGGATACAGGGAAAAACACAGATTATAAATTCCCTGACAGTAAAGCCTATAATGACAAAAAAGCGGCATTTGCCTGGGCTTTGTGGCACGATCCGGACTTTTCAAAACAGGGTTGCGAAAAAAGTAAGGCTTTAGCAATAGAAGGTTATCAGAGATTTGTTGACCTGACGGCAGCAACGGATACGACAACAAACTATTACGGAATTCAGAAGTTGAGTAATTTCTCAGATTTGGTTTATACAAAAGTGATTAAAAATAAGACCGAAAAATTTGTGAACGTGCGAAAAGCTGCATTAAAAAGATTAAACGATTTAAAGAAATGATAAAACCTATTCTATACTGCTTTCTAATTGCACAACTACTCTACTGCAAGGAAAAAACCGATAATAAAATCCCGGAAGAGAGCACGACCTCATTATCCGAAAATAGTGAAGAAAAAACGCCACGTATTACAGGAGATACGATTAAAGGTGATTTCAATGCTGATAAAATTGAAGATTATATTGAAATTAACAGCCCGTCCGCAGATGAAAAAAAAATGAAGATATTTTTGGGAACTTCAGATCAGAAATTTGTTGAAGTAAAATCTTTCACTGTTGATGCAAATAATTTTTCGGAAGTAGAAAATCCAATGGAAAATCTATTCATCTCCCAAGGAAAACCCGGAGAAATACAAATTGGATCATCCTGCTGCGGTAATTTTAAAACTACAGAAATATACACTTACAAATATTTGGATGATAACTGGTTCTTATCAGAAACCAACATTTCCACTGTAAATGAAGATTTCCTTCCCGACATATCACTTACAATCAATGATTTGTCTTATAGTATTGATGGGAAAAATGCCAATAATAAAAGTGCTTACGACAAAGAACTTAACAGTTTGAAAGGAAATGCGCTTTCCAAATACAATCAGTATCTCTCCAGTTTCAAGTCCGGTTATAAAAACAAATCTCTGGGGAAAATGAATAGTATTGGCTTTGATGAAGTTGCGGAAATGCTTTATTTCAATCCGCTTTCGGAATCGAATGTGAATGATTATAATGACATCGCTTTTTATAATTCTTCAACAAAAGAAGGCAACCAAAGCTCTATTTTATTATTAAAAAAAATTGTCGAGAAATATCCTGACAGAGTCGTTGCATATTTGAATCTGGGCGATTCTTACTGGGCAGTTGATAATAAGGAATTTGCAAAGGAAGCCTACAATAAATATCTGGAACTGATGAAAAATCAAAACAAAGATTTATCTAAAATTCCTCCGCGAGTTGAAGAAAGAATTAATTAAACAAGTAAAATGAAACCTTTAAAAATCAATAATTCTATGTATAAATTGATCTCATCTTTTCTGTTTGTAATCATATTAATCTCTTGCCAGGAACATTCCAAATCTGTTGAAAAACAAGAATCAGAGATTGCAGCAACAGATTCAAAAGATACGCTTTCAAAAGCAGATAATGTTGTTTTAAAAGATTCTGTAAAAAGCAATCAATTAAACTCGTTACCATTTGATTTTGAAAAATATACAGCGGTATGTTTGCAGCAGAGTTCTCCGGATTGTGATAAAATTTATCCAAAAACAGACGATATTAATTTTAAAAGAATATCGCAACTTCTTGGAAATAAATCCGAAGATATTCCGACAACTATTTTTCAAATCAAACCAAACTTCAATAATAATCTTGAGATTTATGTTTTGGATTTTGAAGGAGATTCCAGTTTTCAGGAGATCATTACTGTCAATAATAATAAAATCGTATCCAGAAAATCTGTAGGTCACAGTATGCCGGAAGATAAAACATACAAATCCTTTACTATTGAAAAAGATATGACCGTAAATGTGTATGAGATAGACTTTGAAAGTTTGAAAAAGAAATTAAAAGAAAAATATACAATTCTTTCCAGTGGAGAAATTTCCGCAAAATAATGTATTTATTATAAATTAAAATATCTGAAAAAACTAATAATTTAAAAATGAAATCAGGTAAAATAATTTTCCTTAATATTATTTTAATTTTCTTCGCCGGTTGCAAAAAGGAAGTCAAAAATATTAAAAAAACCGCAATTATTCCCGATACAACAAAAATTGCAAAAGTTCAGACTCCCAACAAGGATGTAAATTATCTTGAAAAACTTAATGAAAACAAATCATTTACAATAAGTTGTGGTGGCGGTTGTGCAATAGCTTACACCGCGATTGAAGTACAAAAAACCGGATCTTCTTTTAAAGTTAGATTTTCTGTTGATAATTATACAGACGAGGTTTTATCAGAAACTTTTGAAGAAAGTTATATTTTTTCGTACGATAAATTCGGAAATATTAATACAATCACAGGTGATGGTGAAACACAAAATCTACTGGAAACCTTACCCGAAAGTGCCAAGAAATCATTTGAAGAATTCGGAAAAGATATAATTAAGTTGTAATTATTATATTAATGATAAAATTTATATCTTACTTTTTACTGGTGACAACTCCAGTTTCTCCGTCCATGTAGTAAGCAATTGATGACCCTGCAGGTGGTTCTCCCCTTCCTATCGGACCATCATAACTTTTTGCTTCTTTAATAACTATAATAAAATATTTCAGGTCCTTTTCTTCTATGAAGGATAATCCGAATTTGTCTTCGCCGGAGGTTGTTTGTTTTACGTCTCCTGTTTTTAAATTAAGTATTCCTTTCGTTTCTAAAAACTTTAAAGCATCTATCGGTTTTATTTTACCAAATTTTTTGTCTTCATCAATTGTTTTTACGTTTCCTTTGTTATCAAAATATTCAGAAATTCCTACTTTGGTATTTTGTCCTATAAAGTGTTCTTTTTTGATAATGTAACCATCTGCACCAAATTCTTTATAAATGGTTTCAAAAGAAGGTTTAGGAAGTCTTTCGTACTGGAAACCGCTGCCGTCTCCCTCCCAGAAATGTGCAGGAGATCCATTTTTTATCGAATCTTCCTTTTGTTTTGCATAGTCCGGATTGGGCGGGCTTATCATATAAACAGTATTCTTGTTTGGAAGAATATAAATACCATCATTTTCCAAAGATTTTTGGTAAACATCGAAATCAAATTTTTCTCTCATTTTATGATCGATTTTAGTACTATTGGTTGTAGATTTATCCGTTGAGGTTGCTTTATTTCCTTGTCCATTGCAGGCAATTATCATAAACGCCATGCAGATTGTGCTGAATATTTTCATCGTACCCTGTTATTTAAGATATTCCATTGCCATAGATAAGTCATTTTCCGGTCTATACTTCCAAACTGAACCTGATGCGAATAATCCATAATATTATTGGTCTGGCCAGCCTGATAAGTATATTTTGCAATCAAAGTTCCCTGATTTATACTTGCAAAAGTATGTGGAAGCTTCATTGCATGGAAGGTTTCGTGAGCAATAGTTCCCCTGTTATGACCGCCAAAATATACTGCAAATGTAGAATCGGAATACGAAAAACCGTTCCAGTCAGCTTCTTCGCCTATAAAGAAAAGTTTTATATAGCCGTTATATTTGTTTCCAAATTTTCGGGTAAACATTCCTTCCAGATAATCACGTAACCTGTCGTCATTTGTAATTCTAAATCCCGGACTCATCGTAGAATCCAAAATTCCCATTGTGCAGAATCTGCTTTGAAAATAAGGACCTCTGCAATCCAATGGTATCGGTTCTTCTACAATATGAGGAATGACAAAAGCCTGGTTACAGCATTTTTTGAAAAAAGCCAAAGAATTTGGTTTTGGCGCACCAACTTTTCTATTGCTGTTTCCATTTGCATTTGTTTCCACTTTGATGATGGCTATGTTTTTTGGAAGTTGGAACGCTGCTGTATTTGGATGTATTCTTATCGCCCCGCATATTTCTCCGTCCGCTTTTACATAAAGGATCTCATCGGTAGAAAACTCTTTAAGAGACGTAATTTTCAAATAATTATTGACATCATATTTGCCTTTCTTGATCTTTGTTATTTTGTTTACACTAATACTTAGATGGTTGGCAGCATTTTTATCTTTGAATTCAAAAGTTAATTCCTTCGGAACTTCTACTATTTCTACTTTTAAACTTAAAATTGCAGATTTTCCTTTTAGCAATGTCAGAACAGGAATAGGATAAACATAAGGTTTTCCATTTTGTTTTTTCCAGCTTATAATTAAGCTTTTATAACTTCTAAGCTTTCTTTGATACATTGCCGCATCCTTTTTAAAGATCGGACTCCATGAATTGGTATCATCAAAAACAGTTGTTCCGTCCGCTTTGTAATATTTTCCCATTATTTTTCCGAACCATCTGTCTCCCTTCATTTTTATATCTCCTTCCCGCAAATAATCGATGCCATATTCTCCATCATAATTATCATTTGGACGAAACTTCACGATACATTTAGCCTTCACTACTCCAAGACTGGGCTTTTCCGGATCTGCTCCGTGCGAGATTTCTTTGGCACTTTGTTCAGCATAAGTTTCGGAGGCAATTTCTGTAATATCCGCTTCCGAATAATACTTCAGATCGCCACCAATCTTCTCATAAATTTTTCCCTTTACAATTCTGATTCTGCTCATAGGATAATTTTTAATGTGATTTCCCTATTTCTCCGCTGCGGTTATCTATACTTCCCTGCGCATCTTTATTGATTTGTCCGGCTGTGTAAGTTTCTATTCCGCCTTCATTATTTACCACTGTTTTGCCCTGTTTCGTTTCACTGTGAACATCTCCTTCGATCATTTCAGTTAGTTTTCCGGTGATAAACATACTTGTATCACCAATAACAGTCGTCATCTTCATTGCACCAACACTTTGAGTAGCATTAAGTCCGATACTCTGGGTATTGTTCATTCCAATGCTTTCACTGGCATCCATTCCTACAATAGTAGTCATGTTTTCTGCTACATTGATGTTCATATTCCTGCAGTTCAGCGTCATTGTTTCCGGAGCTGTTATATTAATATTGCTTCCGGTTGTATCCAGATGGATTTCGTTTCCGGATTTATCAGTAATAATGATGCTTTCATCTTCTGTGAAAACAATTCTGTGACCGCTTCTCGTCTGTATAGATTTTACGCGGTTATCCATTCCGCCGCCTAGTCCAACGCCGCCGTGAAACATTCCGCCCATCACAAAAGGTCTGTCGGGATGATTGTGTACAAAACCGACCATTACCTGATCTCCAACTTCAGGAATTGCAACATATCCTCTGTTTTGAGTTATCTGATCTGTTCCACCGGCATCAGGACTCATCATTCTGATAAAATTAGTAGTGTCGTGTAATTGCCAGTCGAATTTTACAGTCACTCTACCTTGTCCCTGCGGATCTGCATTGCTGATGACTGTTGCAATCTGTGGCTGTGCCACAGGAATTTCAAATTGTGGTTTCGGAAGGAAGCCTGTATCACTGGCAATAGCTTTGAAAGTTCCTTTATAATGTCCCAAAGTGTCAACTTCATGTGAGGTTTCAGTTACCATTATTCTTGTAAAATAACTGGTTTGATTGCTGTCCGGTTTTCTCATTTCCAGATCGGCAACGCAGCCTGGATAAAGAAACGGAATCGAAATACTTCCTGTTACTGTAAAAACTTCCACCGCTTTGCTTCCTGCAGAACTTTCCTGAGAATTTACAACATCTTTATCCGTTGTCGCTTTTATAGGAGCAACCTGCAAAGATCTAGTCTGGAAAATATCATTTTGAGTTTTGTCGTAAGCTGTTCTCGCCAGATCACTTTTATGTTTAATTTGTGTTTCGCCGGAAGTCAGTTTTGAGTTCTGACTGCTGTTGTAACCGTAAAATTCCGGTTTTGTATGAACGGCTTTTAATTCTACACGGATATCACTTACATTACTTCCATATATTAATTTCAATGGAGGATTTTGTGGTGGTAATTTTCCAAAATGCAATACTTCGCCGTCGTAATAGAACTGTTCGCCATAAGCTTCAGCCATTCTTGCCAGATAGTTGTAATGCGTCTCATTATACTGAACACTGAAAGGGATTTCAGAATAATCATTGGCATCAATCCTTACATCATATTTGTTGCTTCCCAAACCTTCCTTGATAAGCTGCGCTGCTATAATACTAAGGTTTACAGGAGATTCACCACCAAAACTCTGCACAGTTGGTGCAGAATCCAGCAAAATCGTGGGACTATAACCGCCGAGAACAATATTTGGAAGTCCGCCTTTTTCCTGACTGAATCCGACCTTGGTAATTACGCCAACAAATGTCCGCTCCGGACTGTCCGGAATATCTTTATATTTCTGAACAACAGTAATTCTTTTCCCCAAAAATCCGTGGCTGGATTCCAGATTGTGATCTTCTTTGTTGCCTAGTGTATCGTGCGCCAAAACCAGTTCGAACTCGTGATGCCTGGCTGAATTTTGAGATAAAGTGAAATTTTTATAATGTGAAATCACTTTTCCTTCGATCACAATATTGAGTTTCACAAGCCTGTTGATGCCAAAAATCTGGCTTGCTGATATAGAATTGGCACTATTATCTGGTTTGAAAGTTGGTCGGACAGGCGTATTTGGAGTTTCCATATTTAGTGATTTTAGTAATTTTATTAAAAGACTTTGATAAAATGAATGTTACGCTTTAAAAAGAAAATCGCATCAAATTTGAAATCAAATCTTCTTAAAAAAAGATCATTAGACCAATGAAAATATTTTTAGGAAATACATTCACTTTTATTTAAAACCACATCAAGAATGATGCAATTGT
>Ga0157370_10007646_pt1 | contig 11729 bp, 13 predicted proteins | sample C35metaG_FD_113463 | JGI IMG/M metagenome (GOLD analysis project Ga0157370, IMG submission 113463) | Corn rhizosphere microbial communities from Kellogg Biological Station, Michigan, USA - C3-5 metaG | ecosystem: Host-associated > Plants > Roots > Rhizosphere > Soil | place: USA: Michigan... | reverse complement strand
CTCGGTGGACGCCGTATCATTAACACAAACACCGCGATGGTTGGCCCTGCAGGCAGCGGAAAAACGACAAGTTTGGCCAAACTGGCAATCGCAGCCAGCGCGCAACGTCCTGTCCGGTTGATCTCGATCGATAAATCGCAGAACGGAGTGCAGCAGATGCTCGGTTCGCTGGCCACTTCCGCGATCACGTTCTCCTCTGTCGATTCGATCGAGAGCCTGCCGAAGCTGGTGGCGGAGGCGCGGAAGAACGAGTGTGTATTGATCGATACGCCCGGCTACAGCCGCCTGCAGCAGCCTGCCGCCGAGAAGTTGGCCGCGGCCTTGGCCGCCTGTGGCGACGTCGATGTGCACCTGGTAGCTCCGGCCTATATGAAAGCTCGCGATCTGCGAAATTCCATTGAACGGTACCGCCTCTTTCAGCCTTCCAAGTTGCTCGTCACAAAGGTGGATGAGGCGGAGACCTTCGGCACTGTATTCTCGGAGGCGGCTCTGGCGGGGCTGGCTCTTTCCTTCGTGGCGAACGGAACCCGCATCCCAGACGATATTCGCGCCGCCACAGGAGAGGATCTGCTGGCGATCGCGCGGGAGCGGCAGCGCACCCGGGCTGCATCCAATAAGGCAGCCTAAGGAAATAAATGGCCAGTCTCAGCACACTCTCGTACTCCGCGCCCGAGGCCGAGCCGTCGAGCGACAGGGAACGGCTCATACTAGAGCACCTGCCCCAGGTGCGCTGGGTAGCCACGCGGATCCACGAGAAGCTTCCAGATTCCACCAGTCTCGAAGACTTGATCTCCATCGGCATCGTGGGGCTGATCAACGCCATCGACAATTTCGATCCGCAGTTCAACGTAAAGCTCAAAACCTATGCGGAGCACAAGATCCGCGGGGCCATTTTGGACAGCATCCGTGGCATGGATGGAATTCCGGCGCACAAGCGTAAGAACCTGAAACACATTCAAGCGACGGTCGGAGCTCTGGAGCAGCGCTTGCAGCGTGCACCCGGGGAAGAAGAGATCGCGGCTGAGCTGGGAATCAGTCTGCAAGCCTATCAGGAAGCCCTGCTGGAACTCCGCGGCGTTAGCCTCGGCAGTCTGGATGCGGCCCCGCAGCGTGAGGATTCGCGCAGCCTGATCCATTTCATCGCTACGCCGGAGGAAAATTCGCCGGCGCGTCTTCTGGAGCGCTCCGAATTGGAAAAGTTGATCGCCGAAGGCTTGAAGAAGATGCCCAAAGTGGAAGGTTTGGTGCTGGATCTCTACTACCGTCAGGAACTGGGTATTCGCGAGATTGCCCCCATACTGAAGCTGCACATCACGCGCGTTTCCCAAATTAAGGCGCAGGCCATCCTGCGGCTGCGAAATTATCTGCAACGTCACTGGCCCACACCGAAGGGGACGTATTAACAATGGATAAAAACGAACTCGTCTCCGGAATACTCGACGCCTTCTCGCGCGCGGTGGGGGCGGCCCTTTCCGAAACAGGACCCGAAGCCATCCAGCTTGATTGGAGCTTGACGCCCTCTCCCGCCGCCGCAGCGGAATCCTGGACGTGGTGGTCCGGTGGACTGAGCACACATCCCGGAGCGAACCTCTTTATCGGCGCGCCGGAAGAAACTTGGGAAAAGCTCGGGCGCGGCGGCGATTCCGAGAATGCGCTAAAGAACGGCTCGGCCCTGGTCAGCCGCTGTTTTGCGAAGGCCGTGGAAGAGTATTTCGGAAATCGAGCAACGGCTCAGGACTCGGGCCCGTCGGGCGCACCCTCCGAAGAGTGGACTCGAATCGCGATCGAGATTCGCTATCCCGCCGGGCAGTGGCCGGCTGCCGGTTGCGTTCTGAGCCCGGAATTCGAGGATGCTTTGGGCAGCCTAGCGAAACCTCAACCCGCCGTGCCCGTTCCCTCACCGGCCGGCCGGATGAAGGCCAGCGATATGCTCATGCACGTTCAGGTACCCGTGTCGGTTTCCTTCGGAGCCACCCAAATACGAATGAAGGATCTGCTGAACCTGACTGCGGGATCGGTCGTGGAACTCGACCAGGGGCTGCACGACAACGTAGAAGTTCGGGTGAACGATCGTGTGATTGCCCGCGGAGAAGTGGTGGCGGTGGATGGCCACTACGGAGTGCGCGTGCTGGAATTGGTTTCTGGAGAAAGCCCCGGAAAGGCCTTCAGCTTGTGATCAGGCGGATCGCAATTCTGCTGCTGGAAGGTGTCCTCGGAGGCGTACTCTGGAGAGTCGCCAAACGGGCCCGGGCGGTCCGGAAACGGCGCATACGCGTGCTTGAAATGGAGCTGCGCCTGGAGGCTGGGTCGAACGCCTTACATGAGGAGGTATTCAGGCTAAAGCATTATCTAGTACTACGGCCCCACGCCTCACGGCGGAACGCCGGATTTATTCCTTCAACAAAGGTGAGTTCGCTGCGATATATAAAAGGGCGCCAAAAATGAAGATTGACGAGCGCAAAGCCTTGAATACTCAGAAACCTCAGTCTGAGAAGGTCTACGAGACGAAGTCCGATGTCTCTTCCAGGACCGCCAAGAACGCTTCGCCGGTCCTGCAAGACGGCGTGGCCCTGCAGGGCCAGGATCAGCTTCGTGCCTTGGCGATGACTCCCAGTGCGGACGATACCAGCCGCGTGGCGCGTCTTACCCAGCTCGTGCAATCCGGCCAGTACCAGGTAGATCCTGTGGAACTGAGCGGCGCTATGGTCGCAGCCATGCTCAAAGGTTACTGAGCACGGACTGGACATGACACTCAAAGAGCGCTGCCAAGCCGGTGAGGCCAAACTGGAGCGGGTTTCCAACGCGCTTCTGGATCCTCGCCCAGAAATCCTGGACCACTGCCAAGCGGAGCTCCAGGAAGTGATCGCGATCCTGGGCGGCGACTCCGTGGGAGCGCACGCGAGTCTCCCTGCTTCCGGCCCTCCTGTCGCTTCCGATAGAAATGCACTGTTGCGGCTCCGGCACCGGATCCGCCTGCTCGCGCTCCAGGTGCAAAATGCCGTGAATCTCTGCCAAGGCTGGACCCAGTTGGGGGTGAGCCAGGGTTACACCGAGCAAGGAGCGCCGGCGGTGCCGCTCAGCGAGCCACTGGCCAGCTACGAGGTCTAATTCGCATGGGTCTATTTGCAAATCTAACCTCCAGCGTCCGGGCGCTCAACGCGTTCGAACAATCTCTCGATGTCGCGCAAAACAATGTTTCCAACGCGTCCACAGCGGGATATGCCAAACAGTTGGCGACGCTTAACGCGCTTCCGTTCCAGCCCTCGACCGGAATGCTGGGAGGAGTTCAAGCCGGCCCTCCTCAATCCACACGCGACGAATATCTGGAGCAGGCTGTGCGTTATCAGAACGGAGTGCTCGGCAACTTCCAGGCACAGGCGCAGGCGCTGAGCGGCGTCGAGCCGATCTTCGATGTCACGGGTCAGACCGGCATCGTTGCCTCGTTGAACAGCATGTTCCAAAGCTTTTCGGCATGGAGTACCAATCCCGATTCCGCAGCGGCGCGTCAGGACGTATTGTCCAAAGCCCAAGACTTGGGAGCCAGCTTCCAACAAGCCGCATCGGTCCTTGCAAGCGTCACAGGCAACGTCGGCAATCAGATCGATAGCACGGTTTCACAGATCAACACCCTCGCCGCGCAAGTCCAGACCTACAACGTCCAACACAATCTGGGCGGACCTGCCGATTCTGGAGCGGACGCGCATTTGCACGATACGCTCGAAACTCTGAGCGGATTGGCGGGCGTCACGGCGCGCTTCGAAAGCGATGGAAGCGTTACGCTTCTACTGGGCGGCCAAACTCCTCTGGTCATCGGAACGCGCCAGTATTCCCTGCAGGCCGCTAACTTCACCCCGGCTAATCCGGTGAACCCCAATGCCACTCCGTCTGTCCAAATCCTGGATGCCAACGGACAGGACGTCACCGCTAACGTCCAGGGCGGGACTCTGAGCGGCTTGCTGACGGTCCGCAACTCGGTGCTCCCCTCTCTTCAAGGCGACAGCCAGCAGGCCGGCGCGCTGAACCAGATCGCCAAGCAAGTGGCGGATCGCATAAATCAGCTTCTCGCATCCGGAACCGATCCAGCCGGGAATGCGGGCGCTCCGCTTTTTACCTATGACTCCTCGAGCGCAGCGAACACCGCCCGCTCGCTGGCGATAGATCCGAACATTACGGTCAACACGTTGGCCGCTCTGGATCCCGGTCCGCCGCAGGTAGCCAATGGAATCGCGATATCGCTTTCTGGGTTGGGTGATTCGACCGCACCCGCGGACACCATCGGTGGCAAATCGATTTTGGACTTCCTGAATGGACAGACCCAGATCATCGGGCAGCAGGTCGCCAGCGCAACCTCGGGTCAGACGGTGGCTCAACAGTCCTTGACGCAGGCGCAAGCGATGCGAACTCAGGTATCCGGTGTCTCGCTGAATGACGAAGCCATCAACGTGATGGAGCTTCAGCGCGGTTACCAGGCGATTTCAAAGATGATCAGCGTGATCGATGGACTGACCGATACGCTCATAAGCATGGTCACTTGAGGCTAGGGAGAAACCAGTATGCTGCAAGTCTTAGATCCGACGCGGAGCCAATTCCTGAACGACCTAGCGTCGCTTCAGAACCGCATGACCAAGACTCAAGCCGAGCTTACCTCGGGTATCCGGATCAGCAAACCGTCGGATGATCCGACAGCGGTGGGCGATGTTTTGCAACTCGAGTCCGATATCGGGCGGGCTACCCAGGTGGCCAGCAATTTAAACGGCGTGAAGAGCGAAGTCGATACCGCCTCCGGTGTCGTACAGAACGCTGTATCTCTTTTGGATCAAGCGCGCTCGCTGGCAGCCCAGGGCGCTTCAACCACCATTTCGCCCACCGACAGAACGGCCATGGCGGCGCAAGCGGAGCAGATTCTCAATACGTTGATCGATGACAGCCGAGCCACCTTCGACGGGCAGTACCTGTTTAGCGGCGACAATTCGTCGCAGCCGGCCTACTCTGTGAATCTCGCCAATCCGAATGGCGTCAACCGGTTGGTGACGGCGCCTGCCACCCGTCTCATTCAGGATTCCAGTGGCCAAACCTTCGCGGTAGCCAAGACCGCGCAGGATCTCTTCGACCATCGCAATCCCGACGACAGCCTCGCGGCCGATAACGTCTTCGCCGCGGTGAATAGCCTGCGCGTGGCGCTCGCCAATAACGATCAGGCCGGAGCGGTCGCGGCGGCCAGCGCGATTCAAACCGCGCAAGATTATCTGAACCAGCAGGGCGCCTTTTACGGTGCGGTCCAAAACCGGATCACGAATGCCTTGGATGTGGCGCAGAAGTTCCAGCTCCAGTCCCAGACTGCGCTCAGTAATGAGCGCGATACGGATGTGGCCACAGCCGCGACGGAACTGACCCAGGAGCAACTCAGCCAGCAGGCCGCCATGCAAGCCCAGGCGTCCATGCCTCGGAACAGCCTGTTCGATATCTTGAGCACCACGCCCAGCACCTGAGGTAGCAGGGCGTAGCCGGATCTAGCCGCGCTCGCGGCGTCTATTTCTTATTTAGCGGGCTGGGCTTTCGCAGGCTCGGTCTTGACTGGATTGGCCCTCACCGGCTCCGTCTTGGCCAGCGCGTAGCTGTTCAGGATCACCAGATCCACTCGGCGGTTGCGCGCCCGTCCTTCGGGCGTATCGTTGTCGGCCACCGGAACGGTATCCGCATATCCGGCGATCGCCAGGCGTTGCTGAGAGATTTTGAAACGATTCGACAATACTTCCATGATGGAGATGGACCGGGCCGCGGAGAGATCCCAGTTGCTGCGGAATCGGGCGGTGTGGATAGGGATCGAATCGGTGTGGCCCTCGATGCGAACCGGATTCTCAACAGCCCTAAGCGCCCCCGCGACTTTCTCGATCGTGGACATGGTGTCGGGCTCGACGGCATCGGTTCCGGAAGGGAAAAAGGCCGCCTGCTTCAGGCTCACAACAATGCCTCGCGGAGTCATGCTGACCTCTACTTTTCCTTCTTTGATCTCATCGGCCAGTTGTGTCGAGAGCATCTTGAGAGAGATGCCCAGCTCCATGACTTCCGGCCGGTCTTCCTTGGCGGCCTTCTGCGCGCCACCCGGACCATGCATCTGAGCGTTCCCTTGACCCTTATCGTCTACGGTGCCGCCGAGCACTTTGGCGACCGCCGGGGGAATGCTGGTCGAAACCGAGGAGCCTTCTTTCAGAGCTTTCTCGACGGCTTCGGAAACCTGCTTCGCTTTGCCCTTGTCGGTCTGCGAGGAGGCGAACATCACCACGAAAAACGCGAACAACAGCGTGATGAAGTCCGCGTAGGAGACTAGCCAGCGCTCGTGATTCTCATGCTCAACGTGCTTGGGGCGAGGCATGACGTTCCGGGCCTAACCCTTGACCGCGGCAGGGGCGCCCGCGGGAGCTCCTGCATCGGCTTTCTTTTTAGCCTTGCCGGCATGCTGGAGAAAGGCTTCCAGCTTCACCCGGATTAGTTTCGGGTTCATCCCTTCGACGATGCTGCAGACGCCCTCCAGCAGGAGTTCTTTGTCCTGCGCGTCCTGGCGGATGCGAGCCTTCAGTTTATTCGCGGCGGGAAGGAAAACCAGATTGGAGACTGCCACGCCATACACGGTCGCCACAAAGGCAACCGCGATTCCCTTGCCTACTTCCTCGATGTTTTCCAGATGCTTCATCACCTGAATAAGGCCCAGAACCGCGCCGATGATGCCGATGGTGGGTGCGTATCCGCCGGCTCCTTCAAATACCTTGGCGGCAGATTCCCGATGGTGTTCGGACTGCGTGATCTCGAGTTCCATCATCTTACGGAGTTCCTGAAGATCGGTGCCATCGACCGCCAGCGATAGCGCCTTCTGAAGAAACTTGTCGCCGGCTTTCTCCAAATCTTCTTCGAGCGAAACGATGCTGCTTTTACGGGCCTTGGTGGCGTACGCGATAATCTCATCGACGGCCGCCGCGGGGTCCAGCTTCTCTTCGAAGAATACGCCCTTCAGTCCTCCCACCGCCGCCAGGAGCGCGGACAGCGGCGAGGTCACCATGACCGCGCCCAATGTTCCTCCCAGCACGATAATCGCGGCCGAAATCTGTATGACGTCGCTGATCTTGCCGCCTTCCCACATCAGCCCGCCGATAATGCCGCCGAGGGCGATCAGCAGGCCCGCAAAGCTCGCGATATCCGGTTTCGAACTCTTGAGGTTGGATTTGGGAGCGCCCGCCGCTTCCTGTTTATCTGCCATGGGTGGTTGCTAACTCCGCGACTCGGATTCTGAATGGTGTTCACGAGGCGCGGTCAATCTCGCCAGATCGGGACTGAGCAGCTTTTGGCGAAAGACAATCACCTTGTCCACAACCTCTTCGGCCGATTCGAGCACCATGTACTTGTGTCCGGTTGTCAGAGTCACCACCGTGTCGGGCGTCATGTCGATATGTTCGATCAGATCGGCGTTGAGGATCATGGGAACGTGATTTAGCCTGGTAAGTCGTATCATCGGCATTGCCCAGATGAGGGGCAGAGTCCATATCGATGAAAATCCAGGAAAGTTTACCTGAAGTTGCCTAGGCAGGCGCCCACCTAACGGCTAAAGGAATCCCCTTAGGTGGCCGATGTTTTCTTAGGACCAGGAATGCTCGCCACAAGCCCTTCGGCCGGCGCCAAACAATTCGAGATTGGACAGCCGGACGCGGCCAGTCCGCGTTTCAGGACTCTTCGTGCCGTGCATGAACGTTACGCGCCGAGCCTGGCAACAGCCTTGTCGGCATTTCTGCGCTCGGATTTCCAGGTAAGCTTCAACGATCTCTCGATCCAGACCAGCGGTGGCTTTCAGGCCGCACTGCCAAATCCTACCTGCCTCATGGTGTTCCGGCTCCATCCGCGGGAGGAGCGCATGTATCTGCACATGAACTGCGCCACCGTATTCGGATTGCTGGAGATGCTGCTAGGCGGCAAGTGTGGCCCTGAGCCGGCCGCCGCCAGGAACTTGACCGAGATCGAATGGAGCCTGCTGGAGGAAATTGTTCGGGTGATGGTGCGTCCTCTGGGCGAGGCCTGGCAGGCCTTTGCAACCGTCGAGTTCGAAGTAGAATCGCTGGTCAGCGAACCTGGCTTGGTCGCGCCCAACGATCCGAACCAGCCTGCGAATCAGCCCATGATCCGCTTGGCGTTCAATTTGCAATGCGGTGAACAATCCGGGGTATTGGAGATCGCCGCACCACAGTCGTTTTTCGACTCTTCCGCGGGTGCAGTTCCGGACCAGAAGTCGCCGGGGAATGCGTGGGAGCCCGATGTGCAGCAGAAATTAGCCCTGCTGGACGAGGCCGGCGTGTCGCTGGAGGTCCGTCTGGACGGATCGCTCCTGCCTGTCGCCGATCTCATGAATTTAAGCCCGGGACAAGTGATCAAACTCGACCATCCCTTGGATCAGCCCCTGCGCGGTGTGGTTAACCGAGCGCTATCCATGCAAGGTGCGGTGGTTAGTTCCGGGAAAAAACGAGCTTACCAGATCGCCGCGTTGCCCTGAAAATCAATTCTCGCGATTCAGGCCCCAGTTTTCGCGCCACAGCGATTCAATCCCGGCCAAGTGCCGCAGCAGCTTCACCGAAACCTCCAAATCTTCCGTGGGCGCATCGCCTCCGCGGCGCAGCCAGTTCCGCATGGCATCGGCGATGGTTACCAGCATCTCCAGTCGCTCGCGCTCATCTTCTCCGGTAAGCGGCCATCCGGCCGGCTCAATCGAAATCGTGCTATGCGTGAGTGTATCCCGCAGACGCCGCAGGTCACCGCTGTTCCAGGCGGAAAGAAGAAGCCTCGCGTGGTGTTCGGAGACTGCCGCCGATTTCATTTTTATCGTGATAGGCATGGACGCAGACATATCGTACTGCCGCGCGCGTAGTTTAGACTTTTTTTGGGACTTTGGCGTTCCAAGTACCAAAAGTGACGTGTTTGCACTTTCTTAACAAAAAAAGTCTGAAATATTTCGCGAGCGGTGCGAAATGACTAGCACGCTCCAGGAGCAATGCCGGGCGGATTCGGCGGGAGCCGAAGATTTCAATTAGAAAAAAGGACGTGAGGCAATGTCATATTCGTTTCAAACAAACGTAACCTCGTTGGTAGCTCAAGAGAATCTTCGGGTGAACAGCCAGTTTCAAAGCCAAACCATCACTCGTTTGACCTCCGGCTATCGTATTAACTCTTCCGCCGACGACGCCGCTGGTTTGGCCGTCGCCAACGGACTCCGCAGCGATACCGCCGAACTGACACAGGGCGTTCAGAACGCCAACAACGGTGTCAGCATTCTGCAGATCATCGATGGCGGCCTTAACAACATTTCCAACATTCTGGACCGGCTTAAGACCCTGGCGACAGAGTCTGCTTCGAGCACCTTCTCGGGCGACCGCGCCACGCTGAACAACGAATATCAATCGCTGTTGACCGAAATTACGCGGCAGGCTTCCAACATCGGCCTGTCGACCGGCACCGTCGGCGGCCGCTACAATGCCGACCTGGGCGTGTACATTGGCGGCGGCGAGGGCGTGCAGGCCAATGGCAACGTGTCCATCGACTTGAGCGGCAACACCAACCGCGTGGATGCCGGCAGTTTGGGCATCGGCTCTTCTGCGGTGAGCGGCGGCGGAACTAACCTCATCAGCGGCACTGCGGTCGATCTTCGGACCGGAACGTTCCTGACTGCCAGCACGCAGTCGTTTGTCTTCAACTTCGGGGGCACCCAGGTTACTGCCACAGTGGGCGGCGGCGCATCCGGACTCAGCGGCCAGGCGCTGGTGGACCAGCTCAATACCCAGATCAGTTCATACGGAGTCTCAGCCTCGATCGATGCCACCACCGGCCAGCTGAACTTCAACGGCGGCTCCAACGCATTCAACGTCACAGCAGGCGCGGTCAGCGGCAGCGGAAACGTGATCGCCACCGCCGCGGGCACGGCCACCAATACTTCGCTGACCTCCGCCACCGGACAGACCTACGTCAACGTCGCGGGTGGACCCGAAGTGCTGACCTTCACGATTGGTGGCAATAACACCACCGTCAGCCTGGCGAACGGAACCACCATCGACCAGGCGATCAGCCAGATCAACGGCACCATGGGATCTCTCGGCGTGCATGCCCAGCTCGCCGCAGGCTCTTCCACCGTAATCCAATTGCAGGGGACGGCCGCCTTCACGCTCAGCTCTGCTGGCGGCGGCGTTACCGGCGCATTCGCCTCCGGCGCGGCGACGATCACTGCTCCGGTCGCCAACGCGGCGTCGAACGGCAATGCTCTGCTGGCACTGACGGCCATCACCGCCGCCATCGGCCGGCTCGGTACGGTTCAAGGTAAGGTCGGTGCGGGCGAGAACATGCTGAACTATGCCAGCCAGCTCGCACAATCGCAGATCTCCAGCTTCTCGGCCGCCCAATCGGCGATCCGCGATGCGGACGTCGCTACCGAAGCTGCCAACCTGACCAAGGCGCAGATCCTGGAGCAATCCTCGGTCGCTGCCCTGGCGCAAGCCAATGCGGCGCCGCAAGCGCTCCTGAAGCTGCTGCAGTAAAGTGACGCTGCTGCAGTAAGGCAGCCTGCTGTCTAATGTTTAGAACAATCTGGGCCGATTCTCTACCGAGAGCGGCCCAGGCTTGTTTTGAGAAAGCACCGGAGCGCTGGACGCCAGAAGATTAAGCCAGAAAGATTAAGAATGAGCAGCACCACATCCGCGCCGCCTTCCTCCAGTTCGTACTCCAGCGACCTGCAACAGGTGCTTAGCCGCGCCGTCGCGATCGCCTCCCTCCCGCTGACCCAGCTCAACAGTACGCTTACCAATTTGCAAAACCGCTCCGCGGAACTGCAGACCTTGAACGGCAAGTTCTCAGCGGTTCAATCGGCCGTGCAAGCCATTTCGACTGCGGCAAGCTCGACCAATGCGCAGGTTTCCGATAGCAGCGTGATCGCGGCCCAAAGCGATGCCACGGCGGCAGCGGGTTCTTACGCCATTCATGTCGTGAGCGCCGGCGCCCCGTCCAGCGCGCTCAGTCAGAGCACCTTACCGGTGGTTACGGACCCTTCCACGCAGTCCATCTCCACCGCCACCTCGTTTACGCTGACCGTGGACAATACTCCCGTCACGATTACTCCCGCGGCCAATACCTTGAGCTCTCTGGCGGACGCCATCAACTCCTCCGGGGCAAATGTCACCGCGACCATCGTCAACTTAGGCTCGCCTTCAGCGCCGAACTATCAACTATCGCTGCAAAGCACCAAACTTGGCACTATCGCCCTTCAACTGAATGACGGATCCAACGATCTGATGGGGGCTCTAGCCGCGGGTTCGGTAGCCCAATATCAGATCAATGGGCAGCCGGCTACCCCCATTTCTTCAGATTCGAGCACCGTGACGATCGCGCCCGGGGTGACGGTGGACCTGCTCGAATCAGGCGATTCTACCGTGACGGTCGCGCAAAGCTCACAGGCCCAGGCGAACGCGCTGTCCTCGTTTGCAACTGCCTATAACGCGGCTGTGGACGAACTCAACGTGAATCGCGGCCAGGGCGGGGGCGCACTCACGGGAGATGCGCTGATCTACACGCTGTCACAATCGTTACGGGATATAAGTTCGTTCACCGGCGGCTCCGGGTCGGTTCAGAACATAACAGATGTCGGCCTCACGTTCGACAAAAACGGACACCTGAATTTCGATCAAACCGTTTTTACCAACGCGGTCGCG
>Ga0157370_10007641_pt1 | contig 11736 bp, 7 predicted proteins | sample C35metaG_FD_113463 | JGI IMG/M metagenome (GOLD analysis project Ga0157370, IMG submission 113463) | Corn rhizosphere microbial communities from Kellogg Biological Station, Michigan, USA - C3-5 metaG | ecosystem: Host-associated > Plants > Roots > Rhizosphere > Soil | place: USA: Michigan... | reverse complement strand
TCAAAGTTTCGGCTACAGAACGGTAGAGATGAAATCCGTTTCGCGCAGCCAGGTCGCGGCTCATATCCGTGCCGGTGGGCGTCTGGTCCGCATGCAAGGCGACGATTTGCGAGTTGGAAGCGGTCCACTTGTTATTCGGCGAATAGCCTGCGAGCAGACGGCCGATGAGAACGTCGGCGTGGGAGTAGTAATGATAGACCGTAACAACGGCGGCGATCTTCTTGCGCGGAGCGGTCGTACACGGTGCTGCGGCTCGCACCTCCGTCAGAAGCGCGGGCGCCGCGAGTCCCACGCCGAGCAGATCTCTGCGGTTCCATTTCGAGGATGCGGCGGGCGGGGCGGAATGGCGCATGCCTGTGATTGTATGTCTCGTTGCTGCGCGTCAGGCGCGAGATCCGCGTTCTATCTGGTGCGCGGCTTCGGAAACCAGAGGGATTTGAGGTATAGCATTGTCCATCGTGTATGAGGCAACCGGGACTCGAACTCGCTTCCAGGCGGCGGAGCATGAAAATCAGGTCCGTGAAAAAACGCGCGGCTCCTGGGAACGATATCAACGCGCGCGCCGGACCCTGGCGGGCGGCGTCTCGAGCGGCCTGCGACGAAATGCGAGACCGTATCCGCTCTACTTCGAGCGCGGCTCCGGCTCGAAGATATTTGACGTTGATGGCAACGGCTACCTGGATTACACGCTGGCATGGGGCCCGCTGATTCTGGGGCATTCGCACCCGCTGGTGGTTGAGGCGGTGCAGCGGCAAGCCGCGGCCGGCTTTACTTTCGGCGCGCAGCACGATCTCGAGTTCGAAGTCTCAGAACTGCTGAACCGGACGATTCCGTGTGCGGACCTGGTTTGCTATGCGAACAGTGGAACTGAAATCATTCAGGTGGCTTTACGTCTGGCGCGCGCGATCACGGGCCGGAGAAAGTATCTGAAATTTGAGGGGCACTACCACGGCTGGAGCGATGAGGCGCTGGTGAGTTATCACCCACGAGCCAGCGATCCCGTCAACAGGCCAGTCGCAGTGGGGGCCGGGCAACTGCCCCATGAGAGCGTTCTGGTGGCTACCTGGAATGACCGGGAAAACGTGGAAAGGATATTCAGCGAAGAAGCCGAGGATATCTCGGCTGTTCTCTTCGAGCCTTTGCTGGCGAACGGCGGGTGCATTCCACCGGCGCCGGGATTTCTGGAATTCCTGCGCGAGATTTCATCGCGCCACAAGGCGCTCCTGATTTTCGACGAAGTGATCACAGGATTTCGTATCGATCTGGGCGGTGCGCAAAGCCGGTGGAGCGTGACGCCCGACCTGGCCACTTATGCGAAGGCTGTTGGAGGCGGCGTGCCGCTCAGCGTTCTGGCGGGCCGGCAGGAATTCATGAAACATATTGCGGACGGCCAAGTTGTACACGCAGGCACCTTGAACGGAAATCCGCTATCACTTGCGGCGGCCCGCGCGACGCTGAATGTACTTGCGGCCGACAACGGCGCCATTTATTCCGTGCTGCGAGCACGGGCCGACGGCCTGCGCGAGGGGATCGGCGCGGCGTTGCAGAAGACGGGTCTCCCGGTTGCCCTTTCGGGAGACGGTCCGGTTTTTCAAATTTCGTTTATGGAGAAGCCGGCGAGGAATTATCGCGATACGCTGGCGGCGCAAACGGCGATTTACAGCGACTTCGCGGTTGCCTTGCTGAACCGGGGAGTGCTGGTATTGCCGGATGGGCGATGGTATGTTTCGGCAGCGCACAGCGAGGAGGACATCGATCGCACGCTCGAAGCCGTGCGGTCAGCTTGCGCGGACTACGCTGGCTGACGGGGACTCGGTTGAGTCGGGAATCATTTTGCGCGACGGATCGATGAAAGCGAACAGGCATCCGCTGACAATGAGCATGGCCGCGAGCGGCATCAGCGCACGATCATAGCTTTTCAGCCATTCGACCCAATAGCCAAAGGCGACGGCTGAAATCAAAGAACCCACCTGACCGGCGGTATTCATGGCTCCCGAGATAGCGCCCGCGTGTTCGCCGCCCGTATCGACGCAAATGGACCAGGCGACAGGCAGCATGAGATCCATGGCGCCTAGGCCGATGGCGAGCAGAGCAACTGCGGTCCATTTATCAGCGGTAACAGTGGCGCTCAACAGCAACACGCCCGAGAGGATAAGACCCAGCGAACCGATGAAGCAGCGCGCGAACCGCAGAGTGTGTGTGCGCGCGAGTTTGTCGCTGAAATATCCTCCGGCGATAACTCCTCCAAGGCCAGCAGCCGACGGGAGGGAGGAAGCGACGGCCATCTGGCTTTCAGTAAGAGCGCGGCCCACTTGCAAATACGTGTGCAGCCAGGAGAGATAGAAATAAGCGCCCCAGCAATAGGTGTGGTACATCAGCAGGAGCCGAATGAAATTACCGTTGCGAACAAGCTGAGACCAGCGGACCGCGTGCTCCCGGGAAGAGGAAAGCGACTCGATTTTTCTGCGCTCTTCCGAAGAAATTCCGGACTTTTCTGCGGGGGAATCGCGAAACCACCAGTACCAGAGCGCGCTCCAGAAAACCCCCAGTGAGCCAAACGCATAAAAGGCTGCCCGCCAGCCGTGGCGTTGTTCGATGGCAACAACGATGGGTGGACAGAGCATGCCGCCGGTCGCCGTCGCCATCCAGAAGACGCTCAGGGCTCTCGCGCGTTCGCTTGCTGGGATCCAGCGCGAAACTGCCGATGTGCAATTCGGAAAGGCCCCGGCCTCGCCCGCGCCGAACAGAAAACGGATGATGAGCATCCCGCCAAAGCTGGTGGCGGCGCCAGTCAGCGCAGTGAAGGCCGACCACCACAGGACAATGCGCGTGAGGACTTTGCGCGGGCCGATGCGGTCCGCCAGTATGCCGCTGGGTAATTCAAAGATCGCGTAAGCGAGTGTGAAGGCGCCGATGACCCATCCCCAGTGGCTCGCACTCAGGCCCATCTCGCGCTGAATGCGCGGCCCCGCGACAGCAATCGCGAGACGATCCAGATACATCACCAGAACCAGCGCAAAAAGGAGCAACAGCACGCGGAACCGGTAAGGCATGGATTGCTCCAGCGTACATGACGTTTTTCTTTTAGAACACTTATTTACAACCGGAATTTTGTTAGACTCGGCTGAGTGAATTCGCCGGGCACGCATTCGGTGGCAATCGCCAGCATCATGCACGAGTCGAACTCGTTTAACCGGGAGCCGACGACCCTGTCGGATTTTCGATTCCGGCAGGGAGCCGACAACGAATCAACCCTGAAGGACTGGGCGCAGGGCAACACGGAAGTGGCCGGTTTCGTCGAGGCGGGCACGAAAGCCGGCTTCAGGATGACACCGATCCTCTATGCCTCCGCGACGCCTTCAGGACCAGTGACCGCCGAAGCATTCGAGGCACTTTGCGCAGAGCTCATGCGGGGTCTTGCGTGGCAAAAGGATCTCGACGGGATCTTACTCGCACTTCATGGCGCGATGTACACGGAACAGTATCCACATGCGGATGAAGAGATTATTCGCCGCGTGCGTGGCGCCGTGGGAACCGGGATTCCTCTTGTCGTGACGCACGATTTTCATGCGAACATTTCGCCCGGTGTTGTCGAGTTGACGGATGTGCTGATCACCTACCAGCAGAATCCTCATTTGGATACAAAGCAGCGGGGTATTCGAGCCGCTTCGATCCTGGCTCGAATGCTTGCAGGCAAAGTGCGGCCGCGGCAAGCGCTGGTGAAACCTCCTTTGCTTTGGAACATCATCCATCAGCACACGGCGCAGGAGCCTTTGAAATCGATTACGGACGCGAGCATCGAGCTGGAGTCCTGCCCGGGGATTCTGGCGGCAAGCGTTGCGGGCGGATTTCAATATAACGACGTGCCGTATATAGGTCCGTCAGTGATTGTGGTGGCCGATGGGGATGAAGCGCGTGCTTTGAAGGAAGCTCAGCGCTTAGCCGACATGATGTCGCAGCGGCGCCGGGACGTTTCTTTCGGCCTGCCGGAACCCGCAACGGCCGTTTCAGCGGCGATGAAAGCGCACCGTTTTCCGGTGGCCCTTTTTGATGTGGGCGATAACGTGGGCGGCGGCTCGGCCGGGGATGAGACAGCTCTGCTGGAGGAACTGCTCAAACAGGGAGCGAAAGGCTGGCTGGTGGTTCTCAACGACCCGGCGGCGGTTGAGATCGCGAAAGCAGCGGGAATCGGCGGCGCTTTCGAACGGCGGGTTGGCGGCAGTTCGGAAAGCAGTGCGACAAAGCCGATCGCAGTGAAAGGCACAGTGCGTTCGCTGCATCAGGGCGCCTTCACTGAGACCGCGGTGCGGCACGGCGGCCAGCGGTACTGGGAAATGGGACACTGCGCAGTCATTGAACAGGAGGATTCGACGCGCGACGATTTGAATCTTTTGCTGCTGACGTCGAAGCGGTCTAGTCCGTTCTCTCTGCACCAGTTGATCAGCTGCGGGATCTATCCGGAGCGCCAGAAGATTCTCACGGTAAAAGGCACAGTGGCTCCGCGTGCGGCCTATGAACCCGTAGCGGCTGCGATCGAGCTGGTGGATACCCCGGGCGCTACCGCCGCCAATCCCGCCCGCTTCGCATTCCACCGCGTCCGCCCCGGAGTCGGCGGATTGAACGCCGACCTTTAACTCCCATGCGTACTGTTACGACTTTGCTGTTTGCGGCGTTTGTTTCGTCAGCACAGATTTCGGACCAGGCGCGAGCGGTTCACAGGCGCGCACTCGTGCTGGATGCGCATGTCCACGCCATTGACCGGGAGTTCTACCACGGCGGCGATATCGGCCAGCGAAAAACGAACGGACAGTTCGATCTGCCGCGGGCGCGCGAGGGAGGGCTGGGCGGGTTTTTCCTGTCTCTGTACGTGCCGGAGGCTTACTATCCGGCGCGGCTGGAAACGAAACAGGCGTTTCGCGTGATCGACTGCGCGCTCGAGCAGATCAGAAAAAATCATTCTCAGCTTGAACTGGCGCTCACTGCGAGCGACGTGGAACGTATCCATCGCGCCGGCAAAATGGCTGCCATTCTCGATATCGAGGGCAGTTACGATCTGGATGGCGATCTCGGCGTGCTGCGCGATCTCTACCGCCTGGGATTGCGATCGGCGCAACTCTCAGCGCATAACTGGCCCAACAATTACGCCGATTCGTGCTGTTCTCCCGCGAAATCGCATGGATTGAGCGAGCACGGCCGCGAGGTGATTCGTGAGATGAACCGGCTCGGCATGGTCATCAATGTCAGCCATGCGTCCGACGATGCGATCTCGCAAGCGATTGACGTTAGCTCGGATCCGGTGATTGCGACGCACCACGGCCTTCGCAGCGTAAACAATATTCCAAGAAACATGCCGGACTGGCTGGTGAAGAAGCTGGCGGCAAAGGGCGGCGTTATTGGATTTCAGATCGGCAACGAGTTTCACAACCCCAAAGAGTTTGTTTATCGCACTTCGCATGCGGGCAAAGTGTTCTGGACACCGGCGCCGAACAGGGAGCAGGAAGCGCGCATGACGATTGAGCAGGTCGACAAATCAGTTGCTCCGCAAATTCCGATGGAAGCATTCAATGTGCCCGAGGATGTCAGGTTCACAGTGGACGATTGGGTCGCGGTGGTGGATAAGGCGATTCAGATGGTGGGCGAAGACCATGTCGCGCTTGGCACGGATTTCGATGGCGGTCCCACGCCGCCGCGCGGAATGCGGGACGTCCGTGATCTTCCAATGATTACGGCGGCGATGCTGCGGCGCGGATATTCAGAAGAACGAATCGATAAGTTTCTCGGAGGAAATGTGCTTCGGGTGTTTCGAGAAGTTACCGAGAAGAGCCGCCACTAAACTTACTTCACGAATTCCACGTATCCGTGTTTTTCGAGGAATTTGAAGTACCCGACGAAATCGAATGTTTGCGGTCCCATTTCGAGTTCAGTAAGGCGAATCACCTCAGCCAGATTGCGATGGCCGTCGCACCAATAGAGCGCCGCGACGGGAACGCTCCAGAAGGAAGCCGCCGGATAACCTTCCCGCTGGTCCTCCGGCAGATCATCAAGGGTGATCGTGCCCATCCGCTTGCGGCGAACCACGATTTTTTCCGCTTCCGCGTTGGTGGGAGGCGCGATCGGCCGGATCGCCCCGAAATTCAGGACCTGCGCCCGGGCGCGAATGGCGCGATCGACGCGAGCCTTCTGCTCATTGGCGAAGGCGGAGAGGCCGTCGAGATCGCGGCCGATATCGGCAGCTGAGCGGACGGCCCGCGATTCGCGGGCGAGGGTGTAATCGATCATCTGACCAGAGTGATAGAGCAGCCGCCCCAGACCGTTGGCGTCAGAAGTCGCCGCGGCCTGGTCAAGAACCTTTTCGGCCGCGGCGTTCACCTGGTCATATCCGCGCGCCAGCGCAACCTGCGCCAGCCAGCGCCGTTCCGCCGGGCCGGCCGAGGCCAGGAAATAAGTATAGGCCGCGTTCATCACCATCAGATCGCGCAGGGATTTCGGATCCACGCCTTCCAGCCGGTCGGCGCTGTTGTGATGAGCCAGCACGCCATAGCCACCGCGCGGCAGCACGGTCGGAATTCCGATTGTGGAATCGCCCAGGTAATTATCCGTTCCGCTGCGATGCTCCGACCAGCCCCACGAGCGCCCCACCATGGGATAGTAGTCGGCCGCAATGCGCGTGATGAATGCATCAACAAAGGAACTGTCGGAGTGAGGATTGAGTACCCACGTATGCTCAGTGCCCGAGAGATTCTGCAGACCGGCGGGCGAGTCGATGCACATTCCGGCGATGGTGCGCCGCATGCGATCGCGATGGTGTTCCAGGTAATATAAGGTGCCGTAGCATTCACCCATGCCGAGGACCCGGATGTTTCGCCGCTGGCGAGGCAGTTTGCCCTCCCGGATGAGGCGGTTCAAGGTTTCGGCCGCGCCGATAATAGAGGCGACGCCAGTGGAGTTGTCGCCAGCGCCCTGCTCGTAAAGATGTCCGAGCGAGAGCACTTCCTCGGCATTGGCGCCATCGGTCCCGCGAATCACGCCGGTCACGTAGGGATACACGCCGGCGTAATAGTGGCTGTCCACATTCGCCCGCACTTTGACCGGCCCCTTCTGCAGCAGGGTTCGCAGCAACTTCGAGCCGTTGGGCGTAATCGAGAAGCAGACCAATGGCGCGCTGCCTTTGGTGAAGCTCCAGCCGTTGTCGCCAAACGAATTCACCCAGCCGCGTTCATCGACCAGCGACGGGTTTTCAGTAGCATCCGAGACGAGGCCAAGAGCGCCTGCGCGGGCAAACGCGACTTTATTGGCGCGTCTTCCCAGCACGAGTTTGCCTTTCAGGTTCGCGCCTTTCAGATCGCGCGGAGGAAGCACTATCTCCGTGGTCACTCCGCCGGGCGGCGTCGGGCCGCTCCACATGCACAGCGATGCGGGAACCTTCTGATAGTCGGCCAGCATGCGCTCGGAAGCGGGCACTGAATCGTCCAGGATTTCAAGCGTTCCGGTATGCACGTCCCAGGCCAGAGGTTCGGTCCAGAAACCGACCTGCGTGACGCCATCCGCGGGCGGATAACCGACCTCGATGTCTTCCAGACCTGCGCGCCGAAGCATCGCTTCGACATTCTTTGCGGTCTGCTCGAATTTGGGAAAAGTGAACCAACGGTCGTTCTCCCACAGGGTGCGAACATCCTTCATTGCCTGGTCCGGGTTGACGGAGGCGAGCAGGGTGCGTAAAAGGCCGGTTAACGGCGAGGCAGGCTCAGCGGATCGAGCCGCCCGATTGCGCCCCTGCGCCCAGGCGAAAGCGGCTACCACTACGAGGATGCCCGCAACCCTTATCAGCCTCTGCTCATATATGGATCTCACAATGCCGACCTTCCTCTGTTCCGGGTTTTTGGAGTAAACGGAGTGACCCGAGCCATTCTCTGAATTGTACGTGCAGGAGGCCACACGGCATTCGCATATCACCGGCTCTGATCACTTCTCCAACAACACTTCTCCAAAAGTTTGGCTGTCCACGTTTCCGCCACTGAGGACCACGGCAACGCTTTTTCCGCGCATCTGTCCAGCATCCTTGAAAAGTCCGGCGAGCGCCGCGGCGCCTGCGCCTTCGGCAGTATTGTGAGTATCCGAAAACAGGCATCGCATCGCCTCGCGTATATCCGACTCCTCCACCGCCATAATGCGGCTTGCGCCAGCGGAGATCGCCCGAACCGCGAGAGAATCCGCGGTGCGGCAGGCCATTCCATCCGCAATGGTGGGCTGGACCGGCGCCGGTATAACCGAGCCCGCTGCGAGCGAAAGCAGATACGTGGGAGCGCTTGCGGCAACCACGCCGATGATTTCCGTCTTCAATCCGAGCGCATCACGTACGGCGATGCATCCGCAGATTCCGGAGCCGAGTCCGATTGGAACATATACAGCGTCGAGATCGGATACAGAGCGAAAGAGTTCGAGCGCGTAGCTTGCGACACCGCTAACCAGCAGGGAATCGAATGAGGGAACGAGATGCAGTTGCTGCTTATTTGCCAAAGACGCAGCGTGCTCGTACGCCTCCTGGAAATCATCGCCAAACTCGACGAGATCAGCGCCAAGCGCTCGCATCGCGGCATTCTTCTCCGCGCTGTTACCGTGTGGAACCACGATGACGGACCGCAGACCCGCACGTTTTGCCGCAAAAGCGACGCTCTGGCCATGATTGCCACGCGTGGCGGCGATTACTCCACGCAGCGCCGGCTGACGGCGGCGCAGACTCTCCATATAAACAAGTCCGCCGCGTACTTTGAACGCGCCCAGAGGAGAATGATTCTCGTGCTTTACCCAGACATCCGCGCCGATTCGCGCGGACAGCAGCGGCCAGTTGATCTGCGGCGTCGGCGCGATCGCCCTGTATACGATCTCCGCGGCGGCTTTGATTTCCTCCAACGATGGTAAAAGGAATGTCGCCGCCGAGGCGCCTGAACGTTCAGTCATTGTGCAGAGCAGAATATCTTACTCGATGGATTTTGCTGAATGGATTTCGCCCAGTGGATTTTGCCTGCAGGCTGCACCCGCCATGGCTGATCAGGCTTCGGGAAGAATCTGCCGCCACACCCGCAGATAATTGCCTCCCAAAACCATCCCGATTTGCTCGTCGGCAAGTCCACGTTCCGAAAGCGCCTTGATGAAGTTGCCGTAGTGTTCGTAAATGGTCTGCGTCTCGACGCCGGCGTACTTCTGCGTGATGTGGCCCTCGACATCGTGAGGGCCGGGATTCGCTTTATCGTGCCCCAGCCAGCCTACCCCCACGTGCTCCGGTCCAATCAGTTTGCACAGATCCTCCACCTCCTGCGCCAGCTTCGTATACGGAGTGAGCGTGTTCGAGTGATAGCGGATGCCGACGATACCGCCCGTTTTAGCGATGATCTTCGCTTCTTCCGGGGTGATCTCCACCTGCGGATTGCTTTTGGTGTAGGTTACGAGGTTCTGATGCGTGGACACCAGCGGCGTTTTCGAGATCTCGGCCGCATGAATCAATCCGTTGGTAGAAAGATGGGAAACCCCGACCATCATCCCCAGCCGGTTCATTTCCTGCACTACGGCGACGCCAAAAGGAGTGAGGCGGCTGCCCTTCACATCTATGCCGCGGCCATCACCCACCTGATTCCGGCCGTTATGCGTCAACTGCATGCCGCGGACTCCGAGCCGGAAGAACTGGCGCACGAGAGCCAGACTGCGCTCGGCCGGAAACATTGGTTCGGGCATGTTCGACTGGATAGCCCCTGTGCCTTCCATATCGATGAAGAACTTCACCTTACCCGGCGTCGGTCCGGTGGGAATATCGGCCTTTGTCCGGAGAATCGACGCAACGCCATTGGAGCGTTCGATTTCTGTAAGGTACAGATCGAGCACGCGCAGGCTACCCTCCAGGAGTTCATCGGTACCGTCGCGCTCTTCGAGAGAATCGCCGCCTGCCGCCGGCGCGATGCACACGGTGATGCCAGCATCCACTAACCGGGGCAGCAGATGGCTGGTGATGGGGGTGTGGTTGTCAGCGCCCGGCAGGCGGGTGCGCGCGCTCAATTCCCACATGTCGCGATGACCCTCCACGATCACGAAATCGTGCGGGCCCTTGCTGGTGGCGGCCCTGACCCGTCGCTCAGATACCGAGACCGCGATGGCTCCGGCCCCGGCCAGCGAGCCCGCCCGCGAGAAGAAATCTCTGCGAGTAACTTTTCCTGACATGCGTTTGTCTCCTGAGACGAGGGCGTTTGCAATGCGGAACTGACCGACTATTCATCGATGGACAATCTTCGGGCCCAACTGGATGAGGCGGATCCGCAGCGCCCTGCAGACAACATGAGCGGCGTTCGTCGAGGCTGCGAGTGCGATCCGCTCTCGGGAACATTACGCTTCGTGAATCGCCCGCGCGACCCGGAATGCCGAGCGACTCGCTGCCTCCATGCCCCAGCTGTTGTTATCGCAATAAGCGCCGGCGAAGTACACGCGTCCGACCGGCTGGATTACAGCCGGCCATATCTTACGCAACTCGCCGGGCTTGTAAGTCCGCGCTTCACATGCCATTGCCCATGGATCGCGCGACCAGTCGAGCGCCATTGTGCGTTCGATGTCCGCGGACTTGCCCGGATAATATTTGCGGAACGTGGCCTCAGCGATCTTTGTCGTCATGCTGGCCGGGCTTGTTCCGATCAACAGACCGCGCCGGGTGGGAACATCTTCAGCCATCGGCCACATATCGCCTACCGGACTGCCAAAGCTCATGTTGCCCGTGTAGCCATCTTTCTTCCAGAACTTCGTTGCGGATTGGAAGATGAGGCGCGTCTCCACCGTGTACGGAATATTGGCGATTGCATACCGTTTGGCTTCAGGCCACACCGGCTCCACGCGCAATTGCCGAAGAACGATTGCGTTCATGCAGCAGACAAGGTAATCGCCTTTGATCGTCTCCTCTCCGCTCGGCCCGCTGCAGAGCACGGAAACGCCCTTATCATCGTGACGAATCGATTTGATTGGGCTGTTTAACCGGATACGGTCTCCGAGCCGGTGCGCCAGCGCGTCCGGCAGGCCCTGGTTGCCTCCTTTGATGCGGAACAATTGTGTTGGGTCCGAACCGATGCCGCGGCGTTTCAGAATCGCCATTTTCCAGATTGAATGCAGAGCGGAATTGCCCGAGCCCAGCCGCTGGACCGTTGCCTCTGACGCTCCGTCGCGTTTCAGCAGGTCTGTGAGCGACAGTGCGTCGAGGTCGTCAAGGCCCACACCGAAGGGCTGGTATTCATCGGTGATCTTATCGATGTAACGATCCAGATATAGTCCTGAAAGGCTCGTCGTGTTTGGATGCTGTTTCAGGTACTCGCGCTCGCGCTGGTTGAATGCCGCCGTCTTCAGCTTTTCCCTATTAATCGCCGCCGCCTCTTCCTGGGTCACCATGCGGCCGTCGACAACGCGCAGGATCTTCTCGCGATGCGGATAGTCAAGGATCGGAAGATCGAGTTCCTTGAAGTAGTTCCAGCAAAGGTCGTATCCCGGTTTTGTGAAGTGCTCGGCGCCCTGATCAGCGTAGAGGCCATCATCCAGCCCCTCACGACGCGTCCTGACGTGGCCTCCGGTGCGGTTCGAGGCTTCCACGACTACTACCTCATGTCCCCGTTTGTGCAGTTCATACGCGCAGACCAGACCGGCCAGACCGCCGCCGGCAACGATCACCCGCTTGCGCCTCGCGGCAGGTTCCGCGGGCCACGCGGCAGACAC
>Ga0157370_10007640_pt1 | contig 11736 bp, 10 predicted proteins | sample C35metaG_FD_113463 | JGI IMG/M metagenome (GOLD analysis project Ga0157370, IMG submission 113463) | Corn rhizosphere microbial communities from Kellogg Biological Station, Michigan, USA - C3-5 metaG | ecosystem: Host-associated > Plants > Roots > Rhizosphere > Soil | place: USA: Michigan... | reverse complement strand
CTTTTCCAGCAGCGCGCGGATTACGGCAGCGCCCAAATCAACGGCGGGAATGTTCGCCAGCGAGCCTTGGAAACTGCCGACGGCGGTGCGGGTGGCGGCTACGATTACGACGTCTTGCATGGCGCGAATCCTCATGTGAGCAGGGCGCGGCCAGGCCGCGGCGGGCGGTTATGGTGGCATAGGCGGCAATGGCGCGGCCACCGGCTTGGCTGACTGGTGGGTCAGCGCAGGGGCGGCAAACCCATGCGCCGCCGGGCGCGCATCAAGGCACTGCCGCGCACGGCCCACCGCAGCAATGGCGCACCGCGTTTGACGCCGCTGCGAATCAGCAGGCGTTGGCGTTCGGACAACTCCAGGCCAAGCATATCGGCCGCCCAGCGCGGTAACAGATCGACCCCGGCGCGCATCATCAGCGCCCCGAACGGCTTGGCGATGTGGCTGGGCGCCGGCGCGTTGAATAGCACGCGCAGGATTTCCAGGCTGCGCTCATCGCAGCGTAATTGCGGACGAATCTGTTCCAGGTAATCGGCCACTTCCTGGCAACTGCGCGGCACGTTTGTGGCGCCCAGTCGCTCGGCGATCAAGGCAATTTCGGCGTAGTAACGGTCTTGCTCGCTCACGGATAAATCCGGGTTGAAGTAGCGCAAATGAGCGGCCAGGAAGCTGCTCACTTCCGCTACGTGCACCCAGGTCAACAGCGCCGGATCGCTCGCCGCATAGGGGCGGCCATCGGCGGCGGTGCCGGTCACTTGCAGGTGAATGGTGCGCACTTTGTCGATCAGCCAATTGGCGTCTCGGGTCGAGCCATAGGTGGTGCCGGAAATAAATTGCCCGGTGCGGCGCAGGCGGCCAAGCAAGTCTTCGCGAAAGTTGGAGTGATCCCACACGCCGGCCAGCGCCAAGGGATGCAGCGCTTGCAACAGCAAGGCGCTGATGCCGCCGACCATCATGCTGGTGAAGTCGCCGTGCACGCGCCAACACACGGCGTCCGGGCCGAATAGGCCGGGGTCGCCGGGCGGTTGTTCAAAGTCGATTTGGCCGAGCGCAAGGCCCGTCAGGCTGAAGATTTGTCGCTCGATGCGCTGGCGAATAAATTCCATGACTCACTTCATAAACAAACCCGGCACCGCGGTCGCGATGCCGGGGACAGCGGGCTAACGGTTGAGGCGGTTGTCGATAAGGCTATCGACTACCGACGGGTCGGCCAGCGTCGAGGTGTCGCCCAGGCTGTCGAGTTCGTTGCAGGCGATCTTGCGCAGGATGCGGCGCATGATTTTGCCCGAACGGGTTTTCGGCAAGCCCGGTGCCCATTGCAGCAGTTCCGGTTTGGCGAAGCTGCCGATTTCCTTGCCGACCAGGGTGAGCAGTTCTTTCTGCAGCTCGTCGCTGACCTCAATGCCCTGCATCAGCGTCACAAACGCGTAAATGCCTTGGCCTTTGACGTCGTGGGGATAACCAACCACTGCCGCTTCGGCCACGGCATCGTGCAATACCAGCGCGCTTTCCACTTCGGCGGTGCCGATGCGGTGGCCGGACACGTTGATGACATCGTCGATACGCCCGGTGATCCAGTAATCGCCGTCGGCGTCACGGCGCGCGCCGTCGCCAGCGAAGTAGTAACCAGGATAGGGCTTGAAGTAGGTGTCGATCATGCGCTGATGGTCGCCGTACACGCTGCGGATCTGGCTGGGCCAACTGGCTTTGATCACCAGCACGCCTGAGCCGGGGCCGTCGATTTCCTTGCCGTGTTCATCCAGCAACGCCGGCTGCACGCCGAAGAACGGTTTGGTCGCCGCGCCCGGTTTCAACACGGTCGCACCCGGCAACGGCGTGAGCATGATGCCGCCGGTTTCGGTCTGCCACCAGGTATCGACGATGGGGCAGCGGCACTCGCCAACCACGTTGAAATACCATTCCCAGGCTTCCGGGTTGATCGGCTCGCCGACGCTGCCGAGCAGGCGCAAGCTGGCGCGTGAGGTCTTTTCCACCGGGCCGGTGCCTTCGCGCATCAAGGCGCGCAGGGCGGTGGGCGCGGTGTAGAAAATGTTCACCTCGTGCTTGTCGATGACCTGCCAGAAGCGCGAGCTGTCCGGGTAATTCGGCACGCCTTCGAACACCAGCGTGGTGGCGCCGTTGGCCAACGGGCCGTAGACGATGTAGCTGTGGCCCGTAACCCAGCCGACGTCGGCGGTGCACCAGTACACGTCACCGTCGTGGTAGTCGAACACGTACTTGTGGGTCATGGCCGCCATGAGCAAGTAGCCGCCGGTGGTGTGCAGTACGCCTTTGGGTTTGCCGGTGGAGCCGGAGGTGTACAGGATGAACAGCGGGTCTTCGGCGTCCATCGGTTCTGGCGCGCATTCGCTGTCAGCGCCGCGCACGGCTTCGTGGTACCAGAGGTCGCGGCCGTCTTGCCATTGCACATCGCCTTCGGTGCGTTGCACCACGACGACGGTGGAAACGCCCGGGCAGCTTTCCAGGGCTTTATCCACGTTCTTCTTCAGCGGCACGTATTTACCGCCGCGCACGCCTTCGTCGGCGGTGATCACGGTGCGGCAATCGGCATCCAGAATGCGGTCGCGCAGGGCATCGGGCGAGAAGCCGCCGAACACCACCGAATGCACCGCGCCGATGCGCGCGCAGGCGAGCATGGCATAGGTGGCTTCCGGCACCATGGGCATGTAGATGCACACCCGGTCGCCTTTCTGCACGCCACGGCTTTTCAACACATTGGCCAGGCGGCAAACGTGGTGATGAAGTTTTTTGTAGGTGATATGCGCCGATTCGCTGGGGTTGTCGCCTTCCCAGATGATGGCCACCTGATCGCCGCGTTTTTCCAGGTGGCGGTCGATGCAGTTGTAGCTGACGTTGAGTTTGCCTTCCTTGAACCAACTGGCGTGGCCGGTGGCCATGTCGCCGTGGTACACGCTGCGCCATGGTTGGAACCAGTCGAGAAAGGCTTTGGCCTGTTCGCCCCAGAACTGCTCGGGCTGCTCGATGGATTGCTGGTACAGGCGCTGGTAGCCCTCGTTGTCGAGCAGCGCGCGTTCACGCACGGCATCGGCAACCGGGTGGTCGGAGATCTTGAACATGGCGGAGTCCTTGTTTTTGTTGACCGCTAGTTTTGACCGCAGGATGTAGGAAAGCGTGAAGCTAAAGATAGACCTTAAGGGTGCACTGGCGACGATGAAAGGTACAACCCCTCGGAGTGAGGGATGGGAATTAGGAGCCGGATTTTCCAACAGATCACCGCCCACCCACCGTCATCCCCGCGAAGGCGGGGATCCAGGCTCGCGCAGAGAAATGCGTAAGTCGCAACATTCTGGATCCCCGCCTGCGCGGGGATGACGGGCGGTGGGTTGCTAATCGGTGTTCGCACCCACAAAAAAGCCGGCCTGTGTAAGCAGGCCGGCTTTGTGTTCTCGCTAACCCATCACCCGCGGTGACGGCCGCGGAAGTAATCGATCAAACCTTGGGTAGACGCATCTTCAGCCGGCTGTTCATTACCGCCGGTAAGACGCTGGTACACGCCTTTGCCCAATTCCTTGCCCAGCTCCACGCCCCACTGGTCGAAGGCGTTGATGCCCCAGACCACGCTCTGCACAAACACTTTGTGTTCATACAGCGCCACCAGACCGCCGAGGCGGCGAGGGCTGATGCGTTCCATGGCCAGGGTGTTGCTCGGGCGGTTGCCCGGAATGACTTTGTGCGGCGCCAGGCGCTGAACTTCATCTTCCGGCAGGCCTTTGCTGCGCAGTTCGGCTTCGGCTTCTTCGCGGGTTTTACCCAGCATCAACGCCTGGCTTTGCGACAGGCAGTTGGCGTACAGCCATTGGTGGTGGTCGGCAACCGGGTTGTAGCTGACCACTGGCACGATAAAGTCGGCCGGAATCAGCTGGGTGCCTTGGTGCAGTAACTGGTGGTAAGCGTGCTGACCGTTACAGCCGACGCCGCCCCAGATCACCGGCCCGGTATCGCAAGTCACGGCGCTGCCGTCCTGGCGCACGCTCTTGCCGTTGGATTCCATGTCCAACTGCTGCAAGTGCTTGGTGATGTTGCGCAGGTAATGGTCGTACGGAAGGATCGCGTGGCTTTGCGCGCTCCAGAAGTTGCCGTACCACACGCCGAGCAGGGCCAGCAGCACCGGCATGTTGCGTTCGAACGGCGCGGTCTGGAAATGCTGGTCCATGCTGTAGGCGCCGGAGAGCAGCTCCTTGAAGTTGGACATGCCGATGGCCAGCGCGATCGGCAAACCGATGGCGGACCACAGCGAGTAACGCCCACCGACCCAATCCCACATCGGGAAAATGTTTTCTTCGCGAATACCAAAGGCCACGGCGGCCTCACGGTTGCTGGAAACGGCGATGAAGTGTTTGTACAGATCGCCCTCCGAACCGCCCTGCGCCAAGTACCAGCTGCGCGCGGCCTGGGCGTTTTTCAGGGTTTCGAGGGTGTTGAACGATTTCGACGAGACGATGAACAGCGTGGTCTCGGCTTTCAGGCCATCGGACAGCTCGTGGAATTCACTGCCGTCGATGTTTGCCAGGTAATGGCAGCGCACGCCTTGCTGGGCGTAGGGCAGCAGCGCTTCGGACACCAGCTGCGGGCCGAGGAACGAGCCGCCGATGCCGATGTTGACCACGTCGGTAATCGGCTTTTCGGTGTAACCGCGCCACAGGCCGTTATGAATGCGGGTGACCAGCTCAGTCATCTGGTTCAGCACGCGGTGCACGTCCGGCATCACGTTGGCGCCGTTGACCATCAGGCGCTCGCCAACCGGGCGACGCAGGGCGGTGTGCAGGGCCGGGCGGCCTTCCGAGGCGTTTACCAGGGTGCCGTCGAACAACTGCTCAATCGCTTCTTTCAGTCCGACTTCTTCAGCCAGGGCGACGAGTAGGTCACGGGTTTCGGTGGTGATCAGGTTTTTCGAATAATCAAGAAACAGACCGCAGCTGCTCAGCGAGAATTCGGCGAAGCGCTTGTCATCGGAGTTGAAGGCTTCGCGCATGCTGAAATTCTGCATGGCTTCGCGATGCTGGCGCAGTGCCTGCCAGGCCGGCAAGGTTGTAACGTCGTGAGGGTGTTCGTAGTACGCCATAGCCTGCAAATTCCTTTCTGACTAAATCGTGAGAAACCTATGACCATTAAAAAGCCCGGACGGCTCCGGGCTTTTTCTTAGCGGGCGTTACGGGGTTTAGCGGCTTTCATGCCAACCCCCGATCTGCGTCCGTAAACCGGGCTCCAGCGCGCAAAACAGGACGCATCATAGCCGTCTGCTTACGCAACTTGTACCGGTATGGCATCGCTGGTGTGACTGAGTTCATTGCCCGGCGCCATATACAGCATGCGCGGTTTGAAATTCACCAGCTCGGCCTCGCTGTAGTGGGCGTAGGCGCAAATAATGACGCGGTGGCCGACGTGGGCTTTGTGCGCGGCGGCGCCGTTGACCGAGATGATGCGCGAGCCTTCTTCGCCACGGATGGCGTAGGTGGTGAAGCGCTCACCGTTGTCGACGTTGTAGATCTGAATTTGCTCGTACTCGCGAATGCCGGCCAGGTCGAGCCACTCGCCGTCAATGGCGCATGAGCCTTCGTAATCGAGAACGGCGTGGGTCACTTCGGCGCGGTGCAGTTTGGCCTTGAGCATGATGGCGTGCATGGCGTGCTTCCTTTAAAGAGCCTCGGCAGGCTAAACAACGGCGCCTTTTGTTGTTGGAAGGGCGCCGCGGGTTAATGAGCGATGGGGACGATCAGGCGTTTTCAGGCAACTCGAACACGACGTTGTCGATCAGGCGCGTGGTGCCAACGAATACGGCGACCAGAATGGCCAAGTGGCGATCGTCTTTAGTGGCCGGGCGCAGATTGTCGGAGCGGCGCACTTCCAGGTAATCCATACGGAAACCGGCTGCTTCCAGCTGCTTCTGGCCTTGCTCGATCAGCGGGGCGAAATCGCGGGCCCCGGCTTTGATGGCGGTGGCCATTTGTTGCAGGCACTGGTAGATGGCTGGAACGGCGGCGCGCTGGGTGTCGTCCAGATAACCATTGCGCGAAGACAGCGCCAGGCCGTCTTCGGCGCGCACGGTGGGCTCGCCGATAATCTGGATGGGCATGTTCAGGTCGCGCACCAGGGTGCGGATCACGGCCAGTTGCTGGTAGTCCTTCTGGCCGAAGATGGCGATGTCTGGCTGCACCATCTGGAACAGTTTCGTCACAACGGTCGACACGCCGTCAAAATGCCCAGGGCGGCTGCCGCCGCACAGGCCTTCGGAAACGCCAGACACATGCACGATGGTCTGCGCGGCCATGCCGTCGGGGTACATCTCTTCAACGCTTGGCGCGAACAGCAGTTGGCAACCGGCTTGAATCAGGCGCTCTTTGTCGGCGGCCAGGGTGCGCGGATAGTTTTCCAGGTCTTCCTTGGGGCCGAACTGCAGCGGGTTGACGAAGATGCTGGCAACCACGAAGTCGACACGCTGGGTGGCTTTCTCCACCAGCTTGGCGTGACCGTCGTGCAGATTGCCCATGGTCGGCACCAGGCCGACGTCTTTGCCCTCGGCACGCGCTTGAGCAACAGCAGCGCGTAATTCGCGGACGGTGGTAACCGTGTTCATGCAGAGAATCCGTGTTCAGCGGCAGGGAATGACGAATCTTTGACCGCCGCGACATAGGCGCGAATGGCGCCGTCGATGCTGGTCTGGTCTTGCATAAAGTTCTTCACGAACTTGGGCGTGCGGCCGGTGAGCGACAGGCCGAGCATGTCGTGCAGCACCAGAACCTGGCCGTCGGTGGCATTACCGGCACCGATGCCGATGACCGGAATTTTTACCGCTTCGGTGATTTCGGCGGCCAGTTCGCTCGGTACGCATTCGAGCAGCAGCATGGCGGCGCCAGCTTGTTCCAGGGCGATGGCATCGCTGCGCAGTTGGCGGGCCTGAGCTTCGCTGCGACCTTGCACTTTATAACCGCCGAGCACGTTGACCGACTGCGGCGTCAGGCCCATGTGCATGCACACTGGCACGCCATTCTCAGCCAGGCGGCGCACAGTTTCAGCGAGGAAGGCGCCGCCTTCAAGCTTGACCATATGGGCGCCGGCTTGCATCAACGCGCCGCTGTTGACCAGCGCTTGTTCAAGCGTGGCGTAGGCCATGAAGGGCAGGTCGGTAACGATGAGCGCACCGCTATTACCGCGTTTCACGCAGGCGGTGTGGTAAGCCATATCCGCAACGCTGACCGGCAGGGTGCTGTCATGGCCTTGCACGACCATGCCGAGGGAATCACCCACCAACAACACCTCGACGCCGGCCTTCGCGGCAACGGAAGCGAAGGTGGCATCGTAGGCAGTGAGCATGACGATTTTTTCGCCTTTTTGATTCAGCTCTTGCAGGGTGCTCAGGGTAACGTCAGGCATCATATTGGTCCTCTTAGCGCCTCGCGCGCACCGGCGCGGGGCAACGGGACGCCTATAGTCGTGATGCGAAAGGGCGAAGTCAATTGCAGGTGTTACCGACTTGTTACTGGCGTTACCGCCAATGCGGGGCTTGTAGTTTTACTACCTGAGCCCAGCAACGGCGGCGGTTACAGCGAGGCAGGCAGTTTTTCCAGGCCCTCGAAGGGACAGGCCAGCAGCAGGTCGCTGAGGCGGCGACCATCGGCCAGGGTCAGTTCGGGGGCCAGTTCGGCGAGCGGGTAGAGGACGAACGGCCGGGCGTGCATGTGGTAGTGCGGCACCTGCAAACGGGGTTCATCGAGCAGGCGTTGGCCGAAGGCGAGAATGTCCAAGTCCAGCGTCCTCGGTCCCCAGCGTTCGGCTTTGCGTTCGCGGCCCTGGTCCAGTTCGATGGCTTGCAAGGCGTCGAGCAAGTGCAGCGGTTCGAGGGTGGTGTCCAGGGCGGCCACGGCATTGACGTAACGGGGCTGGTCGGCGGGGCCGAGCGGGTCGCTGCTATAGAAAGAAGACGTTCCCGCCAACTGCGTGTGTGGCAGTTGCGCCAGCGCCGCGAGGGCGCCGCGCAATTGCTCCAGCGGCTCGGCCAAGTTACTACCGAGGCCGATAAACACACGCTCCATCAGTCTTGCGCCGGGCTCGGGGCGGCGCCGCGTTTGCGACTGCTGCCGCTGCGACGACGTTTGCGCGGTGCAGTGCTGGTGTCTTCACCGGTGGCGGCGAGGTCGCGAATCATCTGCCGGCGTTCGCTGTCGGTGCAATCCTGGTAATCGGTCCACCAGTCGCCCAAGCCATTGGTTTTCTCACCGGCGCTTTCGCGCAGCAACAGGAAGTCGTAGCCGGCGCGGAAACGCGGGTTCTCCAGCAAGAGGTCGGCACGTTTGCCGCTGCGCCGAGGCAGGCGCTCCTGCATGTCCCAGATTTCGCGGATTGGAATGGTGAAACGCTTGGGCACGGCGATGCGTTGGCATTGCTCGGCGATCAGTTCGTGAGCGGCTTCCTGCATCGCCGGAATCGGCGGCATGCCACGGTCTTGCAGCTTGATCACGCGGGCCGGCAGCGCAGGCCAGAGCAGGGCGGCGAACAGAAAGGCGGGAGTTACAGGCTTGCCGTCTTCGATGCGCTGGTCGGTGTTGATCAACGCCTGGCTGATCAGGTTGTACGTGTATTCCGGGCTCGCTTTGAGTGCGGCGGCACTGGCCGGGAACAACGGCTCGAACAGGTCGTACTCCAGCAGCAGCTCGAACACGTGCTCGGCGTAACCGGAGAGGAACAGTTTGAGCACTTCGTCGAACAGGCGGGCCGAGGGAATGTCCCGCAGCATTTTTGCCAGGCGCGGAATCGGCTCGGCGCTGTGGCTTTCGATATCGAAGTCGAGCTTGGCGGCAAAGCGCACGGCACGCAGCATACGCACCGGGTCTTCGAGGTAACGCTTCTCCGGGTCGCCGATCAGGCGCACCTGGCGGTTACGGATGTCGTGCATGCCGCGGGCGTAATCGAGAATGCGCTCGCCGGTTACGTCGAAATACAGGGCGTTGATGGTGAAGTCGCGGCGCTGGGCGTCGTCTTCAAGGCTGCCGTACACGTTGTCGCGCAGAATGCGGCCGCTCTCGTGGCGTGAAGACTGATTGCTGTCTTCCTCTTCTTCGCTCACCGGGTGGTTGGCGCGGAAGGTGGCCACTTCGATAATTTCGCGGCCGAAATGGACATGGACCAACTTGAAGCGGCGGCCGATGACCCGGGCGTTGCGGAACTCGGCACGCACTTGCTCGGGGGTGGCGCTGGTGGCGACGTCGAAGTCTTTTGGCTCGATATCCAGCAGCAGGTCGCGCACGCAACCGCCAACCAGGTAGGCCTGGTAACCGGCGTTCTGCAGGCGCTCAACGATGCTTACCGCATAGCGACTGATGTGCGCGCGGCGCAACGGATGCTGGTGACTGGTCACCACTTCGGGGGTGCTGCGCGGGTGCTGCTTGGCGCGGCGCAATGGGGAGCGTAGGGACTGGAACAGCTTTTTCAGCATGGGATGCACTGTTTGACGGGATGATCGGCCAGAAAAGGAAATGACCGCATGAAGGCTGCGGATTCTAGCATTGTGTCGGGGAATGGTGTAGGACGCCGCGAGGATGGGCGTAAAGCGCGATATAGAAGGGGAGAAGCGAGAGGGTGGTAGCGAAAGCTACTGGGGGAGCCGAGGCTCCCCCCCAAGTAGGTGCGTGCTTTTTTTTATTATTATGTCGGGCTTGTTGTTTTTGTTTGTTGACCCGTTCCGTCGGCCTAGTGGCTTCAGGAAAAACCTCCAATTTGGAGGTTAATAGCAAACGGATTGCTTTGGATGCTGATGTAGCCATGATCATTCGATCCAACCAGTTCGGGCTCTGCCTGAAAGCAGTCTTGTTATTCTCAGCCTGGTCGCGGGGCGAACCCCAAAAGCCATTCCTCTCCAAAAGAATCAGTTAGCTGCGCCTCCCGCGATTTTGTTTTTGTTGTGCTGGAGTCGTTACGTCTTATTTTTATTGTCTTGGGCGTTGCTTGTTATTGTTGTTGTACCAAACATATAGCAGATGCCGTGCCAGTTTTTGTGAATCCTTATAAAACAAGGGCTTAGCTAAATTCACTGTGTCAGAACAGGCACAAAAAAGCCGGGTTTCCGTTACCGTTAAACCCGGCTTTGTTACGCGATGTTGAAGCGGTAACAAAGTGTGGCGACCCGGCGCGCACGTTTCTTGTTACCGCTCACCTGTCAACCTTCCAGTGCCGCGCCGGTTTTGCGCCGTGGAATGCCCAGGCGCTGACGGCGTTCCCACAGACATTTGCGGCTGATGCCCAGTTTGCGCGCCAGCTCGGTTTCGGTCATGTGGTCCTGGTGCTCAAGAACGAAGTGTTGGAAGTAGTCTTCCAGCGACAGGTCTTCGGTCGGCTCATGGGCGTTGGTGCTGTTGTGGGCAACGGGGGCGCCGAGGAAGTCGCCGTCTTCCAGGTCATCCAGCTCGATATCGATACCCAGCAGTTCGGCTGAAATATCCGAGCCTTCGCACAGAATCACAGCGCGCTCGATGGCGTTTTCCAATTCGCGCACGTTACCCGGCCAGGTGTAATGCCGAATCGCCTGCTCGGCGTCGGGGGCGAAGCGCAGGTCGCTGCGGCCCATCTTGCTCGACTGGCGCGCCAGGAACAGCGCAGCAATTTCGCTGACGTCGGCGCCGCGTTCACGCAGGGCGGGAAGCTTCAGGGCGATAACGTGCAGGCGGTAGAAAAGGTCTTCACGGAACTGGCCGGTTTTGGCCAGGGTTTTCAAGTCGCGGTGGGTGGCGGCGATCAAGCGCACATCGACCTTTTGCGATTGCACCGAACCCACGCGGCGAATCTCGCCTTCCTGCAGCACGCGCAGCAAGCGCGCCTGGGCTTCAAGTGGCAGCTCACCAATTTCGTCGAGAAACAGCGTACCGCCGTCCGCGGCTTCCACCAGACCCGCGCGCCCCGCGCTGGCGCCCGTGAACGCGCCTTTCTCGTGGCCGAACAATTCGGACTCGATCAGGGTTTCAGGAATGGCCGCACAGTTCACCGAAATCATCGGCGCCTTGGCGCGTTTCGACAGGTTGTGCAGCGCACGCGCCACCAACTCTTTACCGGTGCCGGATTCGCCTTGAACCAGCACGGTGGAATCGGTGGGGGCGACTTTGCGGATTTTGCTGTACAGCTCTTGCATCGACGGGCTGGAGCCGATGATGCCGATTTCGCCGTTGGTGTTACCGGCTACGACTTTGTCACCGGCGCGGCTGCCATTGCTGGTGCTGGCGGCGAGTGCCGGTTTGTTGTCCTGGCGGTCGCGCAGAATGCGGGCCACGGCTTGAAGCATTTCGTCGTGGTCGAAGGGTTTGGCAATGTAGTCGACCGCGCCCATCTTCATGGAATCGACCGCTGAGCGCAGGCTGGCGTAGCTGGTCATGATCAGCACCGGAATGCCTTGGCCGAGCTTGATGAGCTCAGTGCCGGGCGCGCCGGGTAGACGCAAATCGCTGACGATCAGGTCAAAGCTGGGGATGCTGAAGCGTTCCTGAGCTTCCTGCACGGAGCCGGCTTCGCTGACTTCGTACTGGTTGCGCTCCAACAGGCGGCGCAGGGCGGAACGGATAATAGTCTCGTCTTCGACGATCAGAATATGTGGCATGAATTCAGCTCTCTCGACGATCTCTGGTCACTACGGACGTCGCTTCGACATGTCGCGGTAACGTTACCCGAATACGGGTTCCGCGTTGTAGCTCCGGGTCTGCCGGGCTGTCGATTGTAATT
>Ga0157370_10007639_pt1 | contig 11738 bp, 8 predicted proteins | sample C35metaG_FD_113463 | JGI IMG/M metagenome (GOLD analysis project Ga0157370, IMG submission 113463) | Corn rhizosphere microbial communities from Kellogg Biological Station, Michigan, USA - C3-5 metaG | ecosystem: Host-associated > Plants > Roots > Rhizosphere > Soil | place: USA: Michigan... | reverse complement strand
CAGGAAGAGAAGCGTTTGAACTTAAACACTTTTAAAATTCTGCAATTAGAGTTAGAAAAAATCCGTTTTATTAGAAGTTTAAGTTTCATTCAGGGAACAACGGTTCATTTTTTAAGAACCTGTGTGGTTTTTACTTTGTACTATTTCTTATTTGGAGGAAAAATTATTGTTGGCGATTTGTTAACGATGGTTTTCTTTACTTTCTTCATTTTTGGCCCGCTTCAGGAACTTGGAAATTTCATTATTGCTTTGAATGAAACCAAAGTATCGATGGAGAATTTCAAAACCTTATTAAGCGCTCCAAAAGAATTTCGTCCGAAAAACCCAAAACATGTTGGCGCGATTCAGTCTTTATTATTTTCGAATGTGAGTTTTCAGCATAAAACGGCAAAATTCAAAGCGGTTGAAAATATCAATTTTGAAATTAAGCAAGGCCAAACTGTTGCGTTCGTGGGTCCGTCTGGTTCCGGAAAAACAACTTTGGTAAAATTATTAGTTGGATTATATACGCCTGCCGAAGGTCATGTTTTTTATAATGATATTGATTCAACTGATATAGATTTACTTGACCTAAGAAAACAATTAGGTTTCGTTACACAGGATGCTCAATTATTCTCCGGAACAATTCGCGAGAATCTTTTGTTTGTAAAACCTAATGCAACCGATGAAGATTTATACGATGCCTTAAAACGCGCAAGCTGCGATAAGCTTTTAAGACGTGCCGAAGATGGATTAAACACTACGATTGGTGAGGGCGGAATCAAAGTTTCGGGCGGTGAAAAACAACGTTTGTCTATCGCAAGAGCCATTCTTAGAAATCCGAATTTATTGATTTTTGATGAAGCAACTTCTGCTCTTGATTCTATTACCGAAGAAGAAATTAATGCTACAATCCGTAATATTTCAGATAAAAACCGAATCACAGTTTTAATCGCACACCGTTTATCAACTGTAATGCACGCTGATAGAATTTTTGTTTTAGAGCAAGGTAAAATCATCGAGCAAGGCAAACATGACGATTTGATTGTAGAGAAAGGATTGTATTATGCAATGTGGCGCCAGCAAATAGGCGAAAGAAAATAGTTTTTTTTAAGTTGCTAAGAGGCTAAGGTTCTAAGGGACTAAGTTTTTTGAATAGCGTCTAGCTTTCGCTGGATGGATTATAAATTAAAGTTGAAGGGCTTTAGCCAAACGTAATAGTTTGGCTAAAGCCCTTTCTAATTCACCTTTTTTCATCCAGCTAAAGCTGGACGCTATTGAATCTATATTAAATACAAAACCCGACAGGTTTTAAAAACCTGTCGGGTTTGTTGTGAATTATAAAAGCTTAGTCCCTTAGAACCTTAGAACCTTAGCATCTTAGAAACTAGAATCTTACTTCACAAAATCTACGGCCTTAGTAAGTGCCTCTGCGATTCCGTCAACATTTTTACCTCCTGCAGTTGCAAAGAAAGGCTGACCTCCTCCTCCACCTTGGATATATTTTCCTAATTCGCGAACTACCTGTCCAGCATTTAGGTTTTTCTCAGCAACAATTTCTTTAGAGATGTAGCACGTTAACATTGGTTTACCTTCATGAGCAGTTGCGAAAACTACAAATAGGTTATGATAAATATTACCTAATTCGTAAGCTAAATCTTTTGCTCCTTCTGGGTTTAAATCTACTTGTTTTGCTAAGAAATGAACTCCGTTGATTTCTTGTAATTCTTTAGCCAAATCAGCTTTCATGTTTTTCGCTTTATCTTTCAATAAAACTTCCAATTGTTTTTTCAACTGAGCGTTTTCATCTTGTAATGCCAAAATCGATTTTACAGGATCTTGAGCATTTTTAAGTGCATCTTTAATTTCAGCTAAAGAAACAGCTTGAGACTCAAAATACTCTTTTGCCGCTTCGCTTGTAATCGCTTCAATTCTTCTAATTCCAGCTGCAACAGCTCCTTCTGAAACAATCTTGAAATGCCAGATATCAGATGTATTCGCGACGTGTGTTCCTCCACATAATTCGACAGAATCTCCAAATTTAATGGTACGTACTAAATCTCCGTATTTCTCTCCAAACAAAGCAATTGCTCCATCTTCAAGAGCCTGCTCTTTTGGAATTGCTCTTTTTTCTATTAATGGTAAACTTTCACGAATCCTTGCATTTACAAAGTTTTCTACTTCTGCTAATTCTTCATCTGTAACTTTAGAGAAATGAGAAAAGTCAAAACGCAATGAAGCATTACGAACCATCGAACCTTTTTGCTCAATATGTGTTCCTAAAATCTTGCGCAAACCTTGGTGCAATAAATGCGTAGCCGAGTGGTTTGACGAAGTTTTAGCTCTTTGATTAGCATCAACAACAGCATTAAAAGTTGCCGTAATATTTTCTGGTAACGATTGTGTTAAATGTATCGTTTGATTGTTTTCTTTTTTAGTATCAATAATATAAATAATATCTCCGTTTTGAGATTCTAAATATCCTTTGTCACCTGTTTGTCCTCCGCTTTCTCCGTAAAATGGAGTTGCATTGAAAACCAATTGATAGATTTCTCCATCTTTTACACTATCAACTCTTCTGTATTTAGTGATTTTAACTTGCTGCGATAATCTGTCATATCCAACAAACTCCTGAATATCATCTTCAACAATTACATTCCAGTCTCCAGCTGTTACTTTTGATGCAGCACGAGATCTTTCTTTTTGCAATTGCAATTGTTCCTGGAATCCAGCTTCGTCTAATTTTAATCCTTTTTCAGAAAGAATCAAAGCCGTTAAATCGATTGGAAAACCGTAAGTATCATACAATTCAAATGCTTTTTTACCATCGATTGTATCTCCTTGATTATTTAAAATTACAGCATCTAAAAGAATCAATCCCTGATCTAATGTACGTAAGAATGAGTTTTCTTCTTCGCGGATAACATTTGAACAAAGTGCTTTCTGCGTTCTGATTTCCGGGAAAGAATCTCCCATTTGCTCACTCAAAGTTTCAACCAGTCTAAAAATAAATGGTTCTTTCGTATTTAAGAAAGTAAATCCGTAACGAATAGCACGACGTAAAATCCTGCGAATTACATAACCAGCTCCAGTGTTAGACGGCAATTGTCCATCGGCAATAGCAAAAGCTACGGCACGAACGTGATCTGCAATAACACGAATTGCGATATTTACTTTTTCTTCGGCTTCGTTTGAAGCTTTAACTGTATATTTTGCTCCAGTAATGGTTTCGATTTCTCTAATCAAAGGCATGAAAACATCAGTATCATAGTTTGATGTTTTTCCTTGTAATGCCATACACAAACGTTCAAATCCCATTCCGGTATCTACGTGCTGCGCTGGAAGTTTTTCAAGAGAACCATCGGCTTTACGGTTGAATTCCATGAATACATTATTCCAGATCTCAACCACTTGCGGGTGATCATTGTTTACCAAACTTTTCCCAGAAACTAATGCTTTTTCTTCCGGAGTACGTAAATCAACGTGTATTTCAGAACAAGGTCCGCATGGTCCTTGATCTCCCATTTCCCAGAAATTATCTTTTTTGTTTCCAAGAATAATTCGGTCTTCGTCGATTAATGTTTTCCAGATATCCCAAGCTTCTTGGTCAAACGGAACATTATCATCTTTACTTCCTTCAAAAACAGAAACATAAAGATTCTCTTTTGGGATTTTATAAACTTCTGTCAATAGTTCCCAAGCCCAGTTGATTGCTTCTTTTTTGAAGTAATCTCCAAAAGACCAGTTTCCTAACATCTCAAACATAGTGTGGTGATACGTATCGATACCCACTTCTTCAAGATCGTTATGTTTTCCTGAAACACGAAGACATTTTTGCGTATCGGCGATTCTTGGACTTTTTGGCGTTCCGTTTCCTAAGAAAAATTCTTTAAACTGGGCCATTCCCGAGTTATTGAACATTAAGGTTGGATCGTCTTTAAGCACAATAGGAGCCGATGGGACAATGGTATGTCCTTTGCTCTCAAAAAAATCTAAAAATTGTTTACGTACGTCTTGTGATTTCATGTTTTATAATGAGATAATATGATAATGTGTCAATTAGATAATCATTAATCTGAAAATCTGACATTTAGATCTTTTTAATTAAAAACTCAAATTTATAACAATAAATTTCGTTCTTAATGCATTATCTAATTATCAAATTGACACATTATCTAATTATTTTTATTCTTGAAAAAAAAAGCCCCGAACAACTGAAACATTTAGTAATTTTGTTCGACTAACTAATTTTACAAGCTGCAAAAATAGGGTATTTTAAAATATGGCGAAAGTAAAATATTATTACGACTCAGAAAATCTGGCTTATACGAAAATAAAAACCAGAAAAAGAATCAAAATTGGTTACGCATTGTTGTTTTTAGTGGCTTCGGCCCTATTTGGTTTTTTAGTTTTTATACTTTTACTTAATACCCCGTATTTCGAAACGCCAAAAGACCGTTTACAGGCACGAGAAATTGAAAATTTAAAGCTGCAGTATTCTATTTTGAATAAAAAACTGGACGAAATCGACGCTGCTGCAGATGCTTTAGAAGAACGTGACAATAATATTTACAGAGTATATTTTAATAAAGCAGAAATTCCCGATTCTATAAGAAAAGCAGGTTTTAGAAATTCTGAAAGATATAAAGCTTTAGAAGGTTACAACAATTCGCAATTGGTTTTAAATACCACTAAACGAGTTGATAAACTTTCGAAAGAATTGGCCATTCAATCTAAATCATTAGATGAAATATTGAAATTAGCCGGCGCAAAAGAAAGTCTGTTATTAGCAATTCCGGCGATTCAGCCTGTTCAAAATGAAAATTTAAAACGTGTTGCTTCTGGTTTTGGATATAGAATCGATCCTTTCACGAAAGTGCGAAAAATGCACAACGGAATGGATTTTACTGCCAACACCGGCGCTCCGGTTTATGCCACCGGCGACGGCGTAGTCGAAAGGGCTGACAATACGGCTTCGGGATTTGGAAACCATGTCGTGATCAGGCACGGTTTTGGATACGAAAGTTTGTACGCGCATTTAAGCAAATACAACTGCAGACCCGGACAGCGAGTAAAAAGAGGCGATGTTATTGGTTATGTAGGAAGTACAGGAAGATCTGAAGGGCCGCACTGCCATTATGAAGTGCATAAAGATGGTAAAGTTGTGAATCCGTTAAATTTCTATTACGGAAATATTTCGGCCGCAGAATACGTTGCAATTTCGCAAATGGCAAACCAGGAAAATCAGTCATTAGATTAATACTACAAAAAGTATTATTTTTGAAATAAATTAGAAATAAAAAAACATGCATATTGAGCTTTCAAAAGATAAAAGATATTACAGCATTGGCGAAGTTGCCAAAGCTTTTAATGTCAATGCATCCTTGATACGATTTTGGGACAGCGAATTTGATATCCTGAAACCAAAAAAGAACGCCAAAGGCAACAGAATGTTCACACCAGACGATATAACCAATCTGCAGTTAATTTATCATTTGGTAAAAGAAAGAGGTTTTACGCTTGAAGGTGCCAAAACGCATTTAAAAGAGGGTCAGAAGAAAACATTAGATAAATTCGAAATAATACGTAAATTAGAGACCATAAAAACACAGTTAAACGACATTAAAAACGAATTGTAATTAAAAATAGAAATAAACTTAAATCAAAACAAATATGAAAAAGTGGTTAATACCTGTTGGAATTATTATAGCACTGATCGCTATTATCGCATTTTGGTCGATTGGAATTAAAAATACTGGTTTGCAAAAAAATCAAGCCGTTAACAAAGAGTGGGGAAATGTGAGTACTACTTACCAAAGAAGAAATGACCTTATTGGAAACTTGGTAAATACTGTAAAAGGTGCTGCTGATTTCGAAAAATCAACTTTGACTGCTGTAATAGAGGCTCGTGCAAAAGCTACTTCGGTAACAATCGATCCAAGCAATGTAACTCCTGAACAATTAGCGCAATACAACCAGGCTCAAAGTGGTGTATCTTCATCTTTGTCTAGATTATTGGTTTCTGTTGAACAATACCCAACATTAAAAGCAAACGAGAATTTCTTGAAATTGCAAGACGAATTGGCAAGTACTGAGAATCAAATTTTAACGGCAAGAACTCGTTTTAACGAAGCTGTACAAGATTATAATGGTTATGTTCTGGCAATTCCAAACAGCTGGTTTTTAAGCTACAAAGAAAAACCATATTTTGAAGCTGTTGCAGGTGCTGAAAAACCAGTTGAAGTAAAATTCTAAGATTTAATATTTTTGATTAACGATTTTAGATTTCAGATTAAATCTGCAATCTAAAATCTAAAATCTAAACTCTAAAATAATTTCAATGTCAAAAGTAGAAGATTTTTTATCCAAAGAAGAAGAACAAGAAATTGTTGAAGCTATTCGTGTGGCCGAAAAAAACACTTCTGGCGAGATTAGAGTACATATAGAAAAAACAACATCTAAAGCTCATTACGATCGAGCTTTAGATGTTTTTCATGAATTGCGAATGGACGAAACCAGATTACAAAATGGTGTACTGCTCTATTTTGCAGTTGATGATAAAAACTTTGTTATTTGCGGCGATAAAGGAATTAACGATGTTGTTGCCGATGATTTTTGGCATTGTACCAAAGACATCATGACCAATCACTTTAAGTCCGGTAACTTTAAACAAGGTATTGTCGACGGTATTTTAAATGCCGGCGAACAGCTCAAAAAATACTTTCCTTCATTAGAAGACGATACAAACGAATTATCTAACGAAATCTCAAAAGGATAAATAATGAAAAATTCCAAAAATACAATCTCAAATTCCAATAGAATTTTTCAGTTTAGCTTTTTGTTTATCGCGTTTTTTATCTGTAATAGTATTTTTGCGCAATTTGAGATTCCCAAAAAACCTGATTTTCAAACCTCAGTTTACGATTACGCGAATGTTTTAAGCGCAGCTGAGAAATCACAGCTGGAAGAAAAACTAATTCGATATTCAGATTCAACTTCAACTCAAATTGTAGTTATTACAATTGAAAGTTTAAAAGGAGAAGATGTAAGCCAATTGGCCACAAAATGGGCTCAAACCTGGGGATTAGGACAAGCAAAAGAGGACAATGGTGTGATTATTTTATTGGCTAAAGCCGAAAAGAAAATCGCAATCAATCCCGGTTATGGTTTAGAAGACAGATTAACGGCCGGTATAGGCGGAACCATTATTCGTAATATTATTATCCCGGAATTTAAAGCCGGAAGTTATTATCGCGGACTTGATAAAGGTGCCGATGCTCTTTTTGATGTTTTTACAGGCAAGTATAAAGGCGAAAGGAAACAAACGAAAGGAAAAGATTTTCCAATATTCCCAATTATTGTTATTGTTGTAATTGTTTTAATTTTACTTTCACGCGGTAAAAGAGGTGGTGGAGGAAATTCCGGCAACAATGGCGGCGGAGGCCCTAGCCTGCTTGACGTAATTATTCTAAGTAATCTTGGAAGAAGCGGCGGCGGATTTGGTGGTTTTGGCGGAGGATCATCCGGTGGTGGTTTTGGCGGAGGCGGAGGCTTCGGCGGTGGATTTGGCGGAGGCGGATTCTCTGGCGGCGGTTCAAGTGGAAGCTGGTAATTTCAGTTTTCAGTCGCAGTTTTCAGTTTTTTGTTTCAGGCTTTGTTTAGTTTCAGGTTTTGTTTAGTTTTACATTCTAAACTAAAAATTTATAATTCATAATTTACAATTAATAATTAAAAAGATAGATGTTATCACATAAAGCAAAATACGCCCTTAAGGCCTTACTTTATTTAGCAGAACAAGACGAAAATCACATTTCTAGGACTATAGAAATTGCTGATGGCGCTAACATTCCTAAAAAGTTTTTAGAACAAATCTTATTAGATCTAAAACGAGGACGTTTTGTGAGCAGTAAGCAGGGAAAATTTGGTGGATATTATCTAATAAAATCAAAAAATGACATCACTTTGGCAGAAATTCACCGTTTATTTGACGGTGCAATTGCACTTTTGCCATGTGCTTCTTTAAATTTTTACGAGCCTTGCTCTGATTGTAAAACCGAGTCTGAATGCAGTCTGCGTCACGGTTTAATGCTTATTAGAGACAAAACTTTAAAGGCAATGGAAGGCATCACAATAGCTTCGTTAGTAAATAAATAAAAAAATATTTTCTAAAGTCTAGTAAATCGATAGAATTAATTATATATATTTGCCAAAAATAATTAACTAACCATTTACAAATTTTTTAACATGAAAGTACATTTTAGTCGATCAGGTGTATCAAAACTTTTGCAAAATAAACAAACAAAGCTTTCTGCTTCTGTAAAAAGAAATTCATCTATGATGTGTATATGTTGATTTAAAAAAATTTATTTTAAATTCTACTAATCACATATACTTAATATAAAAATGAAAACATCTATACAAAATATCTTTACAATATTATTCTTTTTAACCTTCTCTGTCTCATTTGCTCAAAACATTGAAGGCGTAGTTACAACAAGTGAAAACGTTCCATTAGAAGCTGTAAACGTGGTAATAAAAGGAACTACTACAAGTACCATTACAGACAATAGCGGTAAATTTATAATCGATTCAAAAGGAAGATTACCTTTGACTCTTTTAATTCAGTATGTTGGATATACAACTACCGAAATCGAAGTTACTGCAATACCAGTAAACCCAATTCAGGTTGCTCTTAAAGAAGAAAACGAACTTATTGAAGTGGTCGTTTCTTCAAGACGAAGAATCGAAAAAGTTCAGGATGTGCCTATTGCTATTTCTGTTATTACAGGAAAACAAGCAGAACAAACCGGAGCTTTTAACGTTAACCGTATTAAAGAATTAGTTCCTTCGGTACAGCTTTATTCTTCTAACCCAAGAAATACCGGTATCAATATTAGAAGTTTAGGTTCTCCATTTGGGTTAACAAATGACGGAATTGATCCGGGAGTTGGATTTTATGTAGACGGTGTTTACTACGCTCGTCCAGCTGCTACAACTCTTGACTTTATCGACGTAGAACAAATTGAGGTTTTACGCGGACCGCAAGGTTCTTTATTCGGAAAAAATACAACTTCTGGAGCATTTAATATTACCACTCGTAAACCAAGTTTTACTTCTGGTGCTGATTTTGAAGTTAGTTACGGAAATTATTCTTTCCTGCAGGCTAAAGCTTCGGTTACTGGTGCTTTAGGAAAAAAAGTGGCTGGTAGATTATCTTTCTCAGGTACGTCTCGTGATGGTTTAGTTGATAATGTTGCAACGGGAAGAAGTACTAACACATTAAACAACCAAGGTATTAGAGGTCAGTTACTTTGGACTCCAACCGTAAATACTAATGTTATTTTTGCTGCAGATATTACAACACAGCGTCCTGATGGATATGCGCAAGTTGTTGCTGGTGTTGCTCCTACTCAAAGAGCTGCTTACCGCCAGTTTGATGCTATTATTAAAGATTTAAATTATCAGTTACCAAGCCAGAATGCTTTTGATCGTAGAATTGATCAAGATACTCCATGGCGTTCTAATCAGGACATGGGTGGTCTTTCGTTAAATGTTGACACTAAAATTGGAGGTGGAACTTTAACTTCAACAACTGCTTGGCGTTTCTGGAACTGGGATCCATCAAATGATAGAGATTTTACAGGATTACAAGTATTGGCTAAATCTCAAAACCCAACAAGACAAACACAAATTACACAAGAGGTTCGTTACGCAGGTCAGCTTACTTCTAGAATCAGCGGTGTTGCGGGAGTATTCTTTATTGATCAAACATCACAAACTGATGGTACAGAAGAATCTGGAAGTGCACAATGGAGATTCTCTCAAAGTACAACAAGCCCATTATGGAAAACTCCAGGTCTTTTTGAAGGATACGGAATTAAAACCGATGCAAGAATCAGATCGTCAAGTGCTGCTGTTTTTGCTCAAATTGACTGGTCGATTACAGATCGTTTGCATATTTTACCAGGTTTAAGATATAATTTTGACAAAAAAGATGCACATTATGCTCGTACAACATACGGAGGTTTACAAACTTCTGACCCTGCATTATTAGCATTGAAAAAAATGGTTTATTCGGACCAATCTTTTGATTCAAGCACTGATAATACAGACTTTTCCGGAAACTTAACGCTTACTTTTAAAGCAAACGATAAAATCAATGCTTATGCAACTTACGCTAAAAGTTACAAACCAGTTGGTGTAAACGTTGCAGGACTTCCAACGGACTCAAAAGGTGCTCCTTTATTAGATCTTGCGGTTATTAAACCAGAAAAAGTAAATCATTATGAAATTGGAGTAAAAACTTCTCCTTTCAGAAATTCAATTTTCAATTTAGCTGTATTTAAAACTGATATTAAAGATTTCCAAACAAACGTTCAGGCTGCTGAATTGGGTGTAAACCGTGGTTATCTTGCCAATGCAGACAAAGTTCGTGTACAAGGTGTAGAATTAGACGCAAGTTTTGTTATCAGCTCTCACTTAACAATAAATGGAGCTGCAACTTATACAGATGGTACTTATGTAAAATTTACAAATGCACCGCTTCCATTAGAAGAAACTGGAGCTCCGGTATCGTTTAAAGATGTTTCTGGAACTAACCTTCCGGGTGCTTCAAGATGGGCAGGATCTTTAGGAGGCGAACTTTCAGACAATGCAAGATTCTTTGGAAACGCTGGAAAAGTTTTCTTAGCTATTGATTCTTATGCTCGTTCTGAATTTTCTTCAAGCCCTTCGGCTTCAAAATATTTAGTTGTTCCGGGTTATGCTATTTTTAATGCTCGTTTAGGGTTCCGTGCTTCACAAGGTTTATCCGTTCACTTTTGGGGACGTAACTTATTAAACAAAGATTACTACGAACAATTATTACCTGCAGGAGGTAACGCAGGACAATATGCCGGTGTACTTGGAGATCAAAGAACTTACGGAGTTACATTGAAATATAACTTATAAGAAAGAAGATTAAAACTAAAAACTAAATTAACGGGATGCGTTTTATATGCATCTCGTTTTTTTATTTATAAAAGTCTGAAATCACAAATTACTGCTTAAACTCAATTTTATTCTGCTGTAAATCGATTCTGGTTTGTATATATTCGCAGCCTGAATTTGTATGTTGAATGAAAATTTTCAAATTAGTATTTGTATTAGGTCTTATAAGTCCTTTTTTATCGGCACAAAATAAAAAGAATACAGAACAGCAGACACTGGCCTGGATTCGTTATTATAATATTTTTCCGCTTACTGAAAAGTGGGCCATTCATTCTGAATTTGATAATCGAAGTTTTCTAAATCCTATCCATCAAAATTTATTTGTTATAAGAATTCAGGGACGGTACAGGGCAGCAAAAATTGTAGATTTAGGCGGTGGTTTCGCGTATTTTAATGTAAATACTCAAACGCCAGATATTGATCCTGATTTTTCTATCCCAGAATATAGAGCACAACAGGATGTTACTTTTATTAATGATGTGGCAAAAATTACTTTCCATAATCGGTTTCAGCTGGAAGAACGTTTTATGCAGCGAGCTACGAAAACAGAATTGCTTGATGATTTTACATTTGCATTCCGTTTCCGTTATAGATTACAGTCGACTTTTGATCTTTGGAAAAAAGAAAAACAAAGCTTAAAAGGCACCATTTCTAATGAAATCATGTTCAACTTTGGAAAAGATAACAAGCGGAATACTTTCGATCAGAATCGGCTTTATGCTTCGCTTCGTTACCATATTAATCCAAATATTGGCTTAGAATTAGGGTAT
>Ga0157370_10007637_pt1 | contig 11739 bp, 12 predicted proteins | sample C35metaG_FD_113463 | JGI IMG/M metagenome (GOLD analysis project Ga0157370, IMG submission 113463) | Corn rhizosphere microbial communities from Kellogg Biological Station, Michigan, USA - C3-5 metaG | ecosystem: Host-associated > Plants > Roots > Rhizosphere > Soil | place: USA: Michigan... | reverse complement strand
TGAGTCACGAAGCAGGCGTCCGCCGCTTTCCCGAAATGCCCGAATCGATGGAGCGCCACCAGATATTGGAGCTGTTTGACGGTCGGCAGGTGGACAATCATTGATTGAGAAATCCAATCACTGCCCGGCCCTATAATAGGCCACAACGATTTAAGCCAGCTGCCTCTCAGGCAAGCTCAGGCCGAGATCAGGCCGTCAGCAGCCTCAGCGACGAAACGAGCAGCGTAATCGCCAGGATCGGCCTCAACACTGAATCCGAAGAGCGGGTCGCAAACAGGCTTCCGACGATGATTCCCGGAATCGAGCCCAGCAGCAGCGCGGCCATGAGGGTGAGATCCACCGAGCCCATAAGCCAATGGCCGATTCCGGCAATCAAGGTGAGTGGGACCGCATGCGCGATATCGCTTCCGGCAATTCGAGCGACCGGAAGCTTGGGATAAAGGATGAGCAGTGCCGTCGTCCCGAGCGCCCCGGCGCCGACCGACGTAATTGAGACCAGGACGCCGAGCGTCGCCCCCAGCAGCACGGTCCAGTGCGTCACGCGTTCGGATTCCATTGCCGCGATGTGATGACCCGCCCAGCGCAGGATCCATGGCCGGAAAAACACCGCGATGCTCGTCACCAGCAAGGCGCCGCCCAGCAGAACGTTGAGCAAGAACGCGCTTTGCGCACTCTTCACGCCGAAATAGGCCATCAGGCTTAGCGTTATGATCGAAGCCGGAACGCTCCCCATCGCGAGCCCTCCAACGATCTTCCAGTCGACCGTCGCTCGCTTGTTGTGCACGACCGTGCCCACGGATTTTGTCAGCGACGCATAAAGCAGGTCCGTTCCCACTGCAGTGGCCGGATGAAATCCGAACAGCAGCACGAGCAGGGGCGTCATGAGCGATCCGCCGCCGACGCCCGTCAGGCCAATGAGAGTGCCAACGACGAATCCGGCCAGGGAATAGAGTGGATTGAACGCGGAGAAGATTTTGAAGCCCCCTTACATCGCCGATTCGGGAACGCCGCTTTCGCCCATAGCCCGCTCCGCGCCAAGTGCCCTTGCTCCCGCCCGGCTGGAATTTGAAACGGCCCGCACTTAGATTGGTGCCGAAACGGCAAGGAAAAGCGGCGTTTGCAATCGACCCTCATTGCATATCTGGACTCCGTGAAGTCGCGCGACCCGGCGGCGCGCTCTCGGTGGGACGTGCTCTTCTATCCGGGAGTGACCGCTCTTGCCCTCCACCGGGTCGCTCACTGGCTTTGGGAGGGTCACCTCTTCTTCGTCGCGCGCCTGGTCAATCATCTGGCGCGCTTCCTGACGGCGATCGACATTCATCCCGGTGCCAAGATCGGAAAGCGCTTTTTCCTCGACCACGGCTTTACTGTGATCGGGGAAAGCGCCGAGATCGGCGACGACGTCACGATTTATCAGCATGTGACGCTCGGCGGCACGAATCCCACGACCGGCGAAGGCGGCAAACGACATCCGACATTGCGCAACGGAGTCGTGGTTGGTTCAGGCGCCCAGATCCTTGGTCCGATCGAGATCGGCGAAGGCGCCAAGATCGGCGCGAATTCCGTTGTGACGAAGGACGTTGCCCCGGGCCAGACGGTCGTCGGGATTCCGGCCAAGGCCGTTCCGGTGGACGCCGTTCACTACAGCCCCGGCTTCATGCCGTACGGCACGCCATGCGGTGAAGATGTCGATCCTGTCCGGGCACGCCTGCAAGAACTCGAGCACGAGATCGAAGAGCTCAGGTCGGAACTTCGCAGCATGAAGGCCGCACGCCAGCCTCAGCCGAAGGTCAAAAGCGCTTGAGCGTCATCGCGCCGTTCCCGAGTGCCTGGGACCGGCGCCCAATCGCCACGTTCGATCGACGGGAGCTAGGCCGGATTCTCGACCTCTACGGCCGCATGGTCGCCGCCGGTCACTGGCGCGATTATGCGCTGAGGATCGACCCCGACGTGGCGGTTTTCGCAGCCTTCCGCCGTCATTCAGAACGCCCCGAAGTGCGCATAGAGAAACGCCCCGAGCTTCGGCAGAAGCAGGGGCCGTTTGCATTGGTCGGCGAGCATGGAGCGGTGCTCAAGCGGGGCCACGACCTTGGAGGTGTTCTGGCCCCGCTCGAGCGCCGGCTTATGCGGCTGGTGCGCTGACCGGAACCGCTGCCGGACGGTCCAGATTTGGAAGCCGCGCCTGCAGGTTCGCCGGGAGCTGCTTCACGACCAGGCGCCGTGCCTGGTGCCAGTAGGCTGACAGCAGCAGCAGCGCTGAGCCGATCACCAGTGCCGTGAGCGCGATGTTGAGCTCGACCGCGCCGAACCGCTTGAACAGCTCGGTCAGCGCATAAAGCACGTAGGCAAGCGCCGAGACGAGCAGCGCGCGCCGATCGACCGCCAGCGCAGTTAGGCCGAACAGGATGTAGAGGCCGACGACAAGCAAACCGACCCCGGTTCCGACGTTGCCGTTCATCACCCCGAGAAGCGTGAAGATCGGGTGGGCAATCATCGGCGCTGCAAGGAGATGAAGCCAGAAGGCCACATCCGAGCGCCGCGTTAGCCGCGCCCGATCGGACGCATCCCACCACATCGCGAACAGGAACATGCCAATCCCGAGCACGAGAACGAAGCTGAGGATCAGGTTCATCGCCGCATGGCTATCGCCGGGCTGGACGATGCCGACGACGACGGCGAGGAAAAGGCCGGCGATCGCTGCTGCGCCCGCCGCCACGGTGATCGGCACGTGGAACCGCCGCCAGTGGATCCAGGCGCCAATTGCCGCAATTGCCGCACTGATCGCGCCAACGGTCGCGCCAAGAAGCTGATTGTCGTTGTTGAAGTGGTCGGGACCGATAATCTCCACGAGAGCGAATCCGCTCGTGACGAGCACGGCGCCGACGAATGAGAGCAGCAGAAGAATCGACGGAAGCGCCATCCGCCGCTTCGCCGTGAAGAACAGCGCCAGACCCCATGAGGTCGCCGCGACGAACAGCGGGGCAAGGAAGCTCGGCCCGACGTCCCCGTGATCGCTGATGAAAAGACCGGTCGCCTGGCCAATGCTCTGTCCGATCCAGCCGACCGCGAACAGCAGGATCGCGGCGGCGATGGATACGAAAATGTCGTTGAAACCGGTGATGAGCCTGAACTGCTCCTCGTCCGGAATAGCGATCGTCCGCTCGCGCTCGATATAGGCGCGCAGCGCATCGGCCGCTTCTTGCGTGATCACGCCGGCCGCGACGGCATCGTCTAGCTCTTGTTGGCTGTACATCGGCTGTCCTCCTGGTGAGGGCCAGCCTATATTCGGTGTATTATAGTGTCAATACAGCAAAGCGGCGATCCTGGCGTTACTTCGCCCGCGCCAACTGGATCCGTTCCTCGATAAAGCGAACAGCCTGGGAAATCGCGTCTTCCTGGTCGAGTGAGCTCGTGTCGAGCAGGATCGCATCCGGAGCTGGCCTCAACGGCGCGACTGCGCGGTGTGAGTCCCGGTCATCGCGTGCGGTGAGGTCGGCGAGCACGTCCTCATAGTGAGCTGTCATGCGACGTCCCGTCAGCTCTTTCAGCCTTCGCTCGGCACGGACCTCCCGCGACGCCGTAACGAACAGCTTCACGTCCGCATCAGGAGCTACGACCGTTCCAATGTCGCGCCCGTCGAGGACCGCGCCGCCGGCTTGGCGAGCGAAGTCCTGTTGCCGTTGGAGCAATGCCGCCCGAACCGAGGGATAGGCCGAAATCGTCGACGCAATCCGGGAGACTGGCTCGCTCCTCAACTCGGGATCGTCCGGGTCGAAACCGAGCTCGTCACATGCGCGAAGGGCTTCGAACTCGCTCGCCGGATCGCCGCCCCAGCGCCACAGGTTCAAGGCGACCGCCCGATAGAGCAGGCCGGTGTCCATGTGAGGAAGGCCGAAATGGCTGGCGACTGCCCGGGCGATAGTCCCCTTGCCGCTCGCCGCAGGCCCATCGACCGCGATCACCGGCCCCTTGTCTTTTCCGTCGGCCAATCCGATGTCCCTGGCTTGAGGCGGGCTGCTTTGACAGGGGCATATGCCTATGGCAAGGCGCGCCGCCGAACGCGCGGGAGATACCCGCCGCAAATACAATCGATTGGAGTTAGGACCCTCATGGTTAAGCCCGAATGGGGCACCAAGCGCACTTGCCCCAAGTGCTCGACCCGCTTTTACGACCTCGGCAACGAGGACCCGGTGCATTGCATCAGTTGCGGCACCGATTGGGTTCCTGAGCCCGTGTTGAAGTCGAAGCAGCCGCTAGCGTTCGAGGCCGCGCCTGCCGCGGCCAAGGAGCCCGCCGAAGACAAGGAACTCGCGGCGGACGATCTCGCGATCGATGAAGACGAGGAGATCAGCGCCGACGAGGAAGTCGATCTCGAGACCGGCGACAACGATCTCGGCGTCGAGACCGCGGGCGAGGACGACGAAGTCTAGCGCGTTCCCGGCTCGGGAGTCGCACGGCCCGGCCGCGCGACCGCATACATCTCGCGCGCAATCTGGATGAGCAGCGCGTTGGGATCGCCGTTCGCTTCATAGAGATTGCCGTGCGTCTTGCCGGGCAGGAAGCGCACGTCTGCTTTCGCGCCGAGGCGTTCGAGAACGCCCTGCAGCTTGTGCGCAGCGCCATCGAGATGGAAGGTGTCCGCGGTCCCGACGATGACGTGAATCTTCCCGTCGAGGTCCTTGCGGATCGACGGCCAGTCGCGCTGGAGCCGGTAGGCGATGTCGTAATGGTCGCGCCAGTAAGTCGCGACGTCCGGGTTCACCGCGCCTGTGCGGCGGTCGAACATCTGCTGCGGCCGCCCATCCTGGCCCTTGGGCGAAAACACCCAGTCGAACGACGACATCTGCCCGCCATATGGGCCAAGGACCGTCTCGAGCCGCGCGAAATCCTCGATGCTGGCGACGTCGCGCCCGTCCATCCGGACCAGCGGTATCTTCCTGCCTTCGGCATCGACATAGACGTTGGCGTTCGGGCGGTAGATGTCGGCCCCAGTGAAGTCGTGGAAGTCGCTCGGATCCGGAGAGGTCGACCAGGTTCCCCCGAAAATTTTGGGATAGCGCGTCTGCAGCCAAAGCGTCGCCCAGCCGCCCGACGAATGGCCGGTGAGGAACCGTCCGGACGCCCTGGCGTCCATCCGGTAAGTGCGCTCGAGAGACGGGATGAGCTCGGTCGTGAGCGCCGTGCCCCAGGGGCCGTTGTTGACCGAATCCGCGAACTCGTGGGTTCCCGTCGGCCAGCTCTCGTCCAGAGTGACCCAGATCATCGGCGGAATCCTGCCTTCCGACATGAGCTTGATCTTGCTCGCGGTGTCCCATCGGCCGGACGCAAGATTGCCGCCGAATCCCTGAGTCACATAGACCGTGGGCCAGGTCTTGGGCCCTTTGGCCGAATAGCCGGGCGGGAGCGCGACCCAGCCGCGAATGTGCACGGGCCGGCCCCAGAAGGCGCTGAGCTTTGCGCTGACCAGATCGACGGGAACCGTCTTCGCCAGGAAAGGCACGAGCGCCTGCCGGCCGGGATTCTGCGTCTGATAGGGATCCGACGGAGGGAGGATCTTCGTCAGCTTCAGCGGCTCGAGCGGGCCCGGAAGGGATACTTCGGTGACGTCGGACACGAGATCGCCCGCGCCTCGCCCGGCGTAATTATAATCGCCGTTCCGATCGAGCACGGCCTGGATCCAATAGCGGCCCGGCGGAAGCTTCGACCACGCGTTCGGAATGGAATCGCTGTCGGCGTCAACGACCGCAATCTGGCCGGTCGAAAATGATCCGACGTCCCTCGCCGCGACCGCTGTTGCCGTCGCCGAGAAAGGATTTGCATCGACGCGGTCGGTTTGCTTTTCGCCGGGCTTCACGGGCTCGGCAAAGACGATCAGACGGCCGCTTAGGGGAGCGCCCGCGTCGACGCCAAGCTGCACCGGCACGACTTCGGACGGCGGGGATGCCCCGATGATGAAAAGAGCAGCAACCGCCAGAATCGATCGCATCGTCGTCCCCTCCCCGTTCTCGTGCGGCCTTGTGCGGGCACGGCGAATGAGGAGCAAGCCGTTTTCGAGGAGCGGCCAACCAAGCGGTTGACCAGCAAGCCCGAATTTCCCATTTGCAGAGAACGCCGCATCGCCTAAGGCGCTGCGACCGTGGGGCCGTAGCTCAGCTGGGAGAGCGTCGCAATGGCATTGCGAAGGTCAGGGGTTCGATCCCCCTCGGCTCCACCATTTCTCAATTCGCCTGTCCGGAGGACAGCCGGAAACTGAGAACTCTTCGCTCATCGTCAAACGGGCTTCCTTAACGTCGCCGCTTCCTGGCCTGCCGGGCAGCGGGGGGCGGCCGAAGCGTGCTGTTGTGGATGCAGTGGTCGTAGCCGATCCAGTCCATGCTGACCCCGCCGCGCGATGCGTTGCGATTGCACAGTTGCACCTTCCAGTGGGGCGGCCGATGCTTCTCGACGTAACTCAATGCCGACTTCATCGCGCGCCGCTGCATCGCCATGCAGCGCGTCTGCCACGAGCAATTGATGCCTATATTCAGCATCTGGGGATCGTGCAGCACAGCGCGCCGTTGCGCGCTTGCCGGAAATGACAGGATTGCCACAGCGGCGATCGCGATTGCCCACTTCATTGCCGTCCGAAACGATAATGAGCCGCTTCGGTGCCGCAACAAAATACGACGAATGTCGCCGATTCAAACGAAAAGCGGCGACGCCTGGGGCGCCGCCGCTTCCGGTTTTCTCTTATTCGAGAACTTAGCCGAGCGAGTTCGACACGTTGTTGAACGTAGTGTTCAACTTGTTGCCGATGCCCTGCATCGCACCGATCGCCGCAACGGCGATAAGAGCAGCGATCAGACCATATTCAATGGCGGTCGCGCCCTTCTGGTTCTTAATCAGCTTCACAAACTTCGCCATCTCCGGTCTCCCACCATGGCTCGATTAAACGGGACAACAGCCCCAAGCCTTCGCAACCCATACCGACGTAGGCTGAGGTCGAATTTGCCTTCTGGTGGTTGAAGAAAGGTTAAAATGCGGCCTGTTAGTATGAACTTTTGTTAGGGACGTTTTTCAGCGGCCGCCGACCAGCTCGTCGATCTGTTTGACAAGATCCCGCAAAGGCCTTGTCGCGTTGCTCCATTCGGGCGGAAGAGGACTCTTGAGCCGCTCGTCTTCACTTCGGTCGCGGGGCCGAAGATCGATTGGCAGTGCCGGGCCGCGCGAGCGGTCGACGGAAAGCGCCGAAGCCATGAAGTTGTGCCAGATTTCCGCGGGAACAGTTCCGCCGCTGATACGCCCAAGCGATTTGTTGTCGTCACGGCCTACCCAGACGCCCACGACCAGGTCGCCGGCAAAGCCGATGAAGACGGCATCACGATTTTCCTGCGTCGTTCCGGTCTTTCCGAACGTCGGGACTGCAAGCGCTGCCCGCCGCCCGGTTCCCTCGTTCGCAGCCGCATATAGAAGGTCGAGCATCGGAGCCCAGTCGCGCTGCCGGTCGAGCGCGCCGTCTGACCGGAAGAACGCCTTGAGTCCCTCGACCGGCTGCTCTTCCGGTAATCCGCGGGCGACGATCGGAAAGCGCCCGCTTTCGACCGCGGCATAAGCGGACGTCAGCTCGAGCAGGCTGACCCCAGCCGTTCCGAGCGCAAGGCTCGGCTTGTCCGGAAGCGGCGTCGTGATTCCAAGATCACGAGCCGCGCGGATCACATTGCTTCGGCCGACTTCCTGGCTGAGGCGAACGGTCGCCGCGTTGCTCGACCGCGCAAACGCCTCGCGCAGCGTGATCCGGCCACGGTACACGCGGTCGCTGTTCTCGGGCGTCCACCCGTCGATGGTGATCGGCTTGTCCTCGATCATGCTGTCGGGCGTCCATCCCGACCGAAGGGCGGCGAGATAGACGAACAGCTTGAACGCCGAGCCGGGCTGCCGCCGCGCCTGGGTCACACGGTTGAAGGGCGAGTCCGAATAATCCTTGCCGCCGACCATGGCGACCACGCGCCCATCGGGTCGCATGGCAATCAGCGCCGCTTGCGCGTCGCCGATGGAAGCACGGCTGACAGCGCGCTCGGCGAGGCGCTGCAGCGTGCCGTCGAGGGTGGTCTGGACCTTCACCTGGCCGAAGTCGGATTCGAACGCCTGAGCCGCCGAAGGCGCGACCCAGTCGGCGAAATAAGTCCCGGCGGGAAGCTTCGCCTCTTGCGTCGCGGGCCGTGCCGGCAAGGTGGAATGGGCGCGCGCCTGGCTGATCGCGCCGGTGTCCGCCATCGCCTGCAAGACAAGGCGGCTTCGCTTTTGAGCGGCGGCGAGGTGATGCGTCGGAGCAAGCCGCGACGGCGACTGAACGAGTCCCGCGAGCATGGCCGACTGGGCTAGCGTCAGCTTCTCCGGATCGCGATGGAAGTAATGATGGGCGGCCGCGCGCAGGCCGTAGACGCCGTCGCCGAAATATACGCTGGAGAGATAGCGAGACAGGATCTCCTGCTTGGTCAGCCATGCTTCCAGCCAGAAGGCGATGATGATCTCCTGGCCCTTGCGCTTGATCGTCCGGTCGCCCGACAGGAAGTTGGTCTTGGCGAGCTGCTGCGTGATTGTGCTCCCGCCCTGGCGGACCCCTCCCCCGCGCATGTCGGCGACGAAGGCCCGGGCCATTCCCCGCGGATCGATTCCCCAGTGGCGGTAGAAACGGCGGTCCTCGATCGCGACAAAGGCTGCGGGCGTCAGCGGGTTGAGCTTCGTCACGTCGACCGGCGCTTCCTTGATCGCCCCGCGAAGCGCAATCGGCCGTCCTTCGTCGCTCAGCAGCAGCAGGGCGGGATCCGGCAGCGGCTCGAGCGCTCGTGACAGCGGAGCCGTGATCGCGAGCCAGATGATGGTGAGGAAAAACAGGCCGGCAATCGAATAGAGCACCAATGGCCATCGCCGACGGCGCTTCGGCGGCTGCTCATCGGGAGCCGGGATAGGCTGGGCAGTTTCGGGCGCGAGCGGGTCGGGCAGATCCTCGATCGGAACGCCGTTGCGAGTCCAGATTGCGTCCCTCTCAGCCACCCTCATGTTCACGCCGGACTCACCTTAGCTGCATTAGCCAAGTAATACAGTCCGAACGATATATCCAGATGCTTGATGAACCGGCCATTGCGGGTCATTGCACGGCGATGCAGCGGTTTTTCGCAGCATTGCTCCTGGTCGCTTTCGGCATCTTGCCGGCCGCGTGCCGTCAGCAGCCCCAGGGCGCCTTGAGGGCGGTCGTAATCGGCGGCGAGCCGAAGATCCGCGATCCAGCGCTTGGTCCCTTGCCGCCCGCCGATGCCGTGCTCCTCGAGAATATCGCCCAGGGGCTCGTCCGGTTCGACGCCAGTGGCAACATCGAAGGCGGCCTGGCCGAACGTTGGAACGTCAGCGACGACGGCCTGAGCTACATTTTCCGGATCGCCTCGATGAACTGGCCGGACGGGAAGAAGATCACCGCCCAGCAGGTTGCGCGCCTCCTCAAGCGGCAGTTGACCGAACGCAGCCAGAATCCGCTCAAGGACTCGCTCGGAGCCGTCGACGACGTCGTCGCAATGACGGATCGCGTGATCGAAATCCGGCTCCTTGCACCGCGGCCAAACCTCCTCTCGCTCCTCGCCCAGCCCGAATTTGCAATCCTCCGAGAGAACGCCGGAACCGGCCCGTTCCAGGCTGCGCCGATGGCGAATGGTTCGGCAGAGCTTCGCCTCAGCCGCGAAATCCAGCAAAGCGACGACGAAGAGCCGCACCGCGAGCAGGTGCTGCTCGCGGGGGAAACGGTCCAGAACGCGATTGGAGAGTTCGGCCTTGCAAAAGCGGATTTGGTGCTCGGCGGCACCTTCGTCGACTTACCTTATGCGCAGCATGCCAAAGTTCCGGGCGCAGCCCTGCGCTTCGATCCCGCGTCGGGACTTTTCGGACTGGTTCCGACTCAGTCCGCTGCGCCGTTCAATGACCCGCAGTTCCGCTATCTGCTTACCCAGGCGCTCGACCGGAATAATCTCGTCACCCGTCTCGCGGTCCCTGGGCTTGCGGCGCGCGCTACCTTGCTCGAGCCGGGCCTGGACGGCATTGCTCCGCCTCCGCAGCCGGCATGGTTCGGCGCAGCCGTCGCTGACCGCCTCACGGCGCTCCGCGCTCAACTCGACAAGGATCTCGGCAAGACGAAGCCGGTCATTCGTGTTGCCCTGCCCGAAGGGCCTGGCGCGGACCTGCTCTTCGATGAGCTGCAGCGCGACTGGGGCGCCATTGGTCTCACCGTCGCGCGATCGAAACCTGGAGCGCCGGCCGATTTCACGCTGATCGACGAAGTCGCGCCGTCGACTTCGCCATCGTGGTTCGTTCGGCACTTCCATTGCGGAGCGGTCGCCATTTGCGACGACCAGGCCGATCAGTTGATGGATGTCGCTCGTCAGACGCCGGTCCCGCAGCAGCGCTATGCCTTGCTTGCCCAGGCTGCCGCGCGGATCGACCAGATGCAGCTTTTCATTCCGATCGCCGCGCCGATACGGTGGTCGCTCGTCTCCGGCCGCATCCAAGGCTTCGCCGGGAACCGTTACGCCCGTCACACGCTCACCGACCTGGAACAACAACCCGGGACCGGAGACTGATGGCACCGTTCAATCAGCAGAAGCTGCAGATTCCGGGTCTCGGCACCGACCCCGTCTCGGTACGTGAGCGCGTAGAGGCGATGGAGCGGCTGCTTGAGCGTTTGTTCGTCATCCCCGGCACCAAACAGCCCGTCGGCCTTGACGCGATCCTCGATCTTGTTCCGGTCGTCGGCGACATCGCCGATGCCGCGCTCGGCGCCTACATCGTGTGGGAAGCCAAGAACCTTGGAATGTCAAAGTGGCAGATGGCAAGAATGACCGGCAATGTCGGTCTCAACTGGCTGCTTGGCCTGCTTTCGGTCATCCCGGTGGTGGGCGTCATACCAACGCTGTTGTTCCGGTCGAATACGTACAACCTTAGAATCATCAAACGGCACCTTGCGAAGCATTTTCCCGAGACGGAAATGCTCGAGGCGACCGCGACGCCTGTCGACGATAGTCGCCGTTAGCGGGGAATCCAGTCATGCTCGCCGTCGACTTCGTCGGCGATCGGGCGTCCGTAACGATCGGTGCTCGGCCTGTAGACGAACCGCTGCTGGACCAGCCTGCAGGTTAGCTGGTCGAGCTCGGGAACGCCGCTCGATCGAGTGATCATGCAGCGCCCGACGCGGCCGTTCGGCTCGACGGTGAAAGTGAATTGGACGCGACCGCCGACGCCGGCTTCCCGCAGGTCTCTCGGATAGTCGCGAGTCGTGATCTCGCCCGCGATCTGCTCGAGGTCGGTGCCGCCGTCGTCGTCGCCATAGCCGTTGCCGCCACTTCCGCCGCCCGCTCCAGCACCGAGCGCGGGGCCCGTGCCTGTGCCACCGCCGGACGGAGCTACGGCAGGCTTTACTGCCACCTTCGGAGTAACGGACGGCGGCGCGTGGGCAGGCTGGGGCCCCGGCGAGCCGCCCAGGGGCTTTGGTTCAGCCTTGGGCGCCGCAGCCTGATGATGCTGCGGGCGCGGTGGAGGCTTCACGGGAATCGGCGGCGGCGGCGGCGGCTTTGCGAGTGTGACAGAGACCAGCCGTTCAACGATGTCCGCGGGTCGCGTGATGTCGACGTGAAATCCATTCAGCAGCAACACTCCAAGCGCAAGCTGAACGAGAACGACCGCGGCGAGCGCAAAGGCGCGCTCCCGGGGTCGAACGAT
>Ga0157370_10007634_pt1 | contig 11741 bp, 2 predicted proteins | sample C35metaG_FD_113463 | JGI IMG/M metagenome (GOLD analysis project Ga0157370, IMG submission 113463) | Corn rhizosphere microbial communities from Kellogg Biological Station, Michigan, USA - C3-5 metaG | ecosystem: Host-associated > Plants > Roots > Rhizosphere > Soil | place: USA: Michigan... | reverse complement strand
TGTACTGATATTTTTAGCTGTTACATTATATGTTGTTGGCGCAAGTGATGGAAAAATTCCGTTTGTATTAGAATAATCCAAACCGTCAATACTATATCCATATCCACTAACCGGACTAGAAACAGTAATTGTACCTGTATTATTTGCGCATGTTGGTTGTGTAGTTACGGTTGCGGTGGGTGTTGCAGGTGCAGAAATTGTAGTAATTGTTCCTCCTAAACTTACTGCTGTACATGGAGAAGTGTGTCCTGTGGTAGTTACACTATAAGTTCCTGTTGCAGTAGCTGTGCCGCTTATGGTTACTGTTTTAGCGCCAGGGTTTTTAGCAGTACTTAATCCTGCTGGTAAACCTGTAACAGTTACATCTGCAGCTGAACCTCCCCAAGTATAAACTATGTTAGTGATAGCTGTTCCTGAGCATGTCGTTTGAGATGCCGTACCGCTTGTTAATACCAAAGTTGAAGCCTGATTCATTGTAATTGTTCCGCCTAAACTTACTGCTGTACATGGAGTAGTGTGCCCTGTAGTAGTTACACTATATGTTCCTGTTGCTGTCGCAGTACCGCTTATAGTTACTGTTTTAGCTCCTACATTTTTAGTAAAACTTAATCCTGCTGGCAAACCTGTAACAGTTACATCTGTGGCTGAACCTCCCCAAGTATAAACTATACCAGTAATAGCTGTTCCTGAGCATATTATCTGCGATGCTGTACCGCTTGTTAATGCCAAAGTTGAAGCCTGATTCATTGTAATTGTTCCGCCTAAACTTACTGCTGTACATGGAGTAGTATGTCCAGTAGTAGTTACACTATATGTTCCTGTTGCTGTCGCAGTACCGCTTATGGTTACTGTTTTAGCTCCTGCATTTTTTGCAAAACTTAATCCTGCCGGCAAACCTGTAACGGTTACATCCGTGGCTGAACCTCCCCAAGTATAAACGATGTTGGTAATAGGCGTTCCTGAACACAATGTCTGCGATGCTGTTCCGCTTGTTAACACCAAAGTTGAAGCCTGATTCATTGTAATTGTTCCGCCTAAACTTACTGCTGTACATGGAGTAGTGTGCCCTGTAGTAGTTACACTATATGTTCCTGTTGCTGTAGCAGTACCGCTTATGGTTACTGTTTTAGCTCCTGCATTTTTAGCAGCACTTAATCCTGCTGGCAAACCTGTAACAGTTACATCTGTGGCGCTTCCTCCCCAAGTATAAACTATATTGGTAATAGCTGTTCCTGAGCATAATGTCTGCGATGCTGTACCGCTTGTTAACAACAAAGTTGATGCCTGATTCATTGTAATTGTTCCGCCTAAACTTACAGCTGTACATGGAGTAGTATGTCCTGTGGTAGTTACATCATAAGTTCCTGTTGCTGTCGCAGTACCGCTTATGGTTACTGTTTTAGCCCCTGCATTTTTTGCAAAACTTAATCCTGCCGGCAAACCTGTAACGGTTACATCCGTAGCTCCTCCTCCCCAAGTATAAACTATGTTAGTAATAGCTGTTCCTGAGCATGTCGTTTGAGATGCTGTACCGCTTGTTAATGTTAATGTTGATGCTGCATTTGTTGTAATAGAAACCGGAGTACTGCTATTTGAACAAGATCCATTATACGCAGCTGATACAGTACGTCTATAATAAGTAATATTTTGAGTTGCATTTCCGGTTATAGCAGCTGGAGTATAATCTTCGCTATTTATTCCTGTACCCGTTGTAACATTTACCCATGGTCCAGATGCACTTGGTGCAGATTCCCACTGAAATTTTATTGTTGGATTTACTTCTGTTCCAACATATTGATAAGATGATCCATCTATAATACCTGGAGCACTTCCACTACAAACAACAATTGGGTTTGTCGTTGCGACTGTATTTGTAGCTGCGTTAAATGGAGTCATACTAAATTCAATAATATTTCCACCTCCATTTTCATAATAATCTAATACTAAGTTATTATTACCAGTAAGGTTAATCAATAAGTTGTCAAATGTAGTAGGAGATTGCTGTGCCCATCTTTGGAAAACCAATACACCGTCTAAATATAATTTAGCACCATCATCTGTTCTGATTTTAACTAAATAACAGCCCGATTTAGTTGATTTCATTCTGTAACGAACTGCAAATTGTTCGGTACGAATAGAAGCTCTTTGAACTCCATTTGATAGAACAGGAAAGCATACATCATTGCCACCAAAACCTTGAGTAATCGTTTCCGATGTTTCATCATAATATCCAGCATATTCTGTACTCGAAAAAGGAGTTGTAGTTTCTATTGAAGTAGTTGAAGGTGCGCCCCCTGGAGGTAATGTAGCACTTGTCCAATTATAAATATGTCCTCTCCATGTATTATCTGTTGTTCCTGTTGCTAACTGATTATCTAATGAGTTTCCAACGGTCTTTAAAGTAAGGGTAAGTCCTCCAGTTCCTGCTGTACCATTATTCGAACAGCTTCCTGTAGATACAACAACTTTTACTTTTCCCGAAAAAGTAGCTGGCCAATCTACAATCGATGTTCCTGTTGCACCACTGTTTGTAGCCGAAGGAGATACGTCTAAATCTGTTGTTGCGTCTAAAATATTTAATTTCTCATTTAAGCCAGAAAAAATATCACCTACTTGAAATGTGTATTTATAACCTTGTACGACATCAACTAAAGCATACTGGCCCGCATTTATATTTCCTGTTACTTGTGTATCATTTTGATCAATACAAAATGTATAGCTTCCAACAGATGTTGTTGGCGAATTATTTCCGTTAATTGTAAAGTTTGCTGCTGTTTTTGCACAGCTTCCTACGTACCCGGCATAAAAAACTGTCGTTCCAACAGTATTTGTATTAGTTAAACCTGAATTAGGTACATTCACTGGATTAAATGAAGATCCTGTTTTAAGCAATGTACCACTTGCATTGTACCAATTAACAGGAGTTGTTAGTACAATTCCACCGTCAGATGTTGGTGGTGTAATTGTCCAAACAAAACTATCATCTACTGTTCCAGTATTTCCAAAAGTAGTAGAAATTAGAGTATAGGTAACACCAGTAACTAAATTTGCAGTAATTCTTGGTTCTCGCGCTTGTCCATCAACATCATCATCTCCTCTCCAGTAATCTGATCCAGAACCCGAACAATTACCTGGGGTATATGCCCCGGAATAAATATATGCTGCGCCATCATAATTACCTGTATCTGACATCTTAAAAGTATAAGCTCCTGATGTATTAACTGTAAAAGTATGAGCAACATAGTTTCTTGTCTGTGAGTCAAAACTACAGGTAGTCGAATTTGACATTGAATTTTGTACTCGTCTAGCAGTAGGATCTATACTTGAGTTCCATGAACCAGTAAAAGTATTCACAAAACTAGTATATGGCGAAGCTGTTAAAGCACCTGTTCCTCCTTGACAAATAACTACTCCTGTAGTGCTAGGTGGTGCAACACAATTTACTGTTCCATTAAATTGAAAATCATTAATACTATATTGTCTAGTATTACTTCCTCCCCAAGCATAAATTCTAAAAGTTATAGAGTTTGTAACGCCCTGATAAGAAGCACCAGACAGTGAAATATTTCCTCCTCCAACGACAGGAGTTCCAATATTAGTACTGAAATTATCGATACTAGATCTTACAGCAAAATTTGAAACATTTGTTCCACTGCTAGAAGCTTGGCCAGTATAAACAAGACTAATAAAATTAATCGCATTTCCTAAATTTGGCGTCAAAGTAAACTCAAAGTAATTATTAAGATTAAAGGTATTTGGCCATCCACTGGCATTAAATCTATCGTTAACATTTGAGTTTGATAATCCTCCAGATCTTGAAATTCCAGATACACTAATATTTGGATCAACAATCTGTCCATTAGTAAATGTATTATTACTATTAATATTATTACCATTAATATCATTTCTCCAAATCGATTGACCAAAAGTTAGTATAGGTAAAAAAATTAAAACAACGAACAAAAGTAGTTTTCTAATCATATAGGCGTGGTATTAAATTTGTTTTTGGGCGTTAAACTCAAATAAAAAAACTAGAATTTCGTTATTTATAAAACCTATTTTTTTATAGTTAAACTGTTAAAAATCTTGTTAGTAACTGTTTAATCTGTTAAACAATTTAACGAACAGAATTTACGGACAAAACTATTACAAATTGGAATAAAAAACAACACTCTGTTAAACGGTTTTTAAGAAAAGTAAAAATTTTATCATAATATTTAACAGATAATTGTCTATTTTTAGCAATTAAAGTTAAAAAGAAAGAAAAAAGCCATGAATTTATTTTGCACTCCAAAAGAAGCTTTACAGAAATTAGAGCATTTTTGCGCTTATCAGGAGCGTTGTCATGACGAAGTTGTCTCAAAACTTTACAGTTTAAAAATGACAGCAGATGAAATTGATTCAATTGTAGTTCAGCTTATTGAAGGAAATTTTTTAAACGAAACTCGATTTGCCTGCAGTTTTGCCAGAGGCAAACATCGGATGAAATATTGGGGGAAAATTAGAATTACAAACGAATTAAAAGCCCGCCATATTTCTTCAACAAATATTACACTTGCTTTAAAAGAAATTTCAGCTGAGGAATATTTCGAAACTTTTGAAAATCTTTCAGAAAGAGGATGGAATTCTATTCATGAACAGAATGCTTTAAAGAAACGCAAAAAATTCTGCGATTACATGCTTCGCCGTGGTTACGAAAGTGATTTGGTCTATGAAAAAGTTAAAGAATTAGAACAAAAATTAGAATAAAAAAACAACTCTGAAAATCTCTTTCAAGTTTGCTTTTCATAGAGAAAAATATTTCTCTAAATCATCCTAAATCTCTTACGGAATAATAAATAACTCCTAGTTGTAAAATATCGCTTTTCTGCGGATTTTTTACAAAATCAGACGTTTTTTCGATTATTCCTTCGAAAAAACCACTCAAAATCTCTTCATATTACGGATTTTTCTTATTTTTTAAAGAGCTGTTTTATAAGAAATTCCACAGATAGTCCATTTTTAGAATGTATTTCATCGATTATTTTATCAGTTTATCGATTATATAGTGGTTATAAAAACTGCGATAAAATCAAACACGTAGATGTATCTATATTTGCTCGGTTCGAAAAACTATGCCAGCATAACAATCTGATAGAAAAACATCTAGTATGAAAAAAACTCTACTCTTATTTTTATTTTTATTGCCTTTTTTGGGAATCGCACAAAATGTTGATTTAGCTTCTTGGTCATTAACATCAGATGGAAATGCCACAAAACAAAGTTATGTGCAGTCTGCTGCTTTTTCATCAAATCAAAACAAAAATGTTTATGGAAGTACAGGAGCTTTAGTAAGTGGTTGGGATAATAATAATTTTGAACATTATCGTTTTGTTGAAATTTCTATAACTCCTACAGCAGGAAATGTAATTTGGATTTCAAATTTGATCTTTCAACAAGCTAGTATCCCAAATGGTAGTACACCAGGCCCTAGTACTTACCTCGCTAAGTATTATATTGCGGACAATGGAAGTATTCCTGGCACATTTGATTTTTATAATAATGCCAGTTCTTTAATTACAGAGGAATCTATATCAGGAAATCCGTCAAAAAACATTAAAATCAATCAATCGATAAATGCTAATCAAAAGCTAATTATACGCCTTTACACAAAAGGAACAGATTATAACAATATAAACTGGCGTTTTGTAGCAAATACGTTAAAGTTAACAGGAAGATTGATGTCTCCATTAGCTGGAACATACACAATTGGAAGTGTTTCTACAGCTGACTTCTCAACACTAACATCAGCAGTTAATGCATTAAATAATGTCGGTGTTTCTGCTGCAGTAACGTTTTTACTTGATAACACAAATTTTAGCAGAGCAACAAACGAAGTTTTTCCGTTAGTTATTAATCCTTACTTTAACAATACTAACTATAAAGTTACTTTTAAACCAAATACAAACAGAACAGTAACTATCGAATCTACAAATTCGCCTTCTAATACCTCAATTCCAGCCGTATTTAAACTTAATGGTGTCGATAATGTAGTTTTTGATGGAAGTAACAATGGTACTACGACTAAAAATCTAACCATTTACAATAATAACCCTATAAATCCAAAGAAATCTGTTATCTGGATTGCCAGCGAAAACAGTACAAATGGAGCTTCAAATAATGAAATAAAAAATTTAATTTTAAGACAATACTATCGCGATGATAATATTTCGGTGGGAGTATTTGGGGGTGGAACAAGTGAAGTTGGAAGTGACGCAGAAGCTGCAAATTCAAATAATACAATACAAAATGTAACTTTTACAAAAGTTGGTCAAGCAGTATATTCTACAGGATCGGCATCTGCACTTTCATCTAACTGGAAAATACAGAATAACACAATTGGCGGAACAACAACAGCAGATAAGCCATTTGTAGGTATTTATCTTTCAAACATGAAAGACTATGAGATTTCCGGAAATACAATTAATGGGGTCGAAAAAAACACAACTGGCTATAGTCCGTTACACTCAGGAATAATCATTACGGGCTCAAGTAATGGGACAATTTCAAAAAACAAAATTAACGACATCAACAATAGCGTTGGAAACAGTTATTGTGCTGGAATCTATATAAATAGTAATAATAACAGTATTTATAATAATATCATTAGCAATGTTGTTTCTTCAAATATTGGACATGGTATTTATTTAAATTCTGGAGATAATAACAAGGTCTATTACAATACTGTTGTAATGAATAATAATTCAAATCCAACAGGATCTTCATGTCTTTATATTGCCAATGGTACTAATGTTGCAATTAAAAACAATATTTTTTATAGCTCACAGACAAATGGTACGCAATATTTAATAAATTCAGATATTGCTCAAAGTGCCATAACAGATTTCAATAACAATGCCTACTATTTATCAACAACTACGTCTAAATTTCAAAATAGATTATCTACTGGCTCTTACACTGATTTAACATCTTGGACAGGGGCAATTACTGCTCCAAAAGAAAGAAGCTCTATTGTTGTTGAACCAAAGTTTATTTCGCCAACTGATTTCCATTTAGCTCAAAATACCACAAATTCTGGTATACATGCAAAAGGAGCGCCAATAACTGGTATTACTATTACCACCGATATCGACGATGAAATCAGAAGTACAACAACACCAGATATGGGTGCTGATGAAATTATTATATGCGAGCAAGGAGATCAAACTTCATTTGGTACAAACTCATGGATTGGTTACGTGTATAAATGGACTGGCAACAATGCTCCAAATCCAGCACTAAACGATGCTCCTGCAAGCGCAACAAATGTTTTTATTGGAAATGTGACGGAACCTGCACAATTTGACAGAAATGTTGGCGCAGGTGCGGTTAGAGGCGTAACAACTAATATTTGTGGAACTCCGCCTGTAGATAATTTTTTCGTTCGTTATAAAATGAAAACTACTACAGCTGCAGGTATTTATAATTTTACGGTTGCTGGAGATGATGGTATTAGACTTTATATAGACGGAACACTTGTGGTTGGTCGTTGGAATGATCATAGTTATCTTGCAGATGCTGTACAATATACCTTGACAGCCGGGTCACATGACTTTGTTTTAGAATATTACGAAAATGCCGGATCTGCTCGTGCAACTATTTCATACGGAATTGTACAGGGAGATCAAAATCTTCCTTATGGAAATAAAGTTTGGAATGTTTATGGGTTTACACAGAATAACTTAGCACTTGAAAACATAAAATCTAGTTATGCGGGAAGTTATGTTGATTCCAACTTAAATGTAGATACACAAACATTTTGGAATAAAACACAGTCACCATCAAGTTATTCGGGTTGGCAAGGTGCACCAATACCTGTAGATAATTTTACAGTTAGTTACAGACGCCAAGGTTTTCCTTGTGGCAGTTATCAAATACAATTGGTAAATTGTGATGATGTAGGTGAAATATACCTTGACGGGACAAGTATTTACCTTCAAAACGGATATACCACAGCTTTAACGAATATTGGAACATATCCCTTAAATTCTGCTTCAAAAATTGAGATCCGTCTTAGAGAAGATGGAGGTGATGCCAATGTTGCGGTTAAATTTGTTAGTGTACCTACTATTTACGATGGATCTTCAGCTCCAACAAGCGGCAGCGCCATAACGATTACCGGATCGAATGTAACTTTAGGATCTGACGTTACTGTTTGTTCTTGCACAATTAAAGCAGGTGCTAAACTTACAGTTCCAAAAGATAAAACGCTAACTATCGATGATGCCTTAATTTTCGAAGGAACTGGAAAACTTCTTATAAGCAATGGAGGATCATTATTACAAAATAATACAACTAGTAATGCGCTTCAAGGTGCAGCGACAGATTCATTTGAGATGCAAAGAAGTACATCAACTCGTCGTTATGACTATACCTACTGGTCATCGCCATTAACATTAGCTTCTGGTTTTACACTTAAAAAAATGTCGCCAAATACGCTTGCTGACAAATATACAAGCTACGATGCAACTGGAGGAAGCTGGGCGATTCACTATGGCGGGGAAAAAGTAATGATTCCTGGGGAAGGATACAGCGTGAGAGGGCCGCAGAACTTTGATATAACAACTGCAGGAACTCAAATTGCTTCGTTTGTAGGAGTTCCAAACAATGGAGATGTTCCTAAAACTACTGTTAAGGATAGATTTAATTTACTTGGTAATCCATATCCTTCGGCAATAGATGGTTATAAACTAATTAGGGATGCCAACATTGGAACAGTATATCTGTGGACACACAATACTCCTCCGGCTAATGACGGGACAAATAATAAATACAAATATGCTTCTTCAGATTATGCGTCATTTAATTTATCAGGCGGCCTCAAAACTGGTGGAAACACAAGTCTCCCAACCGGATATATTGCGGCTGGACAAGGTTTCTTTGCTGCTCCAACAACTAACAGTATTACCTACACAAACAGTATGAGAATTGGCGGCAACAACAGTACTTTCTATAAAACAGCAAAAACGGATGATCTTGAAAGAAATCGTATATGGCTGAATTTATCAAATGCAGAAGGAGCCTTCAAACAAATTTTAATTGGTTATATAGAGGGAGCTTCAAACGGCTGGGATCAGAATTTTGATGCAGTTGGTTTTAACGGAAACAGTTATCTAGATTTTTACAGCATAAACGAAACTACAGTATTATCTATTCAAGGACGTGCACTGCCGTTTGAAAACAGTGATGTAATTCCGTTAGGTTATAAATCAACAGTTGCCGGTGATTTTACAATTTCTATTGATCAAGTTGACGGACTATTTAATAATCAGGAAGTTTATTTAGAAGATAAAAAAACTGGTATAATTTCAAATCTAAAAACAGGAGATTATAATTTTAAAACAGAAATAGGAACTTTTAAAGATCGTTTCACTCTTCGTTACACTAATAAAACATTAGGAACCGATGATTTTGAAAATGTTGATGGAGGTCTTTTAGTTTCGGTAAAAGATAAAGTAATCAGACTAAGTTCTTCAAAAGAAAACATTAAAGAAGTTAATCTATTTGATATTTCGGGAAGACTTATTTATCAAAAAGAAAAAGTTGGAACAACAGAATTATCGATCTCAAATTTACAATCAAGTGATCAGATTTTACTAGTAAAAGTTGTTCTGGAAAATGGCTATACAACGACTAAGAAAGTAATTTTTAAATAGTCGATAAATAAAAAATAATAAAAATCCGACAGCGAAAGCTGCCGGATTTTTCCATGTAAAAACAATACATAATTAAAACAAATAAAATATTGCATTAGAGAATTATAAACCACATTAACCCTCAAATCAACCAAAAAAATCAAAACCTATATGTGCCCAAAATCACTTTTGTTTACTCGTTCATTATTTTTAAAATTATCTTTAGTTCTTTTTTTAATTTCATTTAATGTTTCTGCACAATCTACTGTTTCAAGAATTTATACGGATTGGAATGGATATTGGACATCAAATTCCTCAACTCCTGCAGGCAATCGCCCTGATTTAGAAAATAACCTAATCGCTTTTTCCTGGAAAACCAAAACGTACTCTACGGGTGTTAATGATGGTGCTCTTGATACGCGTTCTATCTCTTATGATAAGCAAAAATTTAGGGCATTAAAAATCCAGTCTTTAGGAATAGGCCCAAGTACTTATTTTTTACAAGGTTCTAAAATTGACGGATCAAATTCTATTACAAGATTAGAGCCTGCATTGGCTGGATCTACGGCTACTGGTGCGGAATTAGCATCAAGATTAACTGATGGTGTAAACGGATTATCGCTGGGAACCGGAGTCGCAAATATAAAAAATGGAACAGCTGAGTTCAAAATAGGAACGAACAATCTAAATTTAACCGGAATTAATGATGGTACTCCCGACTTGATTGTAACTCAAGTTGCAGAATATGGAGGTGATCCAGATAAGTTTAAATTTATTGATGCTGCTGGCAATACCGTTGGAAAAGAATTATCGATAACTTTTGGTTCTACAACACCTTCAATGGGAACTTATAGTCTGGATTTATTTAATATGAACGGAACTGTTGCTTTTACACCTGCGGCGACAAGAGAAATTAGGATGCTGGCTATCGAAACCAGTGAGTTCGAAATAAACGCTTCTAACGCATCATCAGTAGATCGGTTTGTTGTAACCTTTTCAGGTAGTTCAGATTGTGCTTTTATAGCTTTTAATACCAATTCATTAAAAATTGCCGAATTACAACTTTTAAAAACAGCTTCGTTGAATTCTTGTGCTGTTGAAGGCAGTACAATCAATTACACCTTTGAAGTAAAAAATCCGGGAGAAGTTCCTATTACGAATATACGAGTAACAGATCCAAAACCTATTACTTATACTACAGGAAATACTATTGCAAGTCTGGCACCTGGTACGAGTGCCATATTAAGAGGTACTTATACTGTTACAGCAGCTGATGTAACTGCCGGAAGAGTTGTTAACTCTGCAAAAGTAACAGGAACAGATCCATCTTTAAATACTGTCGAGGATATCTCAGGTACATCATTTGCTAATGACACGCCTACTTCTATAGATTTACTTGCACCTCCTACGATAGGTACAACAGTAAATACAACATGTACTGATTTAGGAACTGTAACCTTAACCGGCTTACCTGGAACTGGAAATTGGCAAATAGTGAGAAGTCCAGATGGAGCAATAAAAACAGGATCAGGAACAAGTACAATAATTACAGGTCTTGTGGCAGGAACCGCTTACAGCTTTAAAGTAACAAGTGCAGATGGTTGTAAATCTCCTTCAAGCGCACCAGTAACGGTTACCAATCAGTCAGCTACAACATGGAATGGCACTGCTTGGTCAAATGGCACTCCAAACAGTACTAAAAGCGTTATTTTTACAGGTCCTTATACTCTTACCGGAAATCTTGATGCATGCTCTTGCACAGTCAGTTCATCTGGAAGTTTAATTGTTCCATCTGGAATTGTTTTAAACCTCACCAACGAAGTAACTGTTAACGCTGGAGGTTCATTGATATTTAACAACAACTCAAGCTTAATGCAGTCAAACAAGAATGCAGTTAACTCTGGAAATATTACCTACATAAGAGAAACAAGTGTTCGTCGTTATGATTATACTTATTGGTCATCGCCATTAACACTGGGATCAAACTTTACACTACACAGTATGTCGCCAAATACGCTTGCTGACAAATATACAAGCTACGATGCCACTGGAGGAAGCTGGGCGATT
>Ga0157370_10007630_pt1 | contig 11745 bp, 10 predicted proteins | sample C35metaG_FD_113463 | JGI IMG/M metagenome (GOLD analysis project Ga0157370, IMG submission 113463) | Corn rhizosphere microbial communities from Kellogg Biological Station, Michigan, USA - C3-5 metaG | ecosystem: Host-associated > Plants > Roots > Rhizosphere > Soil | place: USA: Michigan... | reverse complement strand
CGCGGGGGCGGGAGTGCTTGAAGCCGTGAACCAGTCGCGGCCCGGGGTCAGCAGACGGGCGCGGATGATAGCACGCGCTCACGTCGACTCTCGCCGGACGCAAGACCGTCGAGCGTCCACGCGCCCACCGCATAGCGAACCAGCCGCAGCGTCGGCAACCCGACCGCGGCGGTCATGCGCCGGATCTGGCGGTTGCGTCCTTCGGACAGGACGATGCGCAGCCACGCGGTCGGGATCGATTGGCGCGACCGGATCGGCGGGTCGCGCGGCCAAAGCGACGCGGGCTCGTGCATGCGCGCGACGTCGGCGGGCCGCGTGACGCCGTCGCGCAGCGCGACGCCGCGCGCGAGATGCGCGATCTGCGCGTCGTGCGGCGTGCCCTCCACTTGCACCCAGTACACCTTCCGCCACTTGGCGCGTGGATCGGTGATGCGCGCCTGAAGCGCGCCGTCGGCGGTGAGCACGACGAGGCCTTCACTGTCCGCGTCGAGCCGGCCGGCGGGGTACACGTGCGGCTCGTCGACGAGATCGGCCAGCGTGCGTCGCACGCCGTCGCCGCTGAACTGGCACAGAACGCCGTACGGCTTGTTCAGCAGGATCACATCGACCGGTCGCGGCTTGCGCCGTGCCGGCGCGGGCGTCGCGCGATCGGTGGCAGGCCCCGGCAAATTGGAGGATAATCGAACGTTTTGAACGACTTGGTGGCGCTGAATTGCATGCGCCGCGGGTCATCGCGCCGGGGCCGCGCCCGCCCCACGCCCCCGCCAGGAGATTCCATGTACCAGCACGTCAAGGTGCCGTCGGCCGGCGCCAAAATCACCGTCAACCGGGATTTTAGTCTCAATGTCCCGGACAACCCGATCATCCCGTACATCGAAGGTGACGGCACCGGTGTCGACATCACCCCGGTGATGATCAAGGTCGTCGATGCGGCGGTCGCGAAGGCGTATGGCGGCAAGCGAAAGATCCACTGGATGGAGATCTACGCAGGCGAGAAGTCGACCAAGGTGTACGGTCCCGACGTCTGGCTGCCCCCGGAGACGCTGGAGATCGTCAAGGACTACGTCGTCTCGATCAAGGGTCCGCTCACCACGCCGGTCGGTGGCGGAATCCGCTCGCTCAACGTGGCGTTGCGCCAGGAGCTCGACCTCTACGTGTGCCTGCGACCGGTGCGCTGGTTCCGTGGCGTGCCTTCGCCGGTGAAGGAGCCCGAGAAGATCGACATGGTGATCTTCCGCGAGAACTCGGAAGACATCTACGCAGGCATCGAATGGCCGGCCGAATCCGCGCAAGCGAAGAAGGTGATCGACTTCCTCATCAACGAGATGGGCGTCAAGAAGATCCGCTTTCCCGCGACGTCGGGGATCGGGATCAAGCCGGTGTCGCGCGAAGGCTCGGATCGCCTCATCCGCCGCGCGATCCAGTACGCCATCGACAACGAGCGGCGGTCGGTCACGCTCGTGCACAAGGGCAACATCCAGAAGTTCACCGAGGGCGCGTTCCGCGACTGGGGCTACGCGCTCGCCGCGCGCGAGTTCGGCGCGAAGCCGATCGATGGCGGCCCGTGGATGTCGTTCAAGCATCCGCGCAGCGGCAAGGACATCGTGATCAAGGACGTGATCACCGACGCGATGCTGCAGCAGATCCTGCTGCGTCCCGCGGAGTACGACGTGATCGCCACGCTCAATCTCAACGGCGATTACATCTCGGATGCGCTGGCCGCCGAAGTCGGGGGCATTGGCATCGCCCCGGGCGCCAACCTGTCGGACACCGTCGCCAATTTCGAAGCCACGCACGGCACCGCGCCGAAGTACGCCGGCAAGGACTACGTCAACCCCGGCTCCGAGATCCTGTCCGCCGAGATGATGCTGAACCACATGGGATGGAAGGAAGCGTCGCAGATCATCATCTCGAGCCTCGAGAAGACGATCGGCGACAAAGTCGTCACCTACGATTTCGCGCGCCTGATGCAAGGTGCCAAGCAGGTGTCCTGCTCGGGCTTCGGGGCGGCGATGATCGAGAGAATGTAGTCAAGCGGCGAAGCGGCCCGGTTGGCGGGACGCGAGCCGGCGCTCGCGTTTCGCCGCACCGGCGGCATCACGGCAGTCGCGACTTAGGTTCTGGGCGCGATGACAGCGGCATGCGACTTGATGTTTCGTGCCGGCAACACCACATTTGTAAAACCGGTCGACATTCTTCGGTCGCTGCGAAGGACCGGGCCAGAAAACAAAAACCCGCCCGGAAGTGCATGGGCGGGTTCCTTGGCCGGCGGCGCACCTCCCTGGGCGCGCCGGCAGTCAAGCGGTCAGATGGCCAAAGTCATGCGGCCTGAATGTTCGACGCCTGCTTGCCCTTGGGGCCCTGGGTCACTTCGAAGCTGACCTTTTGACCTTCCTTCAGCGTCTTGAACCCTTGCATGTTGATCGCCGAGAAGTGCGCGAACAGGTCCTCGCCGCCGTCGTCCGGGGTGATGAACCCGTAGCCCTTCGCGTCGTTGAACCACTTGACGGTTCCGGTTGCCATACAGCTTGTTCCTTACAGGGATTGGTTTAAGGTTGCGTCTGGCCGGCGGCTGCCGTCGAGACCGGCAGCCACCACACGCGAAGAGTCGAGTCGCAGGCCCGCAGCGAGCAGGGGAAAGCCTTTCGGGCGCCAAACATCACCGTTTTTACGCGTCCTGGTCAGCGGGCGTCAAGGGTGGGGCCGTCCATCGGGTTTCCCCTTGAAAAAACTGTTGTAATCATCAAACATAAACCCCAGTTAGGAGCTTGCGAGGCTCCGCAAGGGGTGCGTAGGCGACGATGGCCAACCAGGAGCAGCACGGCAGCGTTCTCGAGAAGGAGAGAGCGCGGGTCAAGCCGCCGCCGCTGTACAAAGTTCTCCTGCTCAACGACGACTACACGCCGATGGACTTTGTCGTCGTCGTGCTCCAAACTGTCTTCGGCATGAGTCGCGAGAAAGCGACGCAGGTGATGCTGCAGGTGCATCGCGAAGGGATGGGTGTTTGCGGCACTTACACGCGGGAAGTCGCGGCCGCGAAAGTCGACCAGGTGATCGACATCGCGCGCAAGCATCAACATCCGCTGCAGTGCACGATGGAGGAGACGTGATCGTTAAGGCTGGCATAAGCCGGCCTGCGTAGTAAGGTAGTGATGCAGCACTCCGCCGGGAATGGTTTCCGGCCGGAATCCGAGGAAGCAAGATGATTGCGCAGGAACTGGAAGTCTCCCTCCACATGGCCTTCGTCGAGGCCAGGCAGAAACAGCACGAGTTCATCACCGTGGAGCACCTGCTGCTCGCGATGCTGGACAACCCCTCCGCCGCCGAGGTCCTGAAGGCCTGCGGTGTCGATCTGGAGGAGCTGCGGGGAGTCCTGACCGATTTCATCAACGAGCACACGCCCCGGCTCGCGCCGCACAGCGACGCCGACACGCAGCCCACGCAGGGCTTCCAGCGCGTGATCCAGCGCGCGATCCTGCACGTGCAGTCGTCGGGCAAGAAGGAAGTCACCGGCGCCAACGTGCTCGTCGCCATCTTCGGCGAGAAGGAATCGCACGCGGTCTATTTCCTGAACCAGCGCGGCGTGACGCGCCTGGACGTGGTCAACTACATCGCGCACGGGATCACCAAGAGCCCGCAGCACAAGCAGGACAAATCCTCGGATGCCAAGGAGGACGGCGAGGGCGGCAGCGAGTCGCAGGGCGCGCTCGACGCGTACACCGTCAACCTCAACCAGCTCGCCAAGAACGGCAAGATCGATCCGCTGATCGGCCGCGAGCACGAGCTCGAGCGCGTCGTGCAGGTGCTCTGCCGCCGCCGCAAGAACAACCCGCTGCTCGTCGGCGAAGCCGGTGTCGGCAAGACCGCCATCGCGGAGGGCCTTGCGCGTCGCATCAACGACGGCGAGGTGCCCGAGCTGCTGCTCGAGTACCAGGTGTACTCGCTCGACATGGGCGCGCTCCTCGCCGGCACCAAGTATCGCGGCGACTTCGAGCAGCGGCTGAAGGCCGTGCTGAAGCAGCTGTCCGAGAATCCGAAGTCGATCCTGTTCATCGACGAGATCCACACGATCATCGGCGCGGGCGCCGCGTCCGGCGGAACGCTCGACGCCTCGAATCTGCTGAAGCCGGCGCTGTCCACCGGCGCGCTGAAGTGCATCGGCGCGACCACCTATGCGGAGTTCCGTCAGATCTTCGAGAAGGACCACGCGCTGTCGCGGCGCTTCCAGAAGGTCGACGTGCCGGAGCCTTCGGTGGGCGAGACCATCGAGATCCTCAAGGGCCTGAAGACGCGCTTCGAGCAGCATCACGGCGTGAAGTACGCGCCGGCGGCGCTCACGTCCGCGGCGGAGCTTGCCGCGCGGTTCATCAACGACCGTCACCTGCCCGACAAGGCGATCGACGTGATCGACGAGGCGGGCGCGGCGCAGAAGATCCTGCCGAAGTCGCGGCAGAAGAAGGTCATCGGCAAGACCGAGGTCGAGGAGATCGTCGCGAAGATCGCGCGCATCCCTGCGAAGAACGTCACGTCGGACGACCGCAACGCGCTGAAGATGCTCGACCGCGATCTCAAGAACGTCGTGTTCGGCCAGGACAAGGCGATCGATGCGCTGGTCGCCGCCATACGCATGGCGCGCTCGGGCCTCGGCAATCCGCGCAAGCCGATCGGCAACTTCCTCTTCTCGGGTCCCACGGGCGTCGGCAAGACGGAAGTCGCGCGGCAGCTCGCGTATTGCCTGGGCGTCGAGCTCCTGCGCTTCGACATGTCCGAATACATGGAGCGTCATGCGGTGTCGCGCCTCATCGGCGCGCCGCCCGGCTACGTCGGCTTCGACCAGGGCGGCCAGCTGACGGAGGGCATCACCAAGCATCCGTACAGCGTGCTGCTGCTCGACGAGATCGAGAAGGCGCACCCGGACATCTTCAACATCCTGCTGCAGGTGATGGATCACGGCACGCTGACCGACAACAACGGTCGCAAGGCCGACTTCCGCAACGTGATCATCATCATGACCACCAACGCCGGCGCCGGCGAGCTCGCGCGCCACACGATCGGGTTCGCCACCGAGAAGCAGGCCGGCGACGAGATGGCCGAGATCAAGCGCATGTTCACGCCGGAATTCCGCAACCGGCTCGACGCGACGATCTCGTTCGCGTCGCTCGATCACGAGGTCATCCTGCGCGTGGTGGACAAGTTCCTGCTCGAGCTCGAGGCACAGCTCCAGGAGAAGAAGGTCGATCCGTCGTTCTCGCCGAAGCTGCGCGAGTACCTGGCGCGCAAGGGCTTCGACCCGCAGATGGGCGCGCGTCCGATGGCGCGGCTCATCCAGGACACGATCCGCAAGGCCCTCGCCGACGAGCTGTTGTTCGGCAAGCTCGTCAACGGCGGCAAGGTCGCCATCGACATCGACGACGAGGACAAGATCACGCTGGCCTTCGAGGAGAGCAGCGCGCCCGAGGAGGCCGAGCCCGTCGCCTGACGCGTCAACGCATTGCCATCATCCGGCGCCCATCGGGCGCCGTTTTTTTTGCCTGCCGTTCGGCGGGTGATTCGTCGCAGTGCCGCGGGCGTGCGTAAATTGCGCGGCGTATCGACCTCCGGGGGAATCCATGACACGTTTTGCAAACGCAGCGCGAGCGGTGTTCTGCATGATGTGCCTCGTAGGCACGGTGGCGCAGGCGGCGCCGGCGACCTACCAGTTCAGCGTTGCCGTCACAGACGGGCCGCTCGCCGGCCGCTCATCGACGGGAACGTTCACGTTCGACAGCTCGATCATCGTGCCGAACGACTCCGTCTCGCAGACCGGACTGTTCACCGACGTTTCGTTCGTGTGGGATGGAATCCCGTGGGACGAGACGACGGTCGATAGCTCGTTCCTCGGATTCAACCCCGACGGAACGCTCTACGGCGCGCTCTTCGGGACCAACTGCGGACCGAGCGGTTTCGGATGCGGCCTGAATGCGGATCCGCTCCCGCTCTCGCAATGGTTCTTCGGCATTTCGGACGGCGTCGGCATCTTCGACTACGTGTCCATGCTGAAGGACCCCAACCCGTATTACACCTACCAGGTTTCGATGTCCCAGGTGCCGGTGCCCGGCACAGGGGCGCTCGTGCCGCTCGCGTTGGGTCTGATGTGGGGGCCGCGTCGCGGCGTGCCGCGACGCGCGTCCTGACGGCGCAGGCAGCCCGCTGCCGGGGTGCGGCTTCGATGCGGCTTCCGCGAACCCGGCGGCCGTCGCATCGCCACGCGGCGCTCGACTCGTGGCGGACGAGTCGAGGCACGCTAGCCGAGCATGTCGCGCCACAGCGCATGCGCCCACGCGAGCGCGGCTTCGCCATCGGCCTCGCTCATCGCGCGCGACACCTCGCCGGCGCCGGTGACAGGGACGTAGGTCTTCTCATCGGCGTCGTAGCGATGCAGCGACGAAAGGTGCACCGCCGCGCGGTCGGTCAGGAAGCTGTAGCAGATCGTGCGGATGGCCTGCGGCTCGAGCGGCCTCTCCTGCAGCAATGACACGATCGCCGCGGCGACGAGCCGTCCGTGCGCGCTCGCCATGTCGCCCGACTTCGCCATCGCGGGTGCGATCTGGATGGAGTCGCCGAGCACGTGCACGTTGGGCACCTTGATCGATTCGAACGTGCGAAAGTCGACCTCGCACCATCGATCGTTGGCGGTGATGGCGCCGGCCGCTCGCGCGATCGAGCCCGCGCTCTGCGGCGGTATGACGTTCAGCACGTCGGGTCGCTCGTCCTCGGCGATCTCGAAGCGCGCAACGCCGCTGTCGCGGTCGACGCCGGTGAGGACGTGGTCGGGCCGATATTCGATGATGCCGCGATACTGCTCGGCCCATGCGCGCGTGAAGAGATCCTTCTCCGATTGCACGTCCGCGTTCGCATCGAATATCAATACCTTGCTCCGCGGCTTGGCGCGGCGCAGGTACCCGGCAACGAGGCATGCGCGCTCGTAAGGCGCGGGCGGGCACCGAAATGGCGCCTGCGGGATGGAGATCGCGAATACGCCACCATCGGGCATCGCTTCGATGCGACCGCGCAATGCGAGCGTCTGAGGCCCCGCTTTCCATGCATGCAGGAAGCGATCGCGCGCCGCTTCGCTCGCCATGCCTTCGATGCGATCGAACAGGAAGTCGACGCCCGGCGAAAGCACGAGGCGGTCGTACGCGAGCGGATCGCCGCGCGCGAGGCGCACAGTGCGATGCTCGACGTCGACGGCAAGCGCGCGGTCGCGCACGACGCGCACGCCCCGCCGCGCCAACCCGTCGTACGGCACCGTGATGTCGCTCATCGATCCCGAGCCGCCGATGACTCGATTGGAGAGCGGACACGAGACGAACGCGTCGTTCTCGTCGACGAGCGTCACGTCGACATCGTCGCGGCCCCACCGCTTGAGGTATGTCGCCGCGCTGGCGCCGCCGTATCCGCCACCGACGACGACGACGCGCGCAACGGCGCGCGAGCGAGCAAGGCTCGTGCATCCGGTCGCGAGTCCGGACATCAGCGCCGCGACACGCTTCAGCGACTCGCGCCGCGCCCGGTCCAATCGAAGCGATGCCATCGCAGCGACGTTAGCACGCGAGTCGGTCCGGAACGTTTTACCGTGTACCGGAAAAGTAGGACATGAGGTGATCGTGTGCGGTGGTAAATATAAATTCCTGCAAAACAGTGACTTGCTATCACCAACGATCGACGCCACGCCCCGTGGTTCAACATTGCAGCATGCACATGGCGCAAATGCGCGATATCTTTTCCATGATTCGGAATCGAGTTTTAATCACATGATTTTACGTGGAAAAATTACTCCCGCATCGCGCAAAAACACTTGAATGGCGCGCGCCCGCTTGCTAGCCTGCAGGCGTCACGCCCGGCGTGCGCCGATCACGCGCCGCCGGACCCCGGGCAGGGGCCACCCATCCATGCCCGCTGCGACGACCGGGCCATCCCCGTCGTCCGTGGCGCTTCGACCGACGACGCGTCCGTGAACGCGTCGACCGACCAACCGCGCCGGCGCGGCCGGCATGGCAATCGATGGGAGCCTCATGAACTACGATCTGGAAGCGGCAAGATTGAAGAAGGATTGGGCGGAGAATCCACGCTGGAAGGGCATCCGACGCGGCTACGCGGCCGAGGACGTGGTACGGCTGCGCGGCTCCGTGCACGTCGAGCACACGCTTGCGCGTCGCGGCGCGGAACAGCTCTGGAAGCTTCTCGACGAGGAGCCCTTCGTCAACACGCTCGGTGCGTTGACCGGCAACCAGGCGCTCCAGCAGGTGAAGGCCGGACTCAAGGCAATCTATCTGTCCGGATGGCAGGTCGCCGCCGACGCCAACGTCGCGGGCGAGATGTATCCCGACCAATCGCTCTACCCGGTCAACTCGGTGCCCGCGGTCGTCCGGCGCATCAACAACACGCTGCTTCGCGCAGACCAGATCCAGCACATGGAAGGCAAGGGCGACGTCGATTTCCTGGCGCCGATCGTCGCCGACGCCGAGGCCGGGTTCGGCGGCGTGCTGAATGCATTCGAGCTCATGAAGGCCATGATCGAGGCGGGCGCTGCAGGCGTTCACTTCGAGGACCAGCTCGCCTCGGTGAAGAAATGCGGCCACATGGGCGGTAAGGTCCTCGTGCCGACGCGTGAAGCGGTCGAGAAGCTCATCGCGGCGCGGCTCGCCGCCGATTGCCTGGGCGTGCCGACGATCCTGCTCGCACGCACGGACGCCGAGGCGGCCGACCTCGTCACCTCGGACATCGACGACAACGACAAGCCGTTCTGCACCGGCGAGCGCACGGCAGAAGGGTTCTATCGCACGCGCAAAGGGCTCGATCAGGCCGTGTCGCGCGGCCTCGCGTACGCACCCTACGCCGACCTCATCTGGTGCGAAACCGGCAAGCCGGACCTGCAATTCGCGAAGCAGTTCGCCGAAGCGATACACGCGCAGTTTCCCGGCAAGCTGCTCGCGTACAACTGCTCGCCGTCGTTCAACTGGCGCAAGAATCTCGACGACGCCACGATCGGGCGCTTCCAGCGCGAGCTCGGCGCCATGGGCTATCGATTCCAGTTCATCACGCTCGCCGGCTTCCACAGCCTCAACTACTCCATGTTCAACCTCGCGTATGGCTACGCGCGCGACAACATGAAGGCGTTCGTCGATCTGCAGGAGGCCGAGTTCGCCGCGGCGCCGAAGGGCTTCACCGCGGTGAAGCACCAGCGCGAGGTGGGGACGAGCTACTTCGACGCGGTCACCACGACGGTCCAGGGCAGTCATGCATCCACCACCGCCCTGCGCCATTCGACCGAGGACGAGCAGTTCTTCGAGGAGCCGAAGAAGGACCTGCACGTGGCCAACGGCTGATCATCGGTACGCATGTACGCCGCGACGCTCCACGTCGCGGCGTTTTTTTTGCGGAGCGGCGGCCGCGGGTTACAGCGGTTATCAGCCACAAGCGGACGAACGGTCTAACCCGAAAGGTCTGATCGCCGATAACCGAGTACCGGCATAGTGCCGGTCAGCGAGGGCAAAACGTGCAACACGTCTGGTCGCTTCGCTTCCTGGTCGCGACAGTCCTTACGACAACGGCGCTCAGCGCGAGCGCTGTCGTCGATATCACCGACTACGACCGGCTTGCTCTCTTGCCCGCCTTGACCGGGAACCCGGGCGACCAGGACTGGCGGGCGCATGGGGCGGTGCTGCCGGTGAAGAACGAAGGCGACTGTGACGCAAGCTGGGCGTTTGCCGTGGCGGCACTGGTGGAGAGCTATGATTTCATCCGGACGGGCACGCTGAAGAATCTGTCCACCCAGGAGCTGCTCGACTGCACCGGCTCGGGTTCGGGCTGCGGCGGCGGAAGCCCGATAAGCGCACTGCGAACGGTCATCGCGAAAGGCGGTCTCGCGGGCACCGCCGCTTATCCCTATACCGCCCGTCAGTCCTCGTGCAGGGTCACCGCGGCGGTGGCGACCGTTCCGGGTGCCGGCCGCGTTCCGGCCGGTGACGAGATATCGCTGCAAAACTACGTCGCGCGAGGCCCGGTGCTGGCACTGATCAACGATCAGGATCCGGCATTCAACAGCTACCATGGCGGCATCTTCACGGGGCCGTGCAACAGCAACCCGCCAACGCGCGCGGTGCTGATCGTCGGGTATACGACCGACTACTGGATCGTGAAGAACTCCCGGGGCACCGCATGGGGCGCGCAGGGATATGTGTATCTATCGCGCAACCACAACACGTGCGGAATCGCAAACTTCGCCCTCGCCATCAGTAACGACCCATTGCCGGCGCCCATCGTGCTTCCGGTAACGAGCCTCAGTGCATCGGCGATTGCCTCTCTCGTATTGGCGCTGGCGACACTCGGCATGGTCGAGCTGCGCCAGCCACAGGGGCGGCGATGCTCCTGATTGCCGTCAGCGGGCGATAGAGACAGAGACGCCGGCGAAGCTTTCGGCGCGCAGGAATTCATTGATCCGAGCGACCGGCCGGGGAAGACGATCGTTCGCGTTCGTCCGTGTGCCTTGGCGAGGCTTCGCCATGCAAAACTCGAAAGCGCGCGCCAAGCGCACGAGGTACCTGTCGATCGTGCTCATTGTCCAGAGCCTGTGATTGACTTTGTGCCGGTATCGGTGGCAGCTTTATCGCACCGATTCGATACGAGGGTCGTCAATGGCGAACGTTCGCAAAGGTCAGGCGCCGGGCAAGCTCGAACGCGAGGAATTCGGCCGGCGATTTCGCGAGTCGTTCTTCGATCCTGCGTTTCGCGCGGAGGACGAGGCGATCGGACGGCTGGAGGCGATCGCCTGGGATGCCTACACCGCAGGTCGCAAGGCGCCGCTGACGCGCAAAGCCGGCGCGGGCTACGCGGATCCCGAGTACGAGCTGTCCGTTGATTGGCTGGCCGCCCGCGATCGCATCGAGATCGCGCGCAGGGTATGGGCGGACGCCGCCAGCCCGACGCATGCACTGGTGATCTGCGCCTCGCCGCGAAACGACGGCTCTTGCCCGGGAGAAATCTCCAAGACGTTTCGTCTGGCCTCGATCGTCAAGGAGCAGCTCGCCACGGATGCAATCGAGGTCGACCTTCTGGATTTGAGCCTGCTGACGTCGGAGTACGGTCGCAGGATCCATCCGTGCAAGGGTTGCGTATCGACCGCACAGCCGTTGTGTCACTGGCCGTGCAGCTGTTACCCCAACCACGGCCTCAATCAGACCGGTGACTGGATGAACGAAATCTATGAGCGGTGGACGCATGCCCACGCCATCGTGATCGTCACGCCAATCCATTGGTACCAGGCCACGAGCCCGCTGAAGCTGATGATGGACCGCCTGGTCTGCGCCGACGGGGGCAATCCCGATCCGACCACGACACATGGCAAGGACGCCGCGAAGGCCAAAGAGATCGAGTTGCAAGGCTGGGATTATCCGAAGCACCTGAGCAACCGCATATACGGCTTGGTCGTTCACGGTGACGTCGGCGGCGTGGAGCCTTCGCGGCGCGCGCTGTCCGACTGGCTCGATTGGATGGGCCTCGTCGATGCGGGCGATCAGGCGCGCCTGGATCGGTATGTCGGCTACTACGAGCCGTATGCGACCAGCCACGAGAGTCTGGACGCCGATGAAGCCGTGCAGGAGGAAACGCGCAACGTCGCACGCGCCGTGGCGCGTTATACGCATGAGTTGCGACGTACGGGACTCCGCCTCGAGACCAAAAAACTGCCGCGGCCGCGCTTGAAGT
>Ga0157370_10007629_pt1 | contig 11747 bp, 10 predicted proteins | sample C35metaG_FD_113463 | JGI IMG/M metagenome (GOLD analysis project Ga0157370, IMG submission 113463) | Corn rhizosphere microbial communities from Kellogg Biological Station, Michigan, USA - C3-5 metaG | ecosystem: Host-associated > Plants > Roots > Rhizosphere > Soil | place: USA: Michigan... | reverse complement strand
CTACTAAAAATATTAAAGGAAAACACCTTAATATTTTTATATCAAAGTTCAGGATACACGATATGAGTATTACAGCAAGTGGCAAAATACATTCGGAAAGAATAGAGATATTAAAAAAACATGGCTATTACCAGTTGCCTTATTTAAAGCGCTTATACTTTTACTATAAATTATGGATATATTACAAAATCATAAACCTCGGACAAGGTTACATAAAAGGCTAACCATAGAATACATAGGTTATATCCTGTTGTTACTTTATATTTTTACAATGCCATTTGTTTCGGCATTTTCGTTTACCGGCACTATCTCGCTTCCCCTGATTTTTTCAGTATTCTTATTTATGCTAATGATCGTAAAGATGCTGCAGTCTGGGAAATTACCTCCGGGTTTTTTAGGATTTGATATCTTGATAATTCTTCTGTTACTTTTATTAATTAGCTTTTCTTTTACTATTAATGGTTGGGGAAACTCAAAATCTTTTAATCACACTGTTGCTTACTTATCGACTTTTTTACTCTTTTATCTATCAGTAAAATTTATTCTTTTCGACATTACAGATAAAAATAAACTATTTAAAAGAGTATTGAAAGTTATCACTTACATTACTATTATCAGCGCAGTTTATGCCAACATAGAATTCATTTCAAGCAACGTTTTTGCAATAAATCTAAATGATTATATACCACGTCCAACTGAGGCAGAGGCATTTTACAATGCAACAGTACTTGGCTCTTTTTACAGAGCCAGAGGTTTCGCACCTGAATCCGGACACTTTGCTTTTATGATGGAACTATTTGGCCCACTTGCTATTTATTATATGTATTTTTCCTGTTTCTGCAAATGGAATAAATTTTTAAAAGCTTTAATAGCTACGCTGATTTTGCTTAGTATTATTTTTACTGTCAGTACCGCTTCATTTGTAATCATTCCTTTAGCAGTTTTCTTCGCATTACTTTTCTACCTTAAGAGCATCTATATCTATATAAAAAAGAACACGGCTAAATTTGTTCTTAGTAGCATAGCTGTATCGGTAGTTGTTCTTTTGTTTAATTATTATCTTTCTTTCTATGCTCTCATTATATTAAGTATCAGTGATAAGATGGATTCAAATTCTTTTGATGACCGGCAGAACAGAATCAATTTTTTTTATGATAACTTTTCTCGTTTAAACTTTATTCATAAGCTTGTAGGTACGGGGCCGGCCGGCTATACTATACTTGGATTTGATGAATTTAATACAATCCTTTCCCTATTCTATTCCGTAACTTTTGAGCTGGGTTTATTAGGATTATTATTATTCTTATTACTATTCTTTTATATTATCTACCATGCTATAAAAATCAAATCTACTATCCGTTTCTTTCTAATAGTGGCAATTATTTCCGGAACTATGCATTATTATTTTATCTCCAACTTTTGGTATCCGTGGTTTTGGTTTATCGCTGCATTTACTATTTTTTGCAGCAAACAAAATAGTTATTTATTGAAAGTTTATAAAAAATCCGAGAATACAATTTAAAATAGATTCCATTAATTACAAGTTCTTTTTAAATTTCTTTTATCATTGAGAATTTGGCTTTACCGAACAAATACATTTTTTTTGACAAAATTTAGCTTTTGAAAGTTCTGCATGTTATTTATTCATTTGGTGTTTATGGTGCAGAGAAGCATTTGTTAGATCTTTTACCTGGACTCAAAAAAAATAATATTGATTGTGAGCTTTTGTGCATTTGCCTCAACAACAGAGTCAAATTTTTTAAAGAATATGCTGATGAACTAAACAATAAAGGTGTAAAAACGCAAATCTGGGGAAGCCATTCAAAAATTTCAATTTTACCTTTTTCAATTAAGATCAACAACTATTTAAGAAAAAATAAGATTCACATTCTTCACACCCATTTATTTAGTGCAGATTTAATTGGAGTGATAATAAAAAAATTCTTTTTTAAACGGCTTGTTTTACTTTCGACCAAACACGGATATGAAGAAAATTACCTGGTTCAATATGGTCTTGGTAATAAGAAAATACGCAACCATCTTTATTATTTCATCAGCAGACAGGTTATTAAAAGAATAGACCACAACATTGCCATATCAAACGCCATCTCCAAAATGTACGATAATTTAAAACTTTCTCAAAAGCCCATGAAATACATTCATCATGGAATCAATGAGAGGAAAGTAAATGCATCAGAAGTAGTTTTAAGCGGCGAACCAAAAATGGTCATTGTGGGCAGGCTTGAAGAAATTAAAGGGCACAGATACCTTTTACAGGCACTACCGGCAATTATTAAACATTTCCCTGGATTACAATTATATATACTTGGCGAAGGATCTTTAAAAAATAAATTAGAAAGTTTGGCAGTAAGTATTGGTGTTCGCGAGAGAATTACATTTACCGGTTTTGTATCGCCCTCTGAATTTCTAACTCAATGCCAGGTAATTGTTTTACCTTCATTATTTGAGTCATTTGGGCTGGTATATATTGAATCTTTTGCAGCCAAAATACCTGTCGTGGCATTCGATGCAGAAGCAGCAAATGAAATCATTGATAATAACATAACAGGTTTTCTGGTTGAAAAACAAAACGTAGAAGCGCTCGCAAAAAAAATAATAAATGTACTGGAGCATCCCCACGAAAGAGAAAGAGTTATTAAAAATGCCTATAAAAAATTCACCGAATACTATACAGTAGAAAGGATGGCAAAAGAAACAGCTTTATGGTATCAGGAGGTTTTAAAACATCACACAGGGAAAAACCAATAACTGTTGTAAATTTCCAATGCCAAATTCTGTAAATTTCATTTGTTTAAAAGAGACGGAAAATAATGACCCTGAAAATGAATGCACCTATCAACAAAGACAAACAAAATCCTTTGGTTTCGGTAATTGTACCCTGTTATAATCACGAAAAGTATCTTACAGAATGTATTGATAGTATCATGAATCAGAGCTATACTAATTTTGAATTGGTTGTTATTGATGATGGATCAAAAGATGATAGTTTTAAAGTACTAAAAGAGCTGCAGAAAAAGTATAATTTCAATTTATTACATCAAAAAAATCGTGGACTATCAGCAACGCTCAATCGGGGTATTCAAGAATTTTCGAAGGGAAAATATATTACGTTCTGTGCTTCCGACGATTATTGGTGCCTTGATAAATTAGAAAAACAGGTTGAGTTTATGGAAAAAAACCAGGAATTTCCCATGTGTTATGGAAATACATATTATATAAACATCGATTCTGTTCCTGTAATTCAAAAAAATAAAAATTTTAGAGGTGGATGGCTCTTTGATGACATATTCACCTATAAAATTCATCCTCCGGTTAATTACATGTACAGGGCAAAAATATTTAATGAAGTAGGGTATTACAATGAAAGTATGTATGCTGAGGACTATTACATGAATCTAAAAATTGCAAGCCGGTTTCCTATAGGATATTTGAACGAATATATATCTTACTATAGAATTGATTTCAAAAAGTACAACATAAATGCAATTAATTTAATAGTTGACTCCCATTTAAAAACTATTGAAGAGTATAAAAGCAATCATTTATATCATAAAGCTAAGACTGCGGCTTATTTAAATAAATTTGATTGGTTAGCCGGCTTTGGAAAAAGTAAAATTGAAGCTTTTAAAAGTCTATTTCAATGTTATCCGGCCGTTTTCAAAAAACGATTCTGGATTGCTTCAATTAAATTATTTCTATTGTGGAAATAATATTCAATGTAAAAAGGAAAGAATCGAATGAATTCGTGAAACACTTTCTATTTCTTTCCTTTAAAATATCTGAAAAAGCCGTATTTCTAATATATTTGCTTCAAAAATCAATCTCATAAACGCATCTTTCTTAAGAATGATTTATCAGCATCCCCAATTAATAGATTTTCCAAAAATTGGCAAATCTATGGATGGATATATTTCTGTAGCCGAGAAAGATAATCTGCCTTTTGCAGTAAAACGCATTTACTGGACGTATTTTACACCTGAAAGCGTAAAACGTGGCGGACATGCACATCTTAAGCTTCAACAAATATTAGTGGCTGTAGCAGGTAAGATCATCGTCACTACTCAACTGCCGGGAGAAGAAGAGCAAAGATTTATTCTGGAAACAGCCAGTCAGGGAATTTTTATTCCTCAATATTGCTGGCATACTATGCAGTACACACATAATGCTGTTCAGATGTGCATTGCAAATATGGCTTATGAAGAAATCGATTATATAAGAGATTATGAAGAATTTAAAAAATTAGCATTAATATGAAATTTAATAATTGGAATGTCCATATATCTCCAACTGCCATTTTAGGAAAAAATGTAAAAATCGGAGATGACACTTCGATACTTGACAATGTCGTGATAGGAGATAATGCGATAATCTGCAATAATTGTATAATTGGCGAACCAATAAGCGATTATTATGAAGATCCCAAATATACAAATCCAAAAACGATAATAGGTAGTGGCTCTTTAATCCGTAGCCATACGATTATTTATAGCGGTAGCACAATAGGAAATCATTTTAGCACGGGCCACAGAGTAACCATCAGGGAAAACATGAAGATTGGTAATCATTGCAGAATAGGTACGCTTAGCGATCTCCAGGGATTTTCAGAGCTAGGAGATTATTGCTGGTTGCATAGTAATGTCCATATTGGTCAACAATCAAAGATTGGCAATTTTGTTTTTATTTATCCCTATACGGTATTTACCAATGATCCACATCCACCTTCTAATATTTGCATTGGTCCCACAGTAGATGATTATACTCAAATTGCAGTAGGCGCTATTTTGCTTCCGCGTGTTAAATTAGGAAAACATGTATTAGTAGGTGCGCAGGCAGTGGTGGGAAAAGATGTTGCTGATTATCAATTAGTAGTAGGCAATCCGGCCAAACCTATTAAAGATGTGAGGGATTTAATATCAAGAGAAACAGGGAAATCACATTATCCGTGGCCGTATAACTTTGAAAGAGGAATGCCATGGAAAGATATTGGATTTGATAAATGGGAGAATATCCATCATAAATAGCATTATTTTATGATAAATTTTTTGGATCTCAAAACTATAAATCTTCAATACAAAGAAGGGCTTTTAGAAGCTTTTGAAAACGTTCTTGATTCCGGATGGTTTATTCTTGGGGATCAGGTAAAAAAATTTGAAAAAGAATTTGCAGATTTTTGCGGTGTAAAAAATTGCCTTGGCGTTGCCAATGGTTTAGATGCTTTGATCTTAATATTGGAAGGATACAAACAACTGGGTTTTATGAAAGACGGCGATGAAGTAATTCTTCCTTCAAATACTTATATTGCCAGCATACTCGCTGTTTCAAAAGCAGGATTAAAACCTGTTTTGGTCGAACCGGATATCAATACTTATCTTATAGACGAAAATTTAATTGAAGAAAAAATTACTTCAAAAACCAAAGCAATTTTGCCGGTTCATTTATACGGCAGGCTTTGCAATATGAATGCAATAAATATCATTGCCAAAAAACACGGCCTGAAAGTTATAGAAGACTCTGCACAATCTCATGGTGCAAGTTTAGATAGAATTAAATGTGGCAACCTGGGGGATGCAGCGGGGTTTAGTTTTTATCCCGGCAAAAATTTGGGCGCTCTCGGCGATGGCGGAGCAGTTACAACTAATGATAATAAACTTGCAGAAATAATAAGAGCTTATAGAAATTACGGTTCCCATAAAAAGTATGAAAATCTTTACCTGGGCATTAATAGTCGGCTTGATGAAATACAAGCCGCCTTTTTATCCTTAAAATTAAAAAGATTAAATAGCGACAACGTGGAAAGAAGAAAAATCGCACAATATTACGTGGATAATATAAATAACGATTTAATCACATTGCCTTGCAGTAAAAAAACAAATATTATGGATTTTGAATCTCATGTATGGCATGTGTTTGCGGTAAGAGTACAGAATAGGAGGAAGTTTGACAAATATTTATCAGATAATGGGATACAAACAGTAATTCATTATCCGGTTCCACCTCATAAGCAACCGGCTTATTCAGCATGGAATAAGGATAGTTATCCCATTTCAGAAAAAATTCATGAACAGGTTATTTCATTGCCTATTAGTCCTGTGATGAATGATAATGAATATAAGCAGGTGGTAGAAGTAATAAATCGATTCAGTGTGTCGCCGATTGTTAAAGGATTATAATGTCCGAAAGCCAATCTTCATATCGTCAAATATTTAAGGCAACTACTTTATTTGGAGGTGTTCAAGTGATAATTATAATTATTGGAATCATTAAAACTAAATTTATAGCGGTTTGGTTAGGTACGGCAGGAGTCGGTATTATGGGGCTATTAACTGCTCCTTTAAGTCTGATCACCGCCCTTACCGGTATGGGCCTTTCAATAAGTTCGGTAAGGGAAACATCAGAAGCGGCAGGAAGCGGGGATCAATTACATATAGCCAAAACAGTCAAAATTCTCAGAAGATGGGTGTGGTTTACGGGGATATTGGGGATGGGTTTAACTATAGTACTCGCCCCGACGTTAAGCGATTGGTCATTTGGTAATTCTAAGTACACTTCTGCATTTTTGATTTTGTCGATTACCTTGCTCCTAGCAGATATTGCTACAGGCCAGAAAGTGGTCTTACAGGGTATGCGGCGTTTAAAAGATATGGCTAAGGCAACTGTTATTGGTGCTCTTTTAGGTTTGTTGGCCTCTCTACCCCTTTATTATTTATACGGTTTAGATGGTATCGTCCCTTCTTTATTAATAGCATCTCTTTTATCATTAATCGTTTCCTGGTATTATTCAAGCAAGATCAAATTCCCGAAGATTGATATTAACTACAAAGATTCATTTAAAGGTGGGTTAAGTATGGTAAAACTAGGAATTGTTTTAGCATTTAGTGGATTAATTGGTACACTCATCAGATATATCATTACGGCATATATAAGTAAAAAAGGAGGAGTTGAACAAGTTGGACTTTACCAGGCTGGTTTTACCCTTCTTACAGGTTACATTGGTATAGTATTTACTGCAATGGCAACAGATTATTTCCCGAGGCTTGCTGGTACTAAAGATAATAAAGAATGTATTAAACTAATAAATCAGCAGATTGAAATGGCCTTGTTAATTATTGCTCCGATATCTATTGCTCTAATGATTGCTCTTCCTGTTGTTATAAGGCTTTTATATTCTTCCAACTTTTTAGGAACTATTCCAATGGTAGAATGGGTTTTAATTTCAGTTGTACTAAAAGCTATCGCCTGGTCTCTCGGATTTCTTTTTTTAGCAAAAGCAGATTATTCCACTTCTTTCAAAATTGATAATATAACAAATGTTCTATTTTTGGGCGGATATATCGTTATGTATTCAATTATGGGATTGCAAGGGCTTGGAATTGCAGAATTTGTACTATATTTTTTTGGTACGATTTTAACTTTTTATTATGCAAAGAAAAAATATGATTTTGCATTTCATAAAAATACGATTGAGATTATTTTTTTAACCTTTGCAGTATCCTTTTGTGTGTTCATAGTATTAAAAATTATGGAAAGAAACCTATTTTCCTACATTATTTCAGTTATTTTACTAATCCTTACATCTTATTTATCATTTAAAAGTTTAGACAAAAGATTGAATATAAAGTCAGCAATATTTAAATATATTAAATGATAACTATGTCGGGTAGTCCTCCAATTATTACAGTAATAATGCCTGTCTTTAATACAGAAATATTTTTAAAAGATGCAATTGATTCTGTTATAAATCAATCCTTTAAAGATTGGGAACTAATTTGTGTAAATGATGGGTCTACGGATAATAGCCTTAATATACTTAAAGAATATGAAACCTTAGATGACAGAATTATTGTAATAGATCAAAAGAATTCAGGAACTGCATCTGCTGCCAGAAACAAAGCTCTTGATCATGCCAGAGGTGAGTTTATACATATGCTGGACAGTGATGATTTATTCAGTAGCGATTGTTTAGAAAAAGCTTATAAAAAATACATATTAACACAAGCCGATTTGGTTTTACCCGACTTGGTTTTATTCGTAAATAAAACAAGCAATATTATTAAAAAAATAGTTGGCTATAACGGAGACAGGGAACTTCTGATTTCTCCTAAGAATGGGTTCATTTCCAGTTTAACCTGGGAAATTTCAGGAGTTGGAATGTGCCGCACGGAACTACTCAAAAGGCTTCGATATGATGAAACAACAGGAAATGGAGACGAACTTACAACCAGATTACTTTTCTTAAATTGTAATAAAATAGCTTTCTGTAGCGGGACTTATTTTTATAGACGCCATGCGGATTCTACAACAAGTAAAATTTCTCCCAAAAGGTTTGATACAATATTAACGGATTTTAAGTTATTAGAATTATCAAACCATTACGACGTAGGCCATAACGCAATTGTACTTTGTAAGAAAAGAATTGTAGAAAATATCATATATTCTGAACAGTTCTATTTAGCATCAAGAAAACATTTCAATACTGCTGAAAAAAAGCAAATTCAAATTCTTATTAAGAAAAATTACAACAAGGTAAATAAATCTTTTATTGCTTATGACGGAAATATATTTAAACACGTAATAAGGAGCCTTGTATTTATTGACTTTCGGATCTTAAAAATGTATGCATTTGGCATTAACTGTCTAAAATTTTTTTTAAATATAAAATATTGAAATTATAGCGACCGCTGTGTGAAACAAAAGCTCTTTAAAAAATGAGTATGAGAACTAATTACAGTTGTTTTAAACGCAGTAAATAAATCACATAGAAAGTTTTTGAAAAAAACTATTAAGGGAAACGCTTTTCACCAAATTGCCTTTCCTTACAAAGCTTGCCGCAAGAAAAGATTCAAGTAAGATGACTTCGAATGCAAAACCGGCGTAATGATTTCTGTTTTTGCACGAATGTTTTCAAACATATTGAGCCAGGTCAAATCATGCATTTGATCAGAATAATAACTTTTTGCAAAACTAAAATTATTCCTGGCCAATGACTCGCGTTCTTCCGCTTTCATCTCTTTTATCATATGAAGCTTTGCAATCCAGTCGTTTGTCGTTGCACACAAACTGTTGCTATTCGTTTTGTTTGTCAGCTCACTATAAGCGGGTGTATCAGAAGTAAGCGCCGGCAGGCCGCTGAACCAAAAAGAAAGTAATTTATTGGCAGGCTTATGCCATGCGTAAACATCATTTTTATTTAAAGGAATAATGGCGCAATCTGAATTGCTGAATATGCTGCGGTTTTTATAAATATCCCATTTGTGAAAAGTAGTTTCTATCGGCAATTGTTTTAAAATAGTATCTACACTTTTATTTACAAACTTCCCGTATTTCGGATATTTTTCTGAGGTAACAATATGAAGCTCGCAAAAAGAACTTACTTCTTTAAACACCTCTTTAAAATGAAGAAACTGCGGCAATATTACCGCCTGCCCTTCCCATATTAATTTCATCTTTCCACTTATAGAATAATCTTTTTTCAAAAATTTATATTCATTCTCGAGGTAATCTAGACTCAGGACTGTATTAGGATTCCATTTTTTTACTTCTGTTTTTAACATCGGACTGGAACACATTACTACGTCAGCTTTTATCAGCCATTTCATCAACAGATTCTTATGATCTACTGACGGCAGTGTTTCCTTACCAATTATAAACCGCCCAACTCCTTTAAAAAGTTTATTAAATGTATCTGATTGATGGATGAGGCTATCAACCATTTCAAAAATAAACATGGTTCCGGGATTTCTTTTTTTATATAATAACCATTTACTCAGATTGGCGGGAGCCGGCAATAATACAATATCATAAACTTTATTTGCATTGGCTATTTCATATTTAATCCCATTTCTTTTAGCAAAGTATGGAAATCTGCGGCGGTCATCCGGATGCGATAAGTCGGCAGCGTAAGGAACATATCCTATTTTTAAATTTTTATACATACTGCATCAGGTTATTGGTTATAAGTAAAACGAAGAGGAATAAAAATTATTTTGCACAAAGGAGATTTTGGAACTCGGGAAAGTGGATTTGGATAAAAAATGTGGATAACTTAATTTAGAATTTAGAGTTGCAATGTTAAAGTCTTCAAATGTTATCCTTAAAAATGAGCGATTACAGTGTTCATTTTTGAAATTTTTCGATTTATCCTTACAATGTCTGATAAGTTATTAGCGTTAAGAGTAAAAAGAGAGTTACTTGTTCTTTTATGATAAATCCGAAATGCAATTTTTAATAGTATTTATCTATTTTAATTTAGAATGATTCAAAAAGTTTATTCATTGATTAATAATCCCGCTTATAAAAAAGCAGGAATTTATACCTTTTCCAATTTTTTTATAAAAGGAACGTCTTTTTTATTGCTTTTTATTTATTCTAATCCAAAATATTTGAGTGTACATGAAAATGGATTATTGAGTTTACTAACCAGCTCTGTTTTTATCCTGATGCCCTTTTTGTCGTTGGGCATTGTGCAATCAACCAGTGTCGATTTTTTCAAAATAAAAACTGATGAATTTAAAAACTTTTTTACAACAGGCTTTGTAATACCAATCTGTATTATGTTCCTTGCATTTGGAGGGCTTTTTTTGTTCAGCAAAGATTTGAAAAATGCGTATGATTTTCCCTTAAGTTTTGTTTTAATTATTCCTGTTTTAACCTTTCTTAATTTCTGCAACGAACAATTTACTACCATTGTCAGAAACCGGGACGAGCCAGTTACTTTTCTTAAAGCCTCTTTGCTCCGGCTGCTTATCGAAATAAGTATTTCTCTCACACTTGTCATGGTTTTTTTCACCGGATGGCAAGGGCGGGTTACAGGAATCATAACCGCAAATACTGTTTTACTTTTTGTTGGTTTTTTTTATTTGAAAAAGAAGAATTATTTGTTTGGAAAAATAAAAAAGATTTACATCAAACAGGAACTTGTTTATAGTTTTCCAATTATTGTACTTCAATGCAGCACGTTTTGCTTGTTTTATTCTGACAAATTTTTTCTTTCCTATTTTTCTAATAATGGAGAGGTAGGCATTTATAGTTATGCATGCGTTTTTGCAGCTGTTGTAACCCTTGGCAGTTCCGCGCTATTATATTACGTAATGCCAAAAATTTACTCATATCTTTCTGCGTCTCAAATTAATTATAAACAAATAAGGAAGCATTTTATCTTTTATGTAGGCAATTGTTTTATTATGCTGATTTGCGTACTTGCCCTTACTCCGGTTTTATATAAATATTTTATAAACAACAGTTATCACTCTGGTTTAAAATATTTTTATTTAGTTGCTACCGGGTATTTTTTTTGGTCTGTTACCTATTTCTTTTACAGCTTCATGTTTTACAAAAAGCACAAAAAAAAGATTTTGGCACTTTCTATTTTTTCAATATCTATAAGTTTAGTAAATAATTATTTTTTTATAAAAAATAATCATGCTACGGGTGCTGCTTTTTCTGTGTTTATAAGTTATTTCCTGGTGTTAATTGTTACTATATTGGCCAATTTAAAAAATATACGAGCGATGTTTACGGAAACAAAGCAAATAAGCAGCGATTTGTAGTATAAATCTGATTTTAATCTATAGCATATTGAGAAAAATAATCAAATGGAAAAACCCAAGCTCTTACTTATAATTGATACGCTAAAAAAAGGTGGAGCAGAAGTATTGCTGATAGGAATTCTGCCCGAATTAAGTCTAAAATTTGAAGTGATTCTCGTTACGCTCTCAGCTGAATGTGAT
>Ga0157370_10007628_pt1 | contig 11748 bp, 16 predicted proteins | sample C35metaG_FD_113463 | JGI IMG/M metagenome (GOLD analysis project Ga0157370, IMG submission 113463) | Corn rhizosphere microbial communities from Kellogg Biological Station, Michigan, USA - C3-5 metaG | ecosystem: Host-associated > Plants > Roots > Rhizosphere > Soil | place: USA: Michigan... | reverse complement strand
TGGAGGAGCCGGTCGGCGATGTGCGCTTCGTGCTCGCCAGCGAGGCGGCGTGGCAGTTGCTGCCGACCATTCGCAGCCGCTGCCTCGGCTTCACGCTGCCGTGGCCCGAAACGGCCGAGGCCGAAGCCTGGCTCGTGGCGCAAGATGTTCCGGCCGCCGATGCCGCTGCCTTGTTGCGCGCCGCCGGTGGACGGCCGAGCGACGCTTTGCGGCTCGCGCGTTCCGGCCAATCGCCCAAGGCCTGGTCGCTGTTTCCCAAGGCCATTTCGCGTGGCGACGTGGGCGCGCTGTCGGACCATGCGCCCGCCCAGGCCGTCGGCGCGCTGCAGAAGCTCTGCCATGACCTGATGGCGGTCGGCAATGGTGCCGAACCACGTTTCTTCGAGGCGGCCGACCTGCCGGCTGCGCCATCGCGGCTGGCGTTGGCGCGTTGGTCGAAGTCGCTCGCGAATGCCGCGCGAACCGCGGAACATCCGTTCAATGCAGGTCTCATGCTCGAAGCGCTTGTGAGCGAAGCGCGAAGCACCCTAAACTCAGCCGCTCGCCGCCCATGAACCAACCTGTCGCCCCCGCCCCCGCTGCGTCCGCAGCCACCACGCCCGCCAGGCCGAGCGTCATCCAGCTCGCCATCAAGGAGAAGGGGGCGCTCTATGCGGCTTACATCCCGCTCTTTGCCGAGGGCGGCATCTTCATTCCGACCACGCGCGAATACCGGCTGGGCGACGACGTCTACGTGCTGTTGACACTGCCCGAAGACCCGCAGCGCTATCCAGTGGCAGGCAAGGTCGCGTGGATCACGCCGGCCCGCGCCGCCGGCAACCGGGCGCCCGGTGTCGGCATCCGTTTTCCTTCGGATGACAAATCGCGCCAATTGAAGGCGCGCATCGAGGCAGCCCTTGGCGGCTCGATGGCGTCGGACCGCCCAACCCAAACCATTTGAGTTTTCCGCTGTCCCTGGTGACGCGGAACTCCGTGCTCGGCGCCGCTTCATGTATTTGTGACTGGGGCGCTGACTCCACTGCCATTTCCGATGTTCACAGACTCCCATTGCCACCTGACCTTCCCTGAGTTCGCGGACCAGATGCCGCAGATCCGCGCCGCCATGGCTGCGGCCAAGGTCGACCGGGCCCTCTGCATCTGCACCAAGCTCGAGGAGTTCGACGACGTGCAGGCGCTCGCCGCCAGCTCCGACAACTTCTGGGCCAGCGTGGGCGTGCACCCCGACAACGAGGACATCGCCGAGCCCAGCGTCGAAGACCTGGTGCGCCTCTCGGCCCGGCCCCGCGTGGTGGCCATCGGCGAGACCGGCCTCGACTACTACCAGATGGAAGAACGCAAGGGCGGCCGCAGCATCGCCGACATGGAGTGGCAGCGCGACCGCTTCCGCGTGCACATCCGCGCGGCGCAGCAGACCCGCAAGCCGCTCATCATCCATACCCGCGAGGCCTCGGCCGACACGATTGCGATCCTCAAGGAGGAGGGCGAAGACGGCTCCGCGGGTGCGGCCGGCGGCGTGTTTCATTGCTTTACCGAAACCGCCGAGGTCGCGCGCGCGGCACTCGACCTGGGCTTCTACATCTCGTTCTCGGGCATCCTGACCTTCAAGAAGGCGCAGGATCTGCGCGACGTGGCTGCCTTCGTGCCGCTCGATCGCATGCTGATCGAAACCGACAGTCCGTATCTGGCGCCCGTGCCGTACCGCGGCAAGACCAACAATCCGTCGTATGTGCCCTATGTGGCACAACAGATTGCCGAACTGCGAAACCTGCCCGTGGAGGCCATCGCCAAGGCAACGAGCGACAACTTCGACACATTATTCAGGGACGTCAGATCATGAAAAACTACTTCAAGAAGTCACTTTATCTCCTTGTCATTGCTGCATCTTTTGCAGCGCACGCAGGATCATTCGAGGACTTTTTCCGTGCCGTGCGCGGCGACAACGCCAGCGGCGTGCGCAGCCTGCTCCAGCGCGGGTTCGATCCGAACACGCGCGACGAAAACGGCCAGACCGGCTTGCTCATCGCGTTGCGCGAACCGTCGCCGAAGGTCATCCAGGTGCTGCTCGAATCGCCGCAGCTCAACGTGGACATCGCCAACGCCAAAGACGAAACCCCGCTGATGCTGGCGGCCATCAAGGGCCAGCAGGATCTGGTCACCCAACTGCTCAAGCGCGATGCAGCCGTCAACAAGACCGGCTGGACGCCGCTGCATTACGCGGCCACCAGCGGCCAGCTGACGATCATGAAAGTGCTGCTCGACAACTACGCCTTCATCGATGCGCAGTCGCCCAACGGCACCACGCCGTTGATGATGGCTGCCATGTACGGCTCGGGCGAAGCCGTGAAGCTGCTGCTGGCCGAAGGCGCTGACACGACGATGAAAAATCAGTTGGGTATGACAGCGGTCGACTTCGCGAACAAGGCGAACCGTACGGAAGCGGCGCAGCTCATCACGGCCGCAATGAATGCCAAGGCTGGCCCGAAGCCGGTGCCGAAGGACGGCAAATGGTGAGATGGGGCGGCGTTGCGCTCGCACTGGGTTTGACGACGGTCGCATTCGACGCCGGGGCCCAGCACTCGATCTACAAATGCGTGCAGGGCGGCAAGGTCGTGTATTCGAACGAGCCCTGTCCTGACGCGAAGAAGATCGAGATCAAGCAGACCAAGGGAGTGAACTACGAAGGCAGAGGATCCGGAAATTCGCCCAAGCGTTGAGGGCTGATTTCATCGCCTTGCGGGCCCGGCAAAAGGTCAATAAAAGGGCGCCTGCGCACTCGTGCGAGACTCTGTAGAGAAGGAGAAGCAGAGATGAATACGTTCCTATTCATGGTCGTTTTGTTGGTTGTCGGCGTGCTGGTGTTTCTGGTGGTGGCCAAGAAAAGGTCCGAGCAAAACACCAGCAACTTCGTCGATAAGCCCAAGGCCCGGGCACCACTCACTGCGCGCGAGCAGGCGATGTACAACCGCCTCGTGCAAACGCTCCCGGACCTGGTGGTACTGCCGCAGGTCAGCTTCGGCGCCTTGCTCACGGCCCGCACGCGCGCGGCGCGCAGCACATTCAGCCGCAAGATCGCCGACTTCGTCGTGTGCGACCGCTCGTTCAAAGTCGTGGCTGTGGTCGAGCTCGGCGACAAAAATCAAAAGGACAAGGCCCGGCGCGATCCAGACCGGGACGCGATGCTGATCGAAGCTGGATATCGCGTGCTGCGGTATCAGCGGGTGCCGGACATCGGACGCGTGGAAGCGGATTTCGATCCGTCGTTGGCGTCGGTCAGTCCGCAGGGCTCCTGAGCGTATTCTCTTGTGCGGGGCCGGAATTGGGGGCTAACTTGGCGAATGATTAAAGAACACAATGTGTATTATGTTAAATAAAATCACCCGCCCAAGCCTCGACTAGACAGCGCAAGGCAGATCTTGGAAGCACGCAGGCTCTATGCGCGGGCCGAGCGCTGGACCGATGCGTTTCGTGCGAGCCATCCCGACCGCGTGCCGTTCCCTTCTGGATGTACTGGCGCAATCGCTATCCGCGCGACGCCGGACTTCGCATCGACCATCTGCTGCTGAACGCCGAACGCGCACCGATGCTTCGCAGTGCCGAGGGTGGACCGCAACGTGCGCGGGCGCACCGGTGCGAGCGATCATGCGCCGGCCTGGATCGAGCTCGACATTCCCGGCGCGTCAGCTTTCCAACACCGCTTTCCGGGCGAGTCCCAACACAAGGGAACGATGCAGGCCGGCGATGGCGGGGCTGCGTCGGCGGCTTGAGAGCGGGCGCCCCACCCCCTGCCCCGCAGCGGCACGGCGAGGCGAAGTCGGTCTGCAGCACTCACGGCGCCGGGCGGGACGAAATGTCCAAGGGCGAACTGTCCTATTCCCAAGAGCCGCCGCCAGGCGTCCAATGACGTAGGCACAGAACCGATGTGCCGCAACCAACGAAAACGCCCCAGCCATGGACTCCCTTACGCTAGCGCGCATCCAGTTCGGTTTCACGATCTCATTCCACATCGTCTTTCCGGCGCTCACGATCGGGCTCGCGAGCTATCTCGCCGTGCTCGAGGGCCTGTGGCTGCGCACCGGGCGCAAGGTCTACATCGACCTCTACCAGTTCTGGATCAAGGTGTTCGCGGTCGCCTTCGGCATGGGCGTGGTGTCGGGCCTGGTCATGGCCTACCAGTTCGGCACCAACTGGAGCAACTTCTCGCGCTTTGCCGGCGGCGTGACCGGGCCGCTGCTCGCCTACGAGGTGCTCACCGCGTTTTTCCTCGAAGCCGGCTTTCTCGGCGTGATGCTCTTCGGGCGCGACCGCGTCGGACCGGGGCTGCATTTCGTCTCGACGCTGGCCGTGGCGATCGGCACGCTGATCTCGGCCACCTGGATCCTTGCCTCGAACAGTTGGATGCAGACACCGCAGGGCCACGAGATCATCGACGGCCGCGTGGTGCCGGTCGACTGGCTGCGGGTGATCTTCAATCCGTCGTTCCCCTACCGCCTTGCGCACACGGTGGTTGCTTCGTACATCGCCACCGCGCTGATGGTCGGCGGCGCCGCAGCCTGGCACCTGCTGCGCGGGCGCGACAACACGCGGGTGCGCACGATGCTCTCGATGGCGCTGTGGATGTTGCTGGCGGCCGCGCCGATACAGGCGCTCATCGGCGACCAGCACGGCCTGAACACCATGGAACACCAGCCAGCCAAGCTCGCCGCCATCGAAGGCCACTGGGAACGCACGCCGGAGGGCGAAGGCGTGCCGCTCATCCTGTTCGGCTGGCCTGACATGGCGGCCGAGGTCACGCGCTACGCCATCGAGATTCCGCGTGCAGGCAGCCTGCTGCTCGCGCACAGCTGGGACGGGCAGATCCCGGCGCTGAAGGACTTCCCGCCCGAGGACCGGCCGAACTCCACCATCGTGTTCTGGACCTTCCGCCTCATGGTCGGCCTGGGCGTGCTGATGATCGCGCTCGCGTTCTGGGGCCTGTGGTTGCGAAGGCGCGAGCGCGTCTTTTCCAACCGGCTCTTCCTGCGCTTCGCGCTGGTGCTGTCGCCCGCGGGTCTGGTGGCCATCCTCGCGGGCTGGTACACGACCGAGATCGGCCGCCAGCCCTGGGTGGTGTACGGCCTCATGCGCACCGCCGATGCGGTCTCGCCGCAGCATTCGGCGTCGCAGGTCGGCTTCACGCTCGCGCTGTTCGTGCTGGTCTACATCGCGGTGTTCGGCGCCGGCACGGCCTATGGCTTGCGGCTGATCGCCAAGGGCCCGTCCGAAGGCGACCGCGAACCGCCCGAGGCGCCCGTGCATGGCGGGCCGGGCGAGCCGCGCCATCCGATGCGGCCGCTGTCGGCCGCGAGCGAAGGCGTGGACGCGGAAGGCGACCTCGCCGCACCGGAGGCTGGCCATGGGCATTGACCTTCCGCTGATCTGGGCCGTGATCATCCTCTTCGGGATCATGATGTACGTGGTGATGGACGGCTTCGACCTGGGCATCGGCATCCTCTTTCCCCTCGTGCCCGCCAAGGAAGACCGCGACGTGATGATGAACACCGTCGCGCCCGTGTGGGACGGCAACGAGACCTGGCTGGTGCTCGGCGGCGCCGGCCTGCTGGCGGCGTTTCCGCTGGCCTATGCGGTGATATTGAGCGCGTTCTACCTGCCGCTCATCCTCATGCTGGTCGGGCTCGTCTTTCGCGGCGTGGCCTTCGAGTTCCGCTTCAAGGCGCGCGCGGGAAAGCGCCGCTGGTGGGACGCGGCGTTCATCGGCGGTTCGTTCACCGCCACCTTCTTCCAGGGCGTGACGCTGGGCGCGTTTCTCAACGGGCTGAAGGTGGTCGACGGCAACTTCTCGGGCGGCCCGTTCGACTGGGTCTCGCCTTTCTCGATATTCACCGGCCTCGCGCTGGTCGCCGCCTATGCGCTGCTCGGTGCCACCTGGCTCGTGATGAAGACCGAGGGCGAACTGCAGCAGCGCATGCGCGCGCTCGCGCGGCCCCTGGTGTGGGCGATGCTCGCGGTGATCGGCATGCTGAGCGTGTGGACGCCGCTCGCGCACGAGGCCATTTCGCGGCGCTGGTTCACGCTGCCGAACCTGCTGTACTTCTTGCCGGTGCCGCTCCTGGTGGGCGTGGCCAGCTGGCGGCTGCTGCACACGCTGCGCGGCGACGGGCATGCCGCGCCCTTCGTGCTGACGCTCGCGCTGCTGTTCCTCGGCTACACGGGCCTGGGCATCAGCCTCTGGCCGAACGTGATTCCGCCGGACATCTCGATCTGGCAGGCGGCCGGCCCGCCACAGAGCCTGGGCTTCGCGCTGGTGGGCGCGCTGCTGATCATTCCGGTCATCCTCATGTACACGGCTTGGAGCTATTGGGTCTTTCGCGCCAAGGTGCGGCACGGCGACGGATACCACTGAAGGCACCGCGCGCCCGCCACGCAACTGGCGGCGCCGCCTCGGCTGGCTCGCCGGTATCTGGCTCGCGAGCGTTGGCGTGATGTTCGTGGTGGCGGTCGTGTTCCGCTTCCTGATGGCTGCGGTCGGGCTCTCGCGGTAACCTGCGACGGCGAGCGATGTCGCCAGGCTCGAAGGAAGGCCGATTGAAATGACGGCGGCGGCGGCCGGAAGGACCACCGCCGTCGAACGCCGTCGAGGGCTCTCGAGCGGCCGGCCGCTCAGGCGACCTGGATGTCGATCCTCCTCGGCTTGGCATGTTCGGCCTTGGGAATTCGCAGCGTCAACACGCCTTGCGCGAGTTCGGCCGAAACCTTCTCCGTGTCCAGTTCCTTGCTGAGTGTGAACACGCGGCGGAACCGCCCGAGCCCGACCTCGGTATGGCTGGTCTTCAGGCCGTCGGGCACCGTCAATCCGGACTCGGCCTCGATGGTCAGGGTCTCCGCCTCGACATGAAGGTTCAGGTTCTCGCGCGAGACGCCGGGCAGGTCCGCGTACAGGGTGATGCCGCCCGCATCCTCGACCACGTCCACGGGCGGCGTCAACGCCGCATTGCCATAGCGCGGCGCCGCCTGCTTCAGGTCGGCATGTTCGGGAGCACCGGGCCCGCCGGCGCGTTGGGTCTGGATGTCGTTGCTCATGGTGTTCATCTCCTTGATCTCATCACTGGACGGAAATGCGGCGGGGCTGGGCCGACGCGCGGCGGCGGATGGTGATGCGCAGCACGCCGTCGCGCAGCCTGGCCTCGACCGCCTCCGGGTCGGCATCGTCGGGCAGCGTGAGCATCCGGCGGAACGCGCCCTCGAAGCGCTCGTTGATGTGGACGGCCGCCTTCGCCTCGGCTGCGGGCAGCACGCTCTTGCGCTCGCCCGCGATGGTCAGCAGGCCGCGCTCGAGATTGACTTCCAGCGTGGCCGGATCGACACCGGGCGCAAACGCATAGATCTCCACCGCCTGCGGCGTCGCGCCGACATTCAGTGCGGGGAATCCGTTGCTGCCAAAGCCGCGGATGGTGGGTGCCAGGTCGAATGCCTGCTGCATGTCCCGCTGCAGGCGATCCATCTCGGCGAGCATGTCGCGTGGGAAGAAAGATCGGTACATGTTGGAACCTCCAAGAATCTGGAATCTGGAAAACGGGTTTCGGGCCGAGGCCTACTGCGGCAAGGTGTGCGCATCGGCCGATCGCGGCGGGCCGCTGGCGCCCAAGTGGCGCCACGCGGTGATCCGCGGGGAACGGTTCCGCCATCGCGGCGGCGGGGATTCCGGATAGCTGAATTTCGCCAGTTCCTCGCGTCCCTTCTGGGTCACCGCCAGCACCTGGGCGGCCGAGGGAGCGCCCGACAGGGACAACGGGTTCGAGGGCGATGGCACCAGCGCCACGATGAGGCCGGCGGCCCGGAGCACCCTGACTCCGTCGATGTCTTCGTTGCGATAGAACGTGACTGGCAAGCGAGAGCCGGCGATTTGCTTGAGCAAGTTCATGGTCATTTCAATACCTCCTTTTCGGTCGACCAATTTCCGACGGAAGAAAAGATAGGCAAGCCATCGCGGATTTCAAGAGGGAAATTTCCGACACCCGCATCGCTCGTCCGGCGAGGCTGCGAGGGCCAGACCTGTTCGGTCTTGGCGAAGAAGTTGTCGGGGTTGCGGTTCAGCACCATGCGCCCGACGATCCGGATCGAAAACGGTCCCCCGACACGAGGTGCCGACCCGCACTGCTTTCTTTCGGAAATGCGTGCGGGATGCCCTCTGTGTTCGCCTCAGCCCGGCAGTTCTTCGGCAACCTCGGAGAGCGGGATGCCGCCTGGCGCCGCCTTCGCAAACGCATTGCCGCCGAGGGCCCGCGCCGTGACGACATGTGACGCCGCGGCTTGCCCGTTCACATCGAGCAGGAACTCCGAAGTGACGACGCGCGCGCCGCAGAAATCGAAGATGCCGTGGTCGATCTGCGTGCGCATTGCCTTGTCGTAGCCGTGCCGCGCATAGGTGCCCCCGTCTGCGCCGCCGATGCCGATCAGGTGGACGGCCAGGCGGCCGAGTCGCTTTCCTAGCGTGCCGTCCGGCGCCTCGTCGTAGGCCCATCCGTTGGAGAACACGCGGTCGATCCAGCCTTTGAGTTGGCCGGGAAACGACCACCAGTACACGGGATAGACCAGCACGAGTGCGTCGGCCCGGTCGATGCGCTCCTGCTCGCGCAGGATCTCCGATGGCAAAGGCTTTTGGAGAAAATAGGCGGCACGGTCGGCTTGGTTGAAGGCCGCCTGGAAGCCTTCTGCAGCGATGTCGGCGATTTCGGCGGTGTGCGCGCCGGACTCCGCAACGCCCTCCGCGAACGAGCGTGCGACAGCATGCGTGAGGGACTGGGAATCGGGATGGCTGACAACGATGAGGGCATGCATGGCGCTTCCTTGTGGGGTTGGGTTTAAACTACTGTTAGTAGGTTACCTTTGGTAGATTAACAATGTCAAGCAAGCAGATGGAACCGGTTGTGCAGGTCGCAACCAGGAAACGCCTTCCCAAGGACGAGCGCGGCCGCCAGCTGCTGGACGTCGCCTGGGCCATCGTGCGCAGCGAAGGAACCGATGCGCTCACGCTGGGCTACCTGGCCGAGCGCGCGGGGGTCACCAAGCCCGTCGTGTACGACCATTTCGGCACGCGCACCGGCCTGCTCGGCGTCCTCTACGGGGAATACGACAGCCGGCAGCACGCCCTCATGGACGAGGCCCTGCAGGCATCGGGAAAATCGCTCCCCGCCGTGGCGAAGGTGATCGCCGCCGCCTACGTCAACTGCGTCATGGAGATGGGGCGCGAGATGCCCGGCGTCAGCGCTGCGCTGGCCGGTTCGCCCGAGCTCGACGCCTTGAAGAAGGAGCTCGAGGCCGGGTTCCTCGTGAAGTGCCGCAATGCGCTGCAGCCGTTTGCAAAACACCCGATAGCGCCGGCAGCGATGCGCGCGATGCTGGGTGCGGCGGAGGCCGTGTCGTTTGCCGCCGCCGCGGGCGAGTTCGATCCGGCGGATGCGGAGAACGAGATCTACGACGCCATCATGCGAATCGCCCAAAGAGCCTGAGCGCCCTGCCCGCCCGGCACGCTGCCCGCTCGCCGGCAGCGCGCCGTCGCTGTACCCGGACTCAGACGGCCAGCCCTTGCTCCACGTCTTGCGTCTTGCGACGTGCAAGTGCGAGGTTCGACTTCGCCTTGTCGAGCACCAGGTAGACGAACAGGCCTTCGTGCTTGTTCAACGGCCGGATGATGTGGTACTGGCGACCGAGCGTGATCAGGATGTCCTCGATCACGTCGTTCAGGCCGAGCGCCTTCATCGTCTTGAGCTTGGCGCGCACCACCTCGGTGTTGCCCGCAGCGGCCACTTCCAGGTCGACGCCCGAACCCACTTGCCCCAGGACCATGCCGCTGCCGGAGTCGACCAGCGCGGCGCACAGTGCGCCGTCGATCGTCATCAATTCATCCATGGATTGCTTGATATTTGCCATCAAAGTCTTTCGTAGTCCATCGCCCTGAGGATCGGCCGCCGCCCGGGCGAGTGATGAGCGCCGGCCGTTTGTGAAAGAAAAAAAGACGGGACGTTCAGGCGCGCTGCAGCGCGAGCGTCGCCAGCTTGGAGAGATACAGGACCTGGCCGATCACCGCGTCCTTGCCTGTCACCACGCTCACGATCAGGTCGACCTCTTCGTGGCGGGCCTGCAGCATCAGGATGTGGCCCGAAGCGGTCTCTATCGCGACGTTCTCGCACTGCCCCAACCCGCTCTCCACACCGGCCACCGCGCCAAGCGCGGCCAACGAGCTCGCGATGGCCGACATGCGTGCGACCTGTGCGGTGTTCTCCGCGCGCGCGGCCAGCTCGAGGCCGTCCTCGGTCGCGATCACGACGGCCTTCACGCCCTTGATCTCGCGCATGAGCGTGTCCACGGCCTTGTCGGCGGCGTCCTTGATTCGGGGTGCGATGTTCATGTGGCTGGGGTCCGGCGTTGCGGGGAAAAGAGGAAGGAAAGAAAGAAGAAACAGCAGCGGCGGTGTCGTGCTCAGGCTTCGAGCTGGATCAGCAGCAGTTCGAGCAACTGCGCCACCTGCTGCGGATCGGTCACGTTGGCCGCGAGGACCGGGCACATCACGCCCTTGTCCTGCATGCGCCGGGCGTAGGCTTCGAGGTCCGGCTCCGGATGGATCTCCATGCGCCCCACCGCGACCACGCAGGCGGTCTTCTCGATGAGCTCGTCGAAGCCGTCGAGATACACCTCCAGGTCTGCCAGCGGGTCGGGGCGGCTGTTGTCGACCAGGATCACAAGGCCGAGCGCGCCGCGCGCGAGGATTCGCCACATGAAGTCGAAGCGGATCTGGCCCGGCGTGCCGTACAGGCGCAGCTTCTCGCCGTTGTCCAGCGTGAGCTCGCCGTAGTCGAGGCCCACCGTGGTGGTGGCCTTGGCGACCGAGGCATCGCTGTTGCGCACCTCGGTGCGGACCGGCGCGATCTCGCTCACAGCGGCAATGGCCGTGGTCTTGCCGGTGCCCATGGTGCCGGTGAAAAGAATCTTGTGTTCCACGTTCTTCAGGCCTTCGAACCGGAGGACAGCAACCCGAGGCGGTTGCGGATGCGTGCGAGCAGGCCAGGCGCCACGGCAGCGCGCGTCGTGGCGAGCGCGTGAGACGCATCCGCGCCCGGCGAGACCTCCGGGACCGGCAGGGACTGCGAATCGGGCCAGAGCGATTCGGGCGCCTGGCTGGCCGCGAAGCCCGTGCCGACGCCGCCATGGCCCGTGCCTGCGACGAACCCCGCGTGCTCGAGCGCCGCAATGAAGTCGGCGCACTCCTGTGCGCCGGCGTTCGAGCGCTGCTGCAGCGCATGGAGCGAAGCCGGACGGCTCGCGAGTAGCGCGGCGAGCTTCATGCGCATGGGTGTGTCGAGCAATGCGGCCGATGGCCAGCGCAACAGGCGGTATTCCTCGCCGTGTGCACCCCCGCCCCGTTCGTTGCGGTCCCGGCCGGCAGGGAGCGGCAGGCCGAGTTCACGGGCGTGGACCACCATCGCGCCGAGCCGGTTGAGCATGACCTCGAGCGCGTCGGCATGCAGCGGCAACCGCAGGAACGGTCCATGCGGTGGCGGCGTTTCTCCGAGCGTCAGCCGTGGAACCGCCCGGTCGGGCGCATCGTCGGGCGCCGCCACCGGAAACCGGTCGCCCACCACGCGCAGGTCGGCGTGCTCTACCTGCCAGGTCCATTGCTGGTGAGTGCGGTGGTCCAGCAGTCGCACGAGGGACTTGAACAGCAGTTCGTCGCGGGCCGGCAAGCCGTCGACG
>Ga0157370_10007622_pt1 | contig 11754 bp, 10 predicted proteins | sample C35metaG_FD_113463 | JGI IMG/M metagenome (GOLD analysis project Ga0157370, IMG submission 113463) | Corn rhizosphere microbial communities from Kellogg Biological Station, Michigan, USA - C3-5 metaG | ecosystem: Host-associated > Plants > Roots > Rhizosphere > Soil | place: USA: Michigan... | reverse complement strand
CTGCGGCGCGTGTTTCCGTCGCCGCTGCAAAGCAACTGGCGCCTCTACGTCGACACGCTGCCGCACGGCGCACCGGCCGAGCGCACCGTGCTGTTCGTGAAGAACGTGTTCGACCATCCGCTTTATGCACTCGGCAGCCGGCTGTTCAGCGACGCGCTGCCGTCGCATCTCGCGCGGCCCTTCACGCACGCGGTGCGCGATGGCCTTTGGGTGACAAAAATTGTGGAAATTTCCGCCAAAAGAACTAGCCTTCACTCATCATGGATTGGAATGCTAGTCCGGCGGTTTATCCGCTACATCTGCGTTCTCGCGTGCGCCGCGGTTTCGGGATTGGCGTAGGTCCACATTATCGATCATGGTGCCAGATCAAAGGATCCGGCGGAAAAGGAACCTCAGCCTACGTCCGTGGAATAAAAATCGACCGGATCTACCAGCTACTCAGCGAGAAGGAAACAACCTATTTTTATTTGCTTGAACGGAGCCGGTCCATCATCGACATCCGGGAACACTGGCCCATCCTGGATCTCGATCGCACCTTGCAGTTGTCTCGACAATGTGGCGTTCATCATCCATCCCGCAACGGCGCCCCCGAACCGTTCACACTGGATTTCCTCGTTACAGAGCTGACCGACAAGGGGCTTACGTATCGAGCAGCGAACCTGTCTCCTACAGTTGCTAACTTGCATGATAGAAGCGGTCAGCTGCTACATGTCCAGTATTTGTGGTGTATAGAGAATGGTGTGCCCTGGTTCCGCGTTGACACCAACCAATTTGATCGCAAAGTCCTCCAAAACTTGCGCTATATCCGGTCGTGGTTTCTCCATCAATACCGCAGTGACGACGAGTTGGCAGAATCATACGCCGCAACCTTCCTCGCATGCTACGAACGCAATGTCCCCCTACGGAGTCTCCTCGTTGCATCACGTCAACGTTTGCATCTCACCGACACGGCGGCGCTCGATACATTTCTCTATTGTGCGTGGTCGGAGCGTATTCCGGTTTCTCTGACGCATCGTCTTGCACTTAGCGCACCTGTCGTCCTAGACGACGGCTACAACCATGGTTGACTTCGTCGCCATTCCCTCTGCCACACCGGCCCCGGGCCTCGTTTTGCGCTTATCAGGACGCGAGCCGACCTATCTGCGCATTACACATCGATTTAATACTTGCGTCTACGCAATGTGGGTTAGTGACGCGAAGCTTGCTCACGACGCAAGGCGTCCGCAGCGGCTCTTGCTTCACGAACTTGCCGAACTTGCCAATGCAACAGGTAGCGAATGGGGCCGCATTGTACTTCCAGACGCATTTAAAAATATTCCCGACCCGAAATCCGATCCAGATATACGTCTTCAAGCTATCTGGAAACTTGTCGAACCACTATTGGCGCAATTCTCCATTGAAAAAAATCTGACCAGAGGCATGTTCACTCGATTGATCCGCGATCACGCAAAAGTTAAGCTCGTTAGTCCTGTCTCGCTCCGACGTTGGGTATTGCGCTACTACTATTTCGGCGGATCGCGCCTTGCACTGCTCGATTTACCGTCCGGGCCACACGGAATCGTGTCAGCAACGACTGATCTCCACGCTGACGACCTGACTACACCAGCTCCTCGCCGGCGAGGCCCCAAATCAGCCTTATCTAATGAATTAGGTGAATGCGATTTCGTCGTACAGAAAGAAGACATCAACGACATGCGCGATGCGATGCGTCGTCTCCGCGGTAAGGCGACACAGACCGGCGCGCACGAGTCCTATCTGGGTAAAGAATTCAGGGACCGTCACCCGGAACGTTACGCAGCCTACACTCGAGGCGAGCAGCAAATTCCCGTGACTTTGCGTCAATTCCGGTACTACATCCGCGGGGCCGAGACATCAATATCCAACTCCCCAGGGTACCCATCTGTGCCAGGCGTCTATACTGCTGCCCTATATGCCTCTGGTGCAGGTGAGATTACAGAAATAGACAGCGCCACTGGGCGCCTCTTCCTCAGACAGAAAGGACAACCCGAGATATGCCTCGGTCAGCCTACGATCTATCTTGCAATAGATCGCTGGAGCCGCTATGTCCTATCTGTCTATATGTCGCTTGCCCCACCGTCTTACGAAGAGCTTCGCTACACGTTACTGATCGCTTTTACATCACGGACCAGGCGCTTCACAGCACTCGACATCGATATCGACGATATACGCTGGCCGCCAGGAATCCTCAGCGCGTGTATATGCGTAGACAGGGGTTGCGAATTCTTATCCGAATCCGCTCAACAATCGATCGTAGATGACTTGCGCATTGAGCTGAGTGTTCTTCCACCCGGCTGTCCCGACGGCAAGGCCATCGTCGAACGCCTGATAGGTGTATTAAAGAAGCGCATGGCGAGCGAAGGGATGCGTGGAGCTTACGCCGATAGGCCTCGGGATAGGACATCACGCAAAGCCGTTGCCGCTGCTCGAAGCGCCTCGATTTACTCGCTCGCCGACGCCTATCGGGCAGTGATTGAGATTATCCAAGACCATAACAACCGCTCCCATAGTGCGCTCGAACGCTACGAAATCTTAGCGGAAGCCGGTGTAGCGCCTACACCGCAGGCTGCATATTTATGGGGACTGAAACATCAGACCGGCCGCCATTCGCCACCCTATTTGGACGACGATTACTATCAAATGCTCCTTAGCAAAGACATGGCAACACTATCGAATCGCGCCCTAGTCTACCGTAATCGAGTATATCGGCCGGTAGACTCACTTGCGTGGGACCTCATCAAGAAATCAACGACCCGAGCGAAAAGACTTTCCGTCCGCGTTGACAAGACCGAGCCGTCCCGCATCTTTGTACCAAACAAGCGCCATGCGTGGGCCACATTCGAAATGACTTTAGGCGCACTACAGGAGCTGCACGGCGTCACTTTGGAAGAAGAAGACGCTCGAACACATATCAAATTGCAACTGAAAGCTAGCGCGGAACACGATGCTCAACGTCAACGCATAATTAGGTATACCGATAATTCCAAACACGGAACGAAGTCAATTTCACCACATATAGAAGATGCACGCACTCAGCAAATAACGCGCACTGACGAAACCGAACGCCTTAAAAGGCAACTCAGCGGCAGATCCGACCAACACAAAAAGCCAGAGCGTTCGTCGCGTGCTCAATCAATCAATGATTGGCAAAAAGTCGAACTCGACGAACGCAGAAAAAAGGTCGATCTCATTCGCATGAACAGGAATCAAAAATGAGAACTGCAACCATTGTTCCTGCGCGCTACCATCCAACTGACGTCCGCCGATTCGACGGCAATCCATTCATCGAAGCGCTGCCACCGCTTCCAGCAACTCGCGACACATTCCTCATACAACTATCCAACTATCCGGATAAACCAACTGACGCTTTGCGACGCAAATCCGAAATTGTTCGGATGATGGAAGTCAACGCACTCACCGAAATCGTCTATCCATTTCCAGATTACGAAAAACCCGCAATCGCGCTGGCGTCAATGTTACGCGAGACATATATCGCACGCAATCCACTCAACGCGATAGACATGCAGCGGCGCCACGCGCTTGCCACAAGCGAAAAAGATGGTCTTCCTTTTCCACCAGACTGGCGATCATCCGCAAAAGGCCACTGTATTATAGCGGTCAGTGGAATGGGCAAAACGACTTTTGCAGATGCGTTTCTATTGCGCTACCCACAGGTCATCACTCACACATCGTATCACGGTCGCCGGCTCACATGCCAACAGATCACTTACGTTATGCTGCGTGTTCCCCATGACGCCACGCTCAAGAGCCTCTGCCTTCAATTTTTCTCAGAAATCGATCGACTACTTGGAACTGAATATTTTCGCTCAGCTAATTCCGTACGGAATATCAGCCCGATGGTTGAACTAATGAACCGAGTCGCAACCTCAGTTTCGCTCGGACTCATCGTCATCGACGAGGTTCAGCACATTCGATCCGCATCCGGTAAAAATTCAGAATTGATGTTAAACCTCTTCAGCGAAATTCTTGAGCGCATCGGAATCAGTCTGTTCTTGATGGCAACACCCGCACTCGACACATCCTTATTAACGAACGTTCATAATACGCGGAAATCCGTCTCTGATGGCTTCTCCAAGTTATCGCCAATGAGCAAAAATAGTCCGGAATGGATTGATTTTACCGATACTTATTGGGATCACACCTATGTCAAAACAAAGACACGGCTCACCAAGAGCATTCGACAAGCATGGTATGACGCGTCAGCTGGCAACACCGCATTTGCGGTTCTTTCGTTCCTGCTCACGCAGCGCAACGCAATCGGCGGCGTCGAAATCGTAGATGAAGCGGGCTTCAACCGCACACTCAATACCGACATGGCGATTCTTGGTCCCGCCATCCAAGCACTCCGCAGTCGCAAGCATGCAAAGATGGCCGAATTTGATGATTTGCTGTTCGGCAGCGAGTACGAATTTCTGATGAAACAACTCCAGGTGGATTTCCCTGCCCCGCCTATCTCACAGGAAGAATTTGACGACATTTCTAATCAGGAGCGTTCGACCAAACCACCTCACCAAACACGTCCGCGCGTACCACGCAAGGCCGCGTCTTCTCCAATGCCGCCCCCCGAGGATCCACTGAAACGTGCTGGCAAGGGTCGCAGGTAGTTGTCATGATTCCGCTCAGTTTCGTGCCAGATCTACTACCGGATGAGCTACTCTACTCGTGGTTGGCACGGACGCTCGCACTCAACGCGATGAATTATTGGTCAACTATCAATATGACCCGCCTCTTTGGTAACAGGCAAGTCCTACCCGGCATTGACCTTCCAACACATCTAATCGACCTCGACCGGAATCTCGGCTCCAGTATGCCGTGTCGAAGCTTGCAAGCAACGCTCGATGTTGCCACGATGTATCCATATTACCGTCCGTTTCTTGCCCCCGAACGAGAACCAGCTATTCGCGAAATCATGCATTCTGGCAACGGTCGGATATTGAAAGTTAAGCTCGGTATCGTTTCTTCCGGCCTGAGCGCACTACCTCCGCTCCGGTATTGCCCCGCCTGCGTCACGGCAGACATCGATCGTTACGGATGCACATACTGGCACCGGCTGCATCAACTCCCGGGCGTATGCCTATGCCCGATTCACCTCACGCCTCTCGTCGATTATTTCATCCGCCAAACGTCAGGAAATAGACATGCATTCGTACTTCCGCCTTCATTTAGCCGGCCGATGATCGAAACCCAACCTCACCCCTCGGTGGTGCATTTCGTTACACTGTCACGGGCACTTCTTGAAGCAAATCTGGAGGCTATTGACACCACCACACGAACTGAAGCCTACCGCTCCGCGCTTGTCAGCGCGGGCTTCCGGAAGGGCGTGCGAACGAATTACGCCGACCTATCATCTGCACTCAATGCCTACTACGAGACATTCAATGACTTGCCCTTCCCGGACAAACTGCGGCGAACTACTAGAGGTGCGCTATCCTGGTTACATCAATTGCTAGAATACCCCAAGTACTCTGTACACCCGCTTTATCACCTATTATTGATTGGTTACCTTTTTGGTGATATCGAATGCTTCCAGCATGCGCTCGGAAGAATTCCGCATGATGGTCTTGAGGGAAAGGACCCACCACTTTCATCCACAAGATATTGCCAAAAACCAATTTCAGAACCTGAAATTGACCAATGGCGTGAGAAGCATATCTTTCTCCATCACAAACGGCACGGACATAGGGAACACGAGGGTAAAACAGACATCCACCAAGAATTCGTTGATCGCTTGGCCGGCGTCCCTATAGCGAACACCAGCTTTATGCCGCACCACGAAGCTGTAAGTACGTTGCGCATAGCCACACGTGCGAGTCTACGCAAAATGCATCGAGGATTGTGGACCCTCTCGGCACAGACTCATCTGGGCGCCGGCGTATGCGTCATAGGCTCCCACTGCAAGCAAACACATCGCTGGCTGCGCGAACATGATCGCTTATGGTTACAGGACATGTGTCGAGATCTAAAAATTGTCCATGGTACAGCGTCACGTGTGGACTGGGTGCAGCGTGATCACGAACTTTGTGCACGACTGGATGACCTTCTGCCTACTCTACCAGCTATATACGCGACACAGCGAATGGCCGCGACTCGATTGATGCGCCAACTTGGAAAAGCGAATGTGATGTCAAAAAAATATTTGAGCCATTTACCCAGGCTGCAAGAAAGGCTGAAATATCTCGCCGAATCACCTACAGACTATCAGATCCGGAAAATCGAAACATGCGCTCATGCTATGCAAGCTCGCCACGTTCCCGTCACGCTAGGTAGACTTCAACATTGCGCCGCTATACGCCGCTGGTCCCCCAACGTTTTGACATACGCACAAGCATTATGTGAAGGCGAACAAGGTATCCGCGCGAAGCGCGAAAGTCATAAAATTCGTTGACAAGTAATAGTGAAAAATAGATCAATCTCCATCGAGCAAGTGTCTGTTCGCCAAGCGCTAATCGTGGTTTGTCGAATCAACCAAGGCGGAGAGCCTCCATTGATCGTGTTAATCGGGACGCCCTGTCCGCGACAGTGCTGAAGTCACTCTCCGTTGCCCCACCCAGCCCAGAAAATCTTCGATATGGTCGGTGCAGCCTGGAGAGTCGCTGTATGTCTCCAAGTCAATCACGGCGGTCCGAATAACCGTGGCGACAAAGACCTCCATCCCTGCTCGATCGATTCCGCGAGCATTAAGCGTCGACCACGTACCATGCAGGATACGGGGTAAGCGGCCAGCCAACCCGTCTTGACGAGCGAGTTTAGGTGGCGGCCGAGAGTGGCTGCCAGCGATGCGGCAGCAGCGCGTCGATGTCGTTGGCCTTGTGGGTCGGCAAGCGCGTCAGCACGTCCTTCAGATAGGCGAGTGGTTCGAGCCCGTTCAGTTGTGCCGAGCGGATCAAGCTCATGATGGCGGCCGCGCGCTGACCCGCACGCAGTGATCCGGCGAACAACCAATTGGACCGGCCGACTGCCCACGGACGGATCTGGTTTTCGACCCAGTTGTTGTCGATCGGAACATTCCCGTCATCGAGATAGCGCGTGAGTGCGCCCCATCGTTTCAGGCTGTAGTCCAACGCCTTCGCAATCGCCGAGCCCTCCGCAACGAGTTTGCGCTGCGCCATCAGCCACTCATAGAGGGCGTCGCACACCGGCTTGGCCCGACGCTGTCGAAGCCGCTGCCGTTCGTCGGCATCCAGTGCTGCGGCCTCGCGTTCGATGTCGTAGAGCGCGGTAAAGAACGGCAGGGCCTGCCCCGCAACCTGGCTGCTGTGGTTGGCATGCAATTCAAAGAACTTGCGTCGGGCATGGGCCGCGCATCCGATCTCGGTGATGCCGTGCTGGAACGAGGCTTTGTACCCGCTGTAGTCGTCGCATACCAGCTTGCCGTGCCAGCCCTTCAGGAACGTGCGAGCGTGCGCGCCGGCGCGGCTCTCGGCGAAGTCGTAGACCACCGCGCGCAGTTCGCTGAACTGAGTCGACGTATACGCCCACAGGTATGCCCGGTGCGTTTTGCCCTTGCCGGGACTGAGCATTTGCACCGGCGTCTCGTCGGCGTGCAACACCGCCTGTTGCAGGATGGCCTGGCCGAGTGCGTCGACCAACGGCTGCAATTGCACGCCACACCGGCCCACCCAGGCACCCAGCGTGGATCTCGGGATGGCCAGTCCCGCACGACCAAAGATCTGTTCCTGGCGATACAGGGGCAAGTGGTCGCCGTACTTGGCGACCAGCACCTGCGCGAGCAACCCGGCGGTGGGCATGCCCTTGTCGATCACATGCGGTGGAACCGGCGCTTGGATCAGCGTCTCGCACGTCTTGAACACCCACTTGCCGCAGATGTGCCGTTCCACCGTAAACACGCCCGGCGTGTAGTCCAGCTTCTCGCTCACGTCCTCGCCGATCCGTATGCGTTCGCAACCGCACTGGCACGTTGTGCTGTCCGGTTCGTGATGGACGTCGGTGCGTGGCAGTTGCGGCGGCAGCGGTGCCCGTTTCGGCTGCTCGCGTTGCCGTTCAGCTCGCGTCGGCTCGAGTTGCTCGAGCTCCATCTCGATGGCAACCAAGTCGCCATCGATCGCCTCGTCGAGCAGGTTCATCTGCTCGCTGTTGAGCTGTTCGCTGCGCCGGCCGAACTGCTGGCGCTTGAGGATCGAGACCTCGTGGGTGAGTTGATCGATACGGGTCTGCCGGAAGCGTAGCTCGCGGTCTCGTTCACTCGCTTCCCGCTCCTTCTCCTTGACCTCGGCAATCAGTTGCGCGGCAAGGGCGCGCAACTGTTCCGGGTTGAGTGCGTCGAGGTCCGCGGGGTTCATGCAGGCCAGTCTGCCAGAACCCTGCCGACGGAGGAAGCGCGACTGTTTACCTCCCCGCCGGATTTAGACGACGCGGATCACGCCATCCTCGCCGATGCGTTGCCAGGGCAAGCCCAGCACCAGGCCGGCCAGTTGTTCGTGCGTCAAGACACGCTGCTGCGGTTCGCTGCCGATGTGCGGCCACGCGAACTGCCCTTGATTCAGGCGTCGCGCGGCCAGCCAGATGCCGATCCCGTCGTGAATCAGGACCTTCATGCGGTTGGCGCGCCGATTGGCGAACAGATAGGCATGGTGTGGGCGCGCAGCGCCGAACACCTTGACCACACGCGCCAGGGCCGTGTCGAAACCGGCCCGCATGTCCAGTGGATCGACCGCCAGCCAGATCTCGTCGACACGGATCACCGCAGCCACTCGCGCAGCCAGACGGCACACTGGGTTGCCTCGGATACCGGCCAACTCACCGTGATCGACTGATCTCCTCGGCGCATCTCAATGCGGATCTCCGGCGAATGCGGACTCGACGCTCCCAATGCCACCGGCACAAAGGCTGGCAGCGACGGTGGCGTGGCCGGCGGACGGCCCAGCGGTCTCTTGGGAAGTCGGCCTTCCGCCTGATCGATCCAGCGCCGCAGCAGATTCGCGTTGAGCCTGTGTTCCAGAGCGACCGCCGCAACCGATACGCCGATTCCCTGGCAGGCCGCTACCACCTGCGCCTTGAACTCCTCGCTATAGCGTTGCCGACGACGACGCTCCGGGAGTGATTCCGATTCGAAAGTGTTCACGTGTCCGCTTATTCGTTAAGTGGACACGATACTCCCAAGCGCCTCGACCAAACTCAAGACGGGTTAGCTGGCCGCTTACGATACGGGAGCGGTCGCGAACGATATTGCGCGCGAATTGCCGGGTCGTGAGCAAAGATCCGGGCGTAATTTGGTCGTCTGGCCCTAAGCCAAAAAACGCACTCAAAATCTCGACCATGCGACGCTCGCTACCTCTGCTGCTCTCGGCACGGACCAACACTTCTAACGCCGTTTCGAGGTTTGCAATTGCAATCGTATCGATCGACTCGGCCAGAGCCTGATGAAACCAACAGGCCGCGTCGCACCAAGCTCGTTCAAGTGTCGGTAGACGATACGACCCAGTGGCAAATGAGCGCACCACATTCCCGACGGCAACAAAGACTGGTGCCGCCTTCTCCAAAATATCGGGCAGCGTACCGTGACCGATTGCTAGCCCCGGTTCTCTACGTGTCCAGCCTGTACTATAGAAACCGCCGGCTTCTGACATTGCTCTCTTTTGCGATGTTCCCCGCCGCGCGTCGAGCCGCGACATAGTGCGCGTGTCGAGATAGGGAGCCGCAAGCTGTAGCCCTACGATTACGAGATCCACCGAGAGTTCCGCTATTTCCTCAGCTCGCTTTGGCTCGCAACCTTCGACATACACGTGCGCTAGCCAGTCGGCATTTTCTTCACGCATCCATCGTACGATGTCGTCGAATCCAGGTCGACCAGCTATCGTGTCGTCAGCACTTCGTGGATAGACGTTGCTTGCCGTAATGTCATCGATATATTCGAACGTAACAGGTCCAATTTCGAAGCGTGGCGCAGGTGTTCGACTGATAACGCAGGGTACGAAAACGCGCCGCGGCAATGCACGATCGGCAAACCATTTCTCGAAGTGGGCGACGAGGGCTTGTGCATCTTGGTCACTAACGTTCGATGGTTCGCGACCGATATAGTTCTCCATACGAGCGAATAGTTCAGTCTGAACATCTGCATAGGCGACGCCGCGCTCCATGCGAGGAACGCGCTCCAAGATGCATTCGGTAAGCTCCGTGAATGCGTGATGTCCGGGCATGCGGATGACGATCATGTCATCAACATCTTCACGTACGTGTCCGAGGCCTTCCCTGCGTAAGTATCCTTGCGTTAGCCCTTCGGGAGGCAGCGGTCGCCTGTCAAGGTGGGTAGCGAGCGCTCGCAACAGACCCAATTCTCGCACTAGCGGATCTGACATATCCAACTCCTCCTTATTATCTGGGGGCTATCTCGTGTCGCGTCAATGCCAGATTTGATCACTGATTTCAATGCCCACTAGCTCTCTCATCCCGACACCCTGCTTTGGGCCGATTAGTGCTTCTCTAGAGCTGCCTCATTGAATTCAACACCGTCGTCCACCCAAATTCGAACGCCGGCCGGCACAGGTGCCGTTCCCACGATGATAAAGACAATGCCTGACAGTTGTGGCTTTGCCGCAAGCGCATGGTCACGCGCCAATGAACGGTCATCTAAGGATGGAACGGGAGAAGGCTCGGGATGTGTGTGCCATATGCCCACGCAATGCAACCCCTCTTCAAAGAGGTGCCCGCGCTCGGCCGCTGCTCGAGCCGTATCAAACGTCACTCGAGCCCGCGATGCCCGCTTGGGGCACAAAACTGTAGCCAGTTCAATTTGCACTGGATCGACAGTCAAATCTCTCGCGAAGAGTTGTCCGACGGATTCTTTGCTCAAACTCGATTGCTGTGTATGGCTCAATAGCACGTCCAACGCCATTGCACCAAGCTGCAGTGTCCAGGTCGCACCAGGCAATCGAAAACGCAGTCCTCTGCCCTTCATTTTCCATCCAAGACCAGACGGAGCTCTCGGGTCGTCGTTGCGCTGTCGGACCTTGAGCCTGAGACCGGTACGATCGACCGCATATTGACAGGAACAGGTAATCCGTCGAAATACGCACTCGAACGGACCCATGACCAGACTGTTGATGTCTGCTGCATGTCGTTTAGTATGCCGATCACGCGCTCGGCAGCGAAGGCCGCCACAAGTTCTATGTCCGCGGCGCCGTAGGGATGAAATCCATCAGAGCAAGCTGGAAGCTTCACACGTGTGTCGCGAGCAGAAAGATCGCTTGCGTTGACCAAGGTATCGGCCGGATCTTCAGCCGGCCAAGCAACGTCGGGTTGCGTCAGCACAACATGTCCTGCGCTACACAACGGTTCGGTCCACGCATGAACGATCGGTGCCGTGCCGAACAAACTTGTGCGCATGTGGGAGATGAACGTTCGCACTGACGATTCCGCGGTGCATTCCACCACCATGTCATACATGCCGGGTTTGCAGTTCGCGGTAGCCCAGATCGAAGCTTCAGCGAGATACCCGTGAACTTTCAGACCGGGAATGTCCTGCCTCAATTGTTGGGCGACTGCGTCTGCTTTGGACCGTCCGACGTCGCGCATTCCCAGTGCGTGTCGACTCGCATTTTCGACACCCATCAACTGCGCATCAACGATATCGAGATGGACCGGCCAGAGTTTCATAGACACTCACGAGCCGTTTAACGCGTAGCGCCGCTCGAACTCAATCGGTGAAAGATCGCCGGCGGAACCATGCCGACGAACCGGGTTATAAAACATTTCGAT
>Ga0157370_10007618_pt1 | contig 11758 bp, 7 predicted proteins | sample C35metaG_FD_113463 | JGI IMG/M metagenome (GOLD analysis project Ga0157370, IMG submission 113463) | Corn rhizosphere microbial communities from Kellogg Biological Station, Michigan, USA - C3-5 metaG | ecosystem: Host-associated > Plants > Roots > Rhizosphere > Soil | place: USA: Michigan... | reverse complement strand
CTGATTCGTGGAGCGCGGGCGTACATGGACGCGAAGAAGCCGGAACAGGCCATGCAGTTGCTGGATAAGGCAGCGGCTTCGCCGCAGGCCAATGCGCAGGTGAAGAATATCATCACTTCCGACAAGGCCCGCGCGCAGGCCATGATGAAGAAATAGCTGCGGATTCGGCCGGATCCTGCGCGATGAACTCGAAGCTCGAGGATCTCGAGCAGGCCCTTGGGTACAGCTTCCAGGATCGAGCCCTTCTGCGGCGAGCCCTGACGCACAGCTCGAGCGCGAACGAAGCGGGAGACGCGGCCTCTGCCGATAACGAACGGCTGGAGTTTCTGGGCGATGCCGTTCTCGGCTGGATCGTGAGCGAATGGCTGTTCGACCGGTTTCGCGGGTTCGCTGAAGGCCAGTTATCTCTCGTTAAAAATTACGTGGTGAGCGCGGCGCATCTGCTGCCCGCGGCTCAGCGGCTCGATCTTGGCGAATATCTGCGCCTCGGGCGTGGGGAAGAGACAGAGGGCGGACGATCCAAACAACGCCTGCTGGTGAACGCCTTCGAGGCCGTGCTGGCCGCTGTTTATCTGGACGGCGGCGCGGAACGGGCGCGCGACCTGGTGTTTCGGTTCGTGATTCCCGGGGATGCCGAAGCGGAACAGCTCGCAGGAGCAGGGCCGCCGCACGACTACCGCGCCGAACTCGAGCGACTGGCGCGGGAGCGCGATCTGCCGAAGCCAACTTACACGCTGGTGAACGAGAGCGGCCCCGGCCACGCGCGCGTTTTTGCCGTGGAGGCGCGGGTGGGAAAGGATCTCGCGGTTACCGCTGAGGGACCGTCGAAAAAGGCGGCGGCGCACACCGCGGCGAAAGTGTTGTGCGAGCGGCTGCGAGCCGCCTGATTATTTTGCCCAGGCGAGGCCGTCGGGTTGTTTGCCCGCATTGATGCGCCCCACGATTTCGAGTGATTTCAGATCAATGACGGCGACGTAGTCGTCCGGCGTGCAGGATACATAAGCTCGCGCGCCGCCGGGCTCCATCTGAATTCCTTCCGCGCCGCGGCCGGAGTGGATGCGCTTTACCACTGCATGCGAGGCGGCATCGAGCACCACGATTTCCGGGCCGTTCAGCAGCGAAACCAGGACCAGCTTCCCGTCCGGAGTGAACTTCAATCTGTTGGCGGCGTTGATGCCGGCGGGAATGGTTGCGGTCACCCGCTTCGACGCCAGATCGATCACGGAGACGGAGCCGTCCCCGGCATTCGCGGCCCAAAGCTGGCGGCCATCCGGAGAGACGTCGAAGCCTTCGGCGCCTTTGCCGACCGCGACCACGGTCTCATCCCAATCGTGCCGGGGTCCGGTCCGGTCGATGATCGACATCGTGGCCGAACTGATGTTGGAAGTGATCACGCGCCCGAGATCTTCACGCACGAAGATCATATGCGTGCGGTTCTGGCCCGTACCCATGATCCAGTCGATTTTGCGTGAGGCCGGATCGTAACTGCCGATTGCCTTCGCCGCTTCGGCCGTGAACCAGAGCTTGCCGCCGACGAAAGCGAGGCCATGCGGTCCCCGCAGAGCACCAAGATCAATGGTTCCGACGGTTTTCCGTGCGGTGAGATCCGCTTCCGTGATGGTGTTGTAAGCGCCTCCGCCGTAATTCGAGATGTATGCGGCGCGGCCATCGGAGGACGCGATCACTTCGTGCGGATCGGGGCCGGAAGGCATCCGCGACAGAACCTTGCGGGTGGAGGGGTCGACCATGGCCAGCGTATGATCGCCTTTTGACAGCACAAGCAGGGTTTCAGAACGGGCGGGGGCGAAGGCGCAAAAAATGAAAAGCGCCGCGACGAGAGCCGGACGAGCGTCTTGCATGGCGGCAACCATGTTAACGCTACTGAACCGCGATGCCGGAGGCTTTCGAAGTCGCGCCGCCGATCGAGATCGTCAGAGGCTGGGCTCCGGCGGCGATGTTCGAGGGTACGGTCACATTCACCTGGTAGAGACCTACGTAACCCGGCGCGAGGCCGCTGTAGAGCACCGGCGCCGACTGGCCACCGATCATCACCGTGGGTAGCTGCGGCGTTTTCTGGGTGTCGTTCGGCGCCGCGGGGAAGCCGGACACCGGCTGATTGTTGACCGGACCGAGGCCATTCAAATAGAGCGCAACATTTTGCCCGCGAACGGCCGGGTGAGATGGCGTAATCACTTTGCCCTGCGCATCAACAGCCGCCGCATTGCCGGTGCTGGTTTCAAAAAAAGCGGGGGCGTAATTCGAAACCGGTACCGTGACCAGAGCGCCGTAGTCGTATTCGTTGGCCGTGACTTTGATCTGAACCGAAGAATAGCCCTGCAGTTCCCAGGGGACGAAGACGTTCACCTGTCCTGAATCGACGTACCGAAGATAGCCGGGCACGCTGATCGCGGGCAAAGAGCCGGTCGCGGGCGCGTCGAAGCTGACGGTGATGTTGTTCAGCGAAAGGGGCAGGGAATTGGCGGTATAAAACTCCATCGGGGACGACGCGAAATTGGCGCCGTATATGGCGACGTACGAACCGGGCGCGATGGGCTTTCCGGGATCGCCTGCGGCGGCGTTCACGACGCCTACGATCCCGTTCTGCACGTTGATCGCCGGCTGCGCGATTACGGGGCCGCCGAAGTCGTAAGACTGTCCGGCTCCGGTGGCGTGGACAGCGTAATTTCCGGTCTGCGAACCAATCGTGACGGTCGCGTATGCGTAACCGTAATTGTCAGTGGTGGCCGATGCGTCGCTGATCGTGAGCGGTACGCTGCCACTCCCCTGGGCGAATGTGACCGGGGTGTTGATGAGGGGGGCGCCGTTGGCGTCGGTCAACTGGAAGGCGACGCTCCCGTCGGGAATCTGCTGTCCGGCGGCGGTGGTGTTGCTGTCCCCCAGGATGGCGTCGAGACTGGCGCCAGTGTTGGAACCAGCGGGCACGATGAACATGAACGGGACGTGCAGGGGAACGGTGGCGCCAGTCATGTTGATGTTTCCGTAGTAGAGTCCGGGCGCCGGGGGGGTTCCAGCCAGGCTGATCTCGACGCTCTGCGTGGCTCCCGGGGCAATCGAGACCGAACCGGGGTTTACGGCTACAGTTGTTCCAGGCGCCCCCACCGTCGACTGCACTGCCAGCGCGACTGCAACGGGCGTCGATCCGGTGTTGGTGAGAGAAAGCTGCTGCTTCGCCGATGCAGTCGCGCCAGATTTCATTGCCCCGAAAGACACGGTGGCCGGAACGATGGTGACATTGGTGTTGAGAGCAGCGTCGGCGGCCGCGAGACCCGAGCCGGTTTGCAGAATATTGACGTTGTCGCCGAAATCATCGGCGCTGATCGACTGGCTGGCGGTGTTTACGATAGCGGACTTGACCTGCTGGCCGGAATAGTTGGGGTGCTGTTGTTTGACAAGCGCGCTGATTCCCGCGATGAGCGGAGTGGCGAAGCTGGTGCCCGCGGCCGCGATGTAGCGGTTCGAACTGTAGGCGAAACCAAGCGGGTCGAAATTCTGCGCGCCCATGTAGATGAGGTCGCCGTTTTGCGAGCCGCCGCCAACTCCGAGCACGTCCGGCTTGATGCCATAAGTTCCGAGGCCGGGGCCAAACGAGGAATAGTCAACGAGAACCGGCGGCTCGTTCATGAGAGCTTCGACCGCATCGGGATCGATGGTGACGGTATAACCGGGGTTGCTGTCGATGAAAGCCTTCAGATTCTGGCCATCGGAATTGGCGATGCCGACAACCTGCTGGGTGAAGTCGGTCAGCTGGCCAGGGGTGAACTGCGTGATCGGCTCGTCGACGTTGTCCCAGAAGATTACTCCGATGGCGCCGGCGTTCACGGCATTGGTCATTTTCGCGGCGAAGGTGCAGGTCCCCCGCTCGATCAGCGCAATGGAGCCGTTCAGAGCGAAGGATGGGAGCGGATTACAGCCGAGGTCGTCGCTTTGCCCGATCTGTGTGAGATCCACGAGCGGCGCTGACCACGCTCCATATGGACTATACGCATCGCTGAACGACGCATTGATCAGTTTCAGATTTCCGGGTACGTTCGAGCCGGTCACAATTACAGCGGGATTGAAGGAATGGTTGTTGCTGGCCGCGCCCACGGCGATCACAGAAGGAGCGTCGGCGGGCGAGCCGATGGTGTTGTAAGTCGGATAATTCGCGGTCGCAAAGTTGCCGCCATTTCCTTCGTTGCCTGCGGCGGCGAGGATAATGTGGCCTGCGGCGGCCGCTTGTTCGAATGCGTACGCGAGGGGGTCGCAGGGCACGTTGGGGGCGAGTCCGCAGGCAGAACCGGTATCGAGCGGCCCCGCGGTCGCGGTTCCACCGAAGGACGTCGTGATCACGTCCATGCCGTCTTTCACTGCGTCGTCGAGCGCAGCGATGAACGCGTCGTCATAAGTGCCGTCATTGACGCCGGGCGAGCCGGCAATTTTGTAATTGCCCAACCAGGCTTTCGGCGCCATGCCGTTGATGGTGACAGCGCCGGTGGCGGTATTGCCGGCGGCTACGGTGGCTACAGCCGTTCCGTGGCCGACGCGGTCGCGAGGGGAGAAATCATCCGGCTGGGAGTTCGCCGCTGGATTGGAGCCGTATCCGGCGCCCACCATGCTGACGTAGCTGCGCGCGACTATGACTTTATTATTCGTGAAATTGGCGCAGTTACTTTGGACGTCGCATTTGGGAAAGCCGGCGGGGACCGCGAGGGAGCTGTCCTGCAGCATCGGATGCGTCTGATCGATGCCGGTATCGAGGATGCCGATTTTGATGCCTGCGCCCGCGTTGTTGAGGCCCCCGACGATTTGCCAGGCCGCGGTCGAATTCAGCAGTTTCGTGGCGTCATTCAGAAGCATTTTTCTGCGCCGCAGGGGAATTATGGCAGTCACGCCAGGCAGGCTTTGCAGTTCGGACACGCGGCCTGTGGGCGCGGCTACGAAGACGGCATTCAATACGTCGGTGGCCGTCCCGGTGACACGGATGTTACGGGCGCGAAGGTCATTCCGAACCAGGGACTGGGCGCTTTCCACGCGGTTTCTGGCGACGGCCAGCGCGGTTGCGGCGGACTGGCGAGCTGTCCTCGGCTGCGTGAGCACTGGAGCATCGGAAAGGATAAGGGCATAACGTCCCGCCGGAGGCTTCTGAGCCGACGCCATTCCGCTGCCAACCAATACGAGCGCGGCGAAAGCGGAGAAACAGCGACCGGGGCGGAACCCCGAACGTGGCGATCCGAAATGGTTAACAACGTCAGGTGAGGATTTCATTGAAAAGAACCGCCGCGCTGCCAAGATTTCGAAACGTGCAGCGCTTTGCGTTGGTTTCATGCAAAGGGATACAGTGAGACGCGCCCGGCCGCTTTCTCTTAAACTTTCCGCAAAAGGCGGCCGGAGTTCCTGAAATGGCAAATCATTGCGGTGGCGAAATTCGAATTGGCGCTTCCGGCTGGCATTACAAGCATTGGGTCGGGTCGTTTTACCCGCCGAAAACCACGCCGCGACAGATGTTCGAGTATTATTCACGGTATTTTGACACGGTTGAGCTGAATAACACCTTTTATCGCCTTCCCGGCGAAGCAGCCCTGTACTCCTGGCGGGAGCAAAGCCCGGCCAATTTCCGTTTTGCCATCAAAGGCAGCCGCTTCATTACGCATATGAAGAAGCTGAAAGACCCGGAACCGAGCATCACGCGATTTTTCGACCGGATCGACATTCTGGGGGAAAAGGCGGGCCCGGTTCTTTTCCAGTTGCCGCCAGGCTGGACGGTCGACCTGGAGCGCCTGGAGCGGTTTCTGGAGGCGCTGCCGCGGCATTACAGGTATGCGTTCGAGTTTCGAAATGAGACCTGGAACGGTGAAGAGGCGCTGGCAATCCTGCGCCGGTACGGGGCGGCTTATTGCATTTACGATCTGGCTGGTTATCAGACGCCGCTGATTACAACGTCGGATCTGGTATACGTGCGGCTCCACGGCCCCGGGGGGAAGTATCAGGGCGATTATCCGGAGCGGACTTTGGATGAATGGGCGCGGCGGATCGCGGAATGGTCGAAGGAATCGCGGGAGACGTGGGTCTACTTCGACAATGATGATTCCGGATACGCGCCGAAGAACGCGCTGGAACTGAAAGCGAAGGTCGCGGATTATTTCTCAAACACGAAATGAATCGTCTGCGTGCTGGGCACGGCTTTCCCGTTCTCCCGGGCAGCAGTGAAGCGCCAGAGCTTCGCTGCATACACGGCGCGCGAGGCGAGATAGGAGTTGAGCCCGGCCCTTTGTCTCACGGCGGGTATCGCGGAGGTGACGCGGCCGCGGGCATCGATGCGCACTCTGACATCGATCGGAATCGATCCATGAATGCGAGGACGGATGCTGGCGGGGATGACCGGGGGCACTTTGTGGACCGCCTTCGCCGGAACAAGATGCGCCGAATGCGGCGATGCAGGGACCGCTTCCGGCGCCGCCGAAGTCGCGCCGGCAGCGGATTTGGGCCCGGGCGTGGAAGGCGCGTTCGGAGCTGTGGCCGCGGCAGCCGGCCGGATCACGCGGAAGGATTCAGCGGAGATACGTCCGCCGGTATCGATGGTTTCGAGCCGGAAGGTCACGTCATTTCCTTTCGGTTGCCATGAATACGCTCCGGAGGAGACGTCCTGTTTGGTGAGGTCGACGCGATCTTCGGCGTCGCCATCATGAACAAACAACGCTACGCTGCGCGCGTTGCGAAAGGCCGTGGCCGAGGGATTCCAGGAAATACGCCATCTCTGCAGCCCCGGATCGACGTACATGCCGACGGGCCGGTATTCGGCAATGTCGCCGGCGCTTTCGGCGGCGCGGCGGTTCGCGCCGAAAAGAAACCACATGGCCCCGCAAACGAGGAGGATGGCGCCGGCAAGCGGCCACCATTTCGCCACCGCTTCACGAAAACCGGACCGCTCCGGCTCCATCGCGAATTGAGGCGTTGGCGGAGCGAGCCGCGGTTCGAAGGAGAACACGCCGCCCGGTTCGACGGGCTCGACGGGCGGCACGAAATCGGGCACGAGGCGACGCATCTTTTGCTGCCGCGGCGCCGGGTCCTGCCGCGGCGCCGGGTTCTCCCGCGGCGCAGGGGTTTCCGTCGGGACAGGCTCGCTGTGAACCTGCTCAGGATGATGCTCGCTTGTGTTGTCCGAGGCGCGGTCATCCGGGAGTGCGCTGGCGGCGGGAGCGGATTCGGGCGGCGAATCATGCCGTGAGCCAGCTACCCCATTCTCCGCGGGAGCATTCCGGGTTTGCCGCGTTGCTTCAGCTGGATCTTCCTCTTCCTCGTCGCCATCCAGCATCAAATCGGCGACTCTCAGCACACGGCCACGGAACGGAAAAGGGTTGCCCAGCGGCCGCATCTCCCCGCTTTCGTCTCTGGCGAAAAACTGCGCGTCGATATCGGCCGTGTTTTCGGGCCGGATGATAAGCACAAGGTCAGAGGAATCGCTGAAATACCGATTGATAAGCTCGAGATCGGACTCTTCCAGTTGAAAGCCCGGGCGTGTGTGGCTGCGATAGAGGCCGACGACGGAGAGTTCCGTGGACCCGGCAATACGTTGCGCAGCTTCTTCAAGAGCGGCGTGGTCCTGCGCATCCAGCACGAACGGCGGCCCATAACGATGCTGGCATTCGAGACGCTGGTAGCGCTCGATCCAGACATCCGGGTGTTCCGAGCCGATCACCTTACCCAGAAGAAGACCGCCCACTTCCACGCCGCGGCGAGGAATCGCCTTGAAACCTTCAATCACGTCCCGGGCGATGCCATCGACAGCATCGAGGTGCATGTGGATGCCAAGGCCGGCGGCCTCCGGCTCGTGGTTCAGGTATTCCACGTCGACCGGATCGGCCGTTCCTCTGGATTGGTTGCTGCTGAGTGACATCGGATGCGATCAGAGCCCGCCTGAACCGACAGACGACTGGAAGCGAAAGAACGGTTTCACAGGAGACCTTTCTGAAGTGGAATTAATGGCATCGGCGTAAAAACAATCGACCAGAGAGACTATTCCCGAGGCCGGACCACTCGGATGGATTCGTCATATTCGTGGCCGTTCGAGCCGATGACGCGGATCTCGAATTGGGTCTGGCCGGATGAGGTCGGCCAGGCAAAAGAACCGGCGCGGAGTTCCTCGGCCGTGAGCCGCTGTTGCAACCGGGAACCGGAATCGTCGATCGTGAGAACGCCTTCTCTTGCGCCCGCCAGCACGGGAGAGTTTGAATTCCAGGTCAAACGCATGCCTTCAGGGGTTCGCTCAGCGCGCAGATCGAGAGCGCGCGTGGACGACACCGACGCCATGGCGGACGGGACTGGATTTTCCGCCGCGCTTCCCCCGTGGTTGTGCGCGTACAGGCCGAGCAGGGCGCCAGCCGCAATTGCCGAAAGGGGCAACAGGAAGGAAGTCCAGCGTCGCCACGAGAGGCGCTGGCTGGACAAGCCCTGCCATGACCCGAGCCAGCCCACTGGCGCGCTCCGCCGCGGCGGTGGCAATTGTTCGATGGCCCGGTTTTCCCATGGCCCGGAGGCAGGCGGAATGAAATCGAGGCGGTCGGGTGGAGGTTCGGACAGTGCTCCGGCCGGAATCGCCTTGCCGCCGAATTCAAACTCCCGGGATTCCGCCGCCGCATCGACGATGGCGCCGCCGTCACAGAAATAGAACGTCGCCACCGATTCCGATATCGAGAGTGGCTTCACGATCAGCAGCACGCCATCTTCACGGGGAAGGAACTTTTCGACAATCGTGCAATCATCGGGCGTCACGGCGAGGCCGGGGCGCGTCTGGCTGCGATAAATGCCGATGAATTTCTGGGCGCCTGTTCGCGTTTGTCTGACGAAATCGGCCCAGACGGACAGATCCGCGTCGGAAAGAATGTAAGAGGGGCCGGTGCGGTGTTCAATCGGGATCGGTTGCCAGGAGTCGATCAGAAACTCGCCGCGAGGGCCGCGCCGCCCGAGCAGCACGCCGCCGACTTCGGCTCCGCGTTTGGGGAGAGCCTTGAAACCCTCCACAACTTCCGCTTCGATGCCGCTCATTACGGGCCATCGCAGTACGACCTCAGGGCCGACCTCTGCCGATTTCCAGCGAAAGCCTTCCCTTGCAATGGATTCAGGTGGTGCTGCCGCGTTCCCCATGAACGGCGCCGGTTCTTTCAGGGTACTCTCTGAAACCGACCGAAGTGGAAAGCGCAGGTGGTGTTCCTCACGGTTATAATATGCGCTATTTTCCGGCCGCCCTGCACTGCTCCGCGGGCTCTGGCCGGGGCCTTACCTGCCAGCGTGATTTCGGAGTCCAGCCGCTGCCAGCTATGCCTGGCTTCGGTATGATGAGGGCGGGATGTCCATCTCGCCGTTTCCGGCGCCGCTGCAGCCGATCGCGGGACGCCGGTTCTCGTTTTATCCACCTGTCCACAATGTGGAATGCAACGAATGGATGTACCGCCGGGCGACATGGTCCGAGTGTGTAGTAATAAACACGGCCACGGGTGAGGAGTTTTCCATTCCGCGAAATTTCCTCGGGGAAATTACGACCGGTAACGGGCTCACGGTCGTCTCCCTGCACCGGGAACTCGAATCGCGCGGCAGCACGCTTTGCCCGGTTCGCTGTCCCGTGATTGAACTGCCGGTCGCCGTGAACGATGTACCGCGCCCCACTTCCGCTCCGGAGCGGCTTGCGCCGGTCATCAATATCCGGCTGGAACAGCGCCCCGAAATAAAGGTCAGCAAGCGCGTGGGAGTCGCGCTGGTGCTGGGAGCAGTGGCGTGCACCATCTGCGCGGACATCGCGAGACAGGTGGAACTGAATCGCCCGGAGCTGATCCGGTGGACCCGACCTTATCTGCAACTGAGCGCGGAAGACGATTATTACGCGGCAGTACACAAACTGGGTTCGCCGCGGGCCGAGAGCGTCGCCGTCGCGGATGGCGGACGCGTTTACCGCATGCTCGATTACGGCTCGGGCCGATACAAGATCGTGCTGATGGGAACGAGCCGGTCCGGCGCGCGCTATATCGGGACGCTGGCGCCGGACGGCAGAATCATCGACGCGGTGCGCACGAGGCGCGGCAGTACGTCGGCCAGCCTGTTGCGCTCGATGCCCCCATTCTGACAATCTCGTTTCGATGAGATTTCTGACGCGAATCGCGTGGGCCGCGGTGGCCTGCGTGGGGGCGGTCTGCATGGGCGCGATCGCGATTGATCGCGGAGAGCCGGTAAACAGCGCCTGGCTTGTGGTTGCCGCGATTTGTACGTACCTGATCGGCTTCCGGTTCTACGCAAAATTCATCGCCACGCGCGTGATGGCGCTCAACGACGAGCGCGCGACGCCGGCCGAACGCCTCGATAACGGGCACGATTTTGTTCCGACGAATAAATGGATCCTGTTCGGTCATCATTTCGCGGCCATCGCGGGTCCTGGCCCGCTGGTCGGCCCGGTGATAGCGGCGCAGTTCGGTTATCTGCCGGGTACGTTGTGGATCATTATCGGCGGCGTACTCGGGGGCGCTGTTCAGGACTTCGTGATTTTGTTCGCGTCGATGCGGCGCGACGGGAAATCGCTGGGACAGATGGCGCGTGAGGAGATCGGGAAGGTGGGTGGGATGGTCGCGCTGATTACGGTGCTGCTGATCATGATCATCCTGCTCGCGGTGGTTGGTCTGGTGGTGGTGAACGCGCTGGCGGAAAGCCCCTGGGGTACATTCACGATCGCGGCAACCATGCCGATCGCAGTGCTCATGGGTCTTTATCTTCGGTACTGGCGGCCGGGCAAGGTGCTCGAGTGCTCGGCGGTGGGCTTTTTGCTCGTAGTAGCGTCGGTGATGGGCGGACAGTGGATCGCAGCATCCAGCTACGCGCCGGCGTTCACGCTGGCGGCGATGACCATCGCGATCGGCATCATCGTGTATGGATTTCTCGCGAGCGCCCTGCCGGTGTGGCTGCTGCTTGCTCCGCGCGATTATCTGAGCACGTTCGTGAAGCTGGGCGTGATCGCTCTTCTGGCGCTCGGGATTCTGGCCGTGAGGCCCGAGATGCAGATGCCCGCGTTGACGCGTTTTGTGGACGGAAGCGGGCCTGTGCTTGCGGGCAAAGTGTTTCCGTTCTGCTTCATCACGATCGCGTGCGGCGCGATTTCGGGATTTCATGCGCTGATCTCGTCCGGGACGACGCCAAAGATGATTACGCGGGAATGGCATACCTGGCCGGTCGGCTATGGTTCGATGCTGCTCGAGAGCTTCGTGGCGGTGATGGCGATGATCGCGGCGTGCGCTCTCGAGCCCGGCGTTTATTTTGCAGTGAATTCACCTGCCGGCGTGGTGGGCAAGACGGCTCAGGCTGCGGTGACGACGATCTCGTCCTGGGGTTTTCCGGTGACGACGGAGCGAATGGCGGACCTTGCCCGAATGGTGGGCGAGACGACGTTGTTCAATCGAACCGGCGGCGCGCCCTCGCTCGCGCTGGGCATGGCGCACATTTTCGCAAGAGGCGGAGGCGGCGAAGCGCTGCTCGGGTTCTGGTATCACTTCGCCATCATGTTTGAGGCGCTATTCATTCTGACGATTATCGACGCCGGCACGCGCGTGGGGCGGTTCATGCTGCAGGATCTTCTGGGGCATGCCTGGAAGCCGCTGGGCCGGACCAGCTGGATGCCGGGAGTCGTGCTTTCGAGCGCGGTGATCGTTGGCGGGTGGGGCTATTTCCTCATACAAGGCGTGCGCGATCCGCTGGGCGGCATCAATTCGCTGTGGCCGCTGTT
>Ga0157370_10007615_pt1 | contig 11762 bp, 14 predicted proteins | sample C35metaG_FD_113463 | JGI IMG/M metagenome (GOLD analysis project Ga0157370, IMG submission 113463) | Corn rhizosphere microbial communities from Kellogg Biological Station, Michigan, USA - C3-5 metaG | ecosystem: Host-associated > Plants > Roots > Rhizosphere > Soil | place: USA: Michigan... | reverse complement strand
GGGCTACTGCGTCAAAGAGCGCAAGAAGGTAGAGATCAAAGACGCCCAGCAGGTGACGATGAAAAATGGTCGCCCCGCGATTCAAGGCGTCTGCCCAGATTGCGGGACGAAAATCTTCAAGATCGGGAAACTCTAGACGGGCCCAAAGTTTGAACCCGGACTGCGTCCGTCCCGTAAAACGAGGCGGATGCAGTCCGGGGCCTTAAGACAAGAGCGCGACGTCCGCGCCGCCTACGCCGCCCACGCCGGCGAGCTCTACGGCTTCGCGGTGCGTTCGCTCGGCGACGCCGGCCTCGCCGAAGAGGCTGTACAGGAGACCTTCCTGCGCGCCTGGCGCGCCGGCGAGCGCTTCGACCCGGAGATCGGCTCGCTGCGCACCTGGCTCTTCGCGATCCTCCGCAACGTCGTCATCGACCTCGGCCGGGCGCGGGCGGTGCGGCCGGGCGTCGCCGAGGGCGGCGTCGAGCCGAGCGTCGAGCCGCTGGAGGAGGCGTTGCTCTCCTGGCAGGTCGAGGAGGCGATGCGGCGGATCGGCGAGGACCACCGGCGAGTGATCGTCGAGACCTACTACCGCGGCCGCCCCTACGCCGAGGTCGCCGAGGAGCTCGGCGTGCCGGAGGGGACGATCAAGAGCCGCGTCTACTACGGACTGCGGGCGCTGCGGGTCGTGCTCGAGGAGATGGGCTATGAAGACTAGGAACGACTGTCGCGACTGGCGTGAGCTGCTCGGCGTCTACGCGCTCGGGCAGCTGGAAGGCGACGAGCGAGCCGGCCTGGAGGCGCACCTCGAGGGGTGCGCCCAGTGCCGGGCGGAGCTGGCGCTGCTGGAGCCGGTGGCGCGGATGCTGCCCCACGCCGACCCGGAGCGGTTCGAGTCGGCGCCGCAGCCGCCGCCGGAGCTGGGCGCGCGGATCGCGGCGACGATCGCGGGCGAACGGCAGCAGGGCGAGAAGCGGCGCCGGCGGCGCCTGTTCGGCGGCTTCGCCCTGGGCGGGGCGACGGCGGCGCTGGCCGCAGCGGTGCTGGCGATCTTCGTGCTCGGCGGCGGCAGCGGCGGAGAGCCGGCCAAGCACGTCAGGTTCGCCTCGCAAGGGGTCAGCATCGACGCCACCCTCGAGCCGCACGCCTACGGGACCGAGATCCGCATGTACGTCCACGGCATCGAGTCCGGAACGCTCTGCAAGGTCTCGTTGCGCGGGCCGGGCGGCGTCGCCTATCCGGCCGGGACCTTCCGCTACCGCTGGGGCGAGGACTCCGAAGCGGTGCTGAGCTCGGCCCTCGATCTCTCCCGCACCCGGGCGGTCGTCGTCCGGGCCGGGAAACGAACCTTCGTCGCTCCGCTGGGGAGGGCGCCGATCGCGGCAAACACCCAACTCAAGGAGGAACCGACGTGACCAGGAAGACCTATTCGTTCGCGCTGCTGGCGGTGCTGGGCGCGATGGCGCTGGCGGTCGCCGGCTGTGGCGGCGGCGGCAGCTCGACCAGTGAAAGCAGCAACGCCGGCGCGAATGAAAACGCTTCCAGCGAAAGCTCGAGCCGCTACGGGGGCGAAAGCGAAAGCGAAGACAAGAGCGCGAGCAGCGAATCCGCGCCCGGGGCCGAAAGCGGCGCCGGCGTCGTCTCCCTCGGCAACGTCCAGAAGCTCGGGATGGTCCTCGTCGACTCCAACGGCATGACCCTCTACGACTTCCACAAAGACAAGGGGACCACGTCCTCCTGCTACGGACCGTGCGCGGAAGGCTGGCCGCCGATGCTGACCGAAGGCGAACCGACGGTGGGCAACGGCGCCTCGTCCTCGAAGCTCGGCACCACCGAACGCAAAGACGGGACGATGCAGGTCACCTACGCCGGCCACCCCCTCTACACCTTCGTCGAGGACAAAAAGCCCGGCGAAGCCAACGGCAACGACGTCAGCGCCTTCGGCGCCCAGTGGTACGCCCTCAAAGGCAACGGCGAGGAGGCCGGCGGCTAGCTCTCGGCCAGGCGCCCCGGGCCGTCCGAAACCCGTCCCGGAGGAGCCCTCGAAATCCCGTGGTTCTTTTTGCACGAATGTGGTGCTTAGGAACCACGAGATGGCCTCGGGGGGAGAGTGTCCACCCCGTGGTTCCTTAGGCACGTATGGCGTGCGAAAGGAACCACGAGAGGAAGGGCAGTCGCCCTACGCAGCGAGTGGCAGATATTGCGACGGCCCAGGGAGGGGTGGTCTCTCTTGACCAGTTGAGGGAGGAGGGCGTTTCTCCCAAGCTTGCCGCCGATCGCGGCAGGGCTCGTTCCTATCACCGTGTGCATCGCGGCGTTTATGCAGTGGGGCATCGGGCGATGTCGCGACAGGCGCACTTGCGGGCCGCGCTATTGGCCTGTGGCGAGGGAGCTGTCGTCTCGCATGGCACTGCCGCGGCGTTCCATCGGCTCTTCGACGAGTGGCCGCACTACATCGACGTCACCGTCCCGGTCGAGGCGGGGCGGAAGATCGACGGGGTCCGCTGCAGGCGCTGCCGTTACCCGGAGCCGGAGGAGGTGGAAGTCCGTCAGGGGATTGCGGTGACGACCGTGGCGCGAACCTTGGTCGATCTCGCTGGGATCCTCGACCTGGCCGTCCTCCGCAAGGTCGTCGGGCGGGCCGCCATTCGCAGGAAGCTCGACCTCCAGGCGATCGACATCGCGATCTACAACGCCAAGGGCCGGCGCGGGCTGAAGGCGCTCGAGCTGGCGCTGGTCCCTTACCGGACGAAGGACGGCAAGGTGCCGGACGTCCGCAGCGACTTCGAGACCCTGGTGCTGCCGCAGCTACTCGACCGCGGGTTGGCGCGGCCGAGCACCAACGCCCCGATCCACATCGACGGCGAGCGCTTCCTCCTCGACTTCCTCTGGGAGAAGGAGCGGGTGATCGTCGAAACCGACGGTCGCGAGACGCACGAGACGCCCACCGCCTTCCAGAGCGATCGTCGTCGCGACCAGTTCCTCGCCGCCGCCGGCTATCGGGTGCTGCGGGTCACCTGGAACCAGATTCACGGCGACACGGCCGGCGTGCTCGAGCGAATAAACCGCTCTCTCAATCCAAAACGTTGAACCCGCGGTTCCTTTTGCACCCATTCCGTGCAAAAGGAACCACGACTTGGCGTTCAGTCTTCGGAGAGGCCGGTTTGCTTCGCGCGCTTGCGGTAGCTGAGCGACGGGGGGACTTGCTCGCGGATCTCGGCTAGGAGGCGGGCGGAGAGCTCGCCCGGGTCCTCGTCGGGCCGCGGCTGGCCGCCGGCCGGATCGAAGAAGCGGATGCGGATGCGGGGGCGGCGGGGGAAGCCGGTGAGGTCGCTGGTGCCCTCGATCGCGACCAGGGTTACGTGGGCCTCCGGCACCTCCAGCGCCAGGCGGCCGACGCCGCTGCGCGCGCGCAGGACCTTGCCGCGGGAGCGGGTTCCCTCGGGAAAGACGCCGATGCAAACGCCCGCTCGCAGCGCCTCGATCGCTTTCGCCAGCGCGTCTTTGTCGCCCTTGCCGCGCTGGATCGGGATCTGACCCATCCCGTTGAGGATCGGGCCGAGCCCGCGCACCTCCCAGAGCTCCGATTTGGCGAGAGCGCGGATCTGCCGACGCCGGTAGGCGGCGATGCCGACCATCACCGGGTCCCAGTGGCTGTCGTGGTTGCCGAGGATCAGCAGCGGCCCCTGCTCGGGGATCGCCTCCAGCCCCTCGACCTGCATCCGACCCCACCAGGCGACCGGCCGGTTGACGGCCATCGCCAGCGCATAGGTGCGGGTGCGCTCGTTCACCGACGGGAGTTCTATGGGTTTGCGCACGTTGCCGGTCGGCCGGTCTCCGTAGAGTCAGCTCCTTCGAGCGACGAGTGAAGTGGAGACCAGTTGATGGAGAGCAGCAACGGACGCAGCGGTGGGATCGAGGTCGAAGGCCTCGTCCGCGAGTTCAAGAACGGGCCGCGGGCGGTCGACGGGATCGACCTGCAGGTAGCCCAGGGCGAGATCTACGGCTTCCTCGGCCCCAACGGCGCCGGCAAGTCGACGACGGTGCTGATGCTGACCACGCTCCTGCCCCCCACCGCCGGCACCGCCCGCGTCGCCGGCTTCGACGTCGTCAAGGAGGGGCCGCAGGTGCGCGCCTCGATCGGCGCCGCCCTGCAGGAGGCCGCGCTCGACCCGCTGCTGAGCGGCCGCGAGCACATGCGCCTGCAGACCGCCCTCCACGGCCTCGGCAAGGCCGAGCGCGACGAGCGCGGCAACGAACTGCTCGAGCGGGTCGGCCTCGCCGACGCCGCCGACCGCAAGGTCGGCGGCTACTCGGGCGGGATGAAGCGCCGGCTCGACCTGGCGCTGGCCCTCGCGCACCGTCCCCGCATCCTCTTCCTCGACGAGCCGACGACCGGCCTCGACATCCAGAGCCGGACCGCCCTCTGGGACGAGGTCGCCCGCCTCGCCGCCGACGACGGGGTCACCGTCTTCCTCACCACCCAGTACCTGGAGGAGGCCGACGCGCTCGCCAACCGGGTCGGGATCATCGACCACGGCCACATCGTCGCCGAGGGCACGCCGGCCGCGCTGAAGGCCGACATCGGCCGCCCCACCGTCGAGGCGATCCCGCGCGAGGCCGACGACCGCGAGCGCATGGCCGACATCCTCAGCCGCTTCGGCGAGCCCGCCAACTGCGCCCCGCGCGCCGTCGCCGTCCTCCTGCAGGGCGGCGAGTCGCAGCTGGCCGAGGTGGTGCGCGCGCTCGACGCCGAGAACATCGCGATCGAGCACCTGCAGCTCCACGCCCCCTCGCTCGACGACGTCTTCCTCGCCAAGACCGGCCGCTCGCTGGAGGGCGCCGGAGATGAGACCGAGCCGGAGAGCACCGGGACCGAGGCGACCGCCGCGGCGTGAGCACCTCCGCCGCCAACCGCTCCCTCGCCACCCAGGTCGGGCAGCTCGCCCGCCGCTCGGTCCTGCGCACCCTGCGCCAGCCGGCCCAGATCGTCCCGGCGCTGATCTTCCCCCTCTTCCTCCTCGCGGTGAACTCGGGCGGGCTCAAAGACGCGACCAACCTGCCCGGCTTCCCAACCGACTCCTACCTCACCTTCGCCCTCGCCGTGCCATTCATGCAGGGGGCGCTGTTCTCGGTGATGAACTCGGGCACCGACCTCGCCCGCGACATCGAAACCGGCTTCCTCAATCGCTTGGCACTGACCCCCCTGCGCGGCGCCGCCCTGCTCAGCGGCCTGCTCGCCGGCACGATCCTGCTCGGCCTGCTGCAAGGAGTCACCTACCTCAGCGTCGGCCTGATCGCCGGCGCCGAACTCGCCGCCGGCCCGGGCGGGGCGCTGGTCATCATCGCCCTCGCCGTCTCGATCACCGTCGCCTTCGGCACGCTCGGGCTCTTCGCGGCGCTGCGCACCGGCACCGGCGAGGCGATTCAGAGCCTCTTTCCCGTCTTCTTCGTCTTCCTCTTCCTCTCCTCGATGGCGCTGCCGCTGGAACTGATCCAGACCGACTGGTACCGGGCGATCGCCACCGCCAACCCGGTCTCCTACCTGCTCGGCGCCTTCCGCTCGCTGCTGATCGAAGGCTGGGAGCTCGACAAGCTGGCACTCGGCTTCGGGATCGCGGCGGCGATCCTGGCGATCGGCATGTTCGCGGCGAGCGCCGCCCTGAAGACGCGGCTGGTGCGGACGTGAGCGCGCCCGAGGTCCGCCCCGCCGGGTTCCGCGCGGTCACCCTCGCGGTCGCCTGGCGCAGCATCCACAACTTCCTCACCAACCCCGCCTTCCTGCTGCCGGCGCTGGTCTTCCCGCTCTTCTTCTTCGTCTCCTTCGCCGGCGGCCTCTCGGCGATCGAAAACGTCCCCGGCTTCGACTTCCCGACCGGCTACACCGCCTTCCAGTTCGTCTTCGTGCTGCTGCAGTCGGCGGCCTTCGGCGGCGTCTTCACCGGCTTCGGGATCGCGCGCGACTTCGAGACCGGCTTCGCCCGCCGCTACCTGCTCGCCGCCTCCAACCGCAGCGGCATCGTCGCCGGCTACGCGGTCGCCGCCCTGATCCGCGCCTTCGTCACCTGGACCGTGCTGACCACCGTGGCCCTGGTCGCCGGGATGAACATCGGCGGCAGCGCCGGCGAAATCGCCGCCCTCTACGCCCTGGCGGTCCTCGTCAACATCGCCGCCACGATGTGGTCAGCCGGAGTTGCCATGCGGGTCCGCTCAATCCAAGGCGGCCCCTTAATGCAATTCCCAACCTTCCTAATCCTCTTCCTGGCTCCCGTCTACGTCCCCCTCAGCCTCCTCAGCGGCTGGATCCACGCCATAGCCTCGATCAACCCGATCACGGCCCTACTAGAGGCCGGAAGAGGCTTCATCTCCGGCGACCCAGCCGTAGTAGGCCTAGCCTTCGCCGTAGCCTTCGCGCTGCCGCTGTTGTTCGCCCTCTGGGCCAAATCCGGCCTCCGTAGGGCGGAAGCTGCCGGCTAACCAGCCATGACTGTGGCTCGGGGCGAGGGGTGACCCCCTCCAGACACTCAACCACGAGCCATAGCGAGTGGTGTCTGGAGGGGGTCACCCCTCGCCCCCATAACCACACCGGTTCAAGGTGGCTAAGTGACCAAAATCACGTCTTAGTGCGCTTCATCACGGGAACCTGATCAACCTTGGCCTCTGCAGCGCAAATCCCGGCAATCTCCCGCTGAGTTAGGAGCGGGATCTAAAGTGTCTTTTGTGACGCAGCGGCCGCTAGAGCTGATCCTCGCTCGTAACCTGATGTCGGCTCTCTCGACCCCTGCTTTTCTGGTCGACGAGGGCGGCCTCCTGGTCTTCTACAACGAGGCCGCCGGGCTGCTGCTCGGCAAACGCTTCGAGGAGCTGGGCACGGTCGGACCGCAGGAGTGGGGCTCGCTCTTCGGCCCCTTCGACGAGAGCGGCGAGCCGATCCCCTACGACGAGCTGCCGATCGTCAAGGCGGTGCGGGCGGGTCGCCCCGCCCACGCCGAGATGACAGTGCGCTCGACCGACGGCTCGAGCCACGACGTCGAGGTCTCCGCCTTCCCGATCCTCACCGCCCACGGCTCGCAGGGCGCAATCGCCGTCTTCTGGCCCTCCCTCGCCAACGGCAACGGAGCGGGGCCGGCGTGAAGGTCAAGCTCTGGGGGACGCGCGGCTCGATCCCGGCCCCCGGGCCGGAAACGATCCGCTACGGCGGCAACACCTCCTGCGTCGGCGTCACCCTCTCCGACGGCTCGCTGCTCGCTCTCGACGCCGGCACCGGCATCCGCTGCCTCGGCCTGGCCCAGCCCGACGAGCCGGCCCGCCTCCACATCCTCCTCACCCACCTCCACCTCGACCACATCCAGGGCCTCGTCTTCTTCGCCCCCGCCTTCCGCCCTCAGACCGAGATCGTGATCTGGGGGCCCGCCTCGCCCGAGGCCTCACTGCGCGACCGCATCGCCCGCTACATCTCGGCGCCGCTCTCCCCGGTCGAGGTTCGCGAGCTGCCCTGCGACGTCTCCTTCCGCCACTGCCCGGAGAGCGAGTGGGAGATCGGCCCGGCGCGGATCCGCTCGGCCTCGGTCTCCCACCGCGGGCCTACCCTCGGCTACCGGATCGACGACGGCGATTCCTCTTTCGCCTACATCCCCGACCACGAGCCGGCGCTCGGCGCCGACCTCGATCAGCTCGAGGAGGACTGGATCTCCGGCTTCGCCCTCGCCAAGGACGCCTCGCTGCTGATCCACGACGGCCAGTACAGCGACGCCGAGTACCCGTGCCACGTCGGCTGGGGCCACTCGGCGACCTCGCACGCGCTCAGCTTCGCCCGCCGCACCGGCGCCGAGCGGACCGTCCTATTCCACCACGACCCGCTCCACTCCGACGAGTTCCTCGACGACCTCGGCGAGGAGGCGCGGCAGCGGTGGGTGGAGCTGGGTGGCGACCCGGCAGCGGTCGAGCTGGCCAAGGAGCGCAGCGAGTACGAGCTGCCGGTGCGGGCGCCGCGCGGGGCCGTGGCGGCCACCCCGGCCGCGACCGCCTGACCCGGCCAGACCGGCATCCCCGAGCAATCGATCCTCTACGCTGCGGGCGTGTCCCCTGCCGACCGGATCGAGGCAGCCGCCGAGCGCTCGCCGCTGGTGCGCAGCGCGCTCGCCCGGGCGCGGTCCGATCACGCCGGCCAGGTCCGCAACGGCAGCGGCGGCATGCCCTACATCGAACACCCGATCCGGGTGGCGGCGCTACTGGACGAGCATGACTACGCCGACGAGGTGCTGGCGGCGGCGCTCCTGCACGACGTCATCGAGGACTCCGACACGACCCTCGACGAGCTGCGCGAGCAGTTCGGCGGCGAGGTCGCCGGGCTGGTCGGGGCGATGACCGACGACGAGTCGATCGACGACTACCGCCAGCGGAAGGCCGAGCACCGCGAACGGGTCGCCGCCGCGCCGGTCGAGTCGCTGGCGATCTACGGCGCCGACAAGCTGACCAACTCGCGCACGCTGCGCGCCGCCTACGCCTCCGAAGGCGACGCCGTCCGCGACGAGTTCAGGGTGCCGCTGGAGCTGAAGCTCGAGATCTGGGAGGCCGACCTGGCGCTGCTGCGCGAGAAGGCGCCGGAGCTGCCCTTCCTCGACGAGCTCGAAGAGGAGCTCAGTCGCCTTCGGGCTTGCCTAGAGGCTCCTGCCCCGCACTGAGCTTGAGCCGCCGCTCCAGCGGGATCGCGAACCAGAAGAAGCTGAAGAAGCTGAGCGCCAGGCCGGCGGTGACGACCGCCGCGGCCGTGGAGAAGAGGACGTCGGTGATCAGCAGGATCGCCCCCGTCATCGCCAGCGCCAGGAAGGCCAGGCCGACGATCGCGAAGCGGTTGGCGTAGTAGACGAGGCGGCGCTTCTGCTGGTAGCGGAAGGTGATCCGGTGGTAGGCCGAGGGCGAGATCAGCATCGTCGCCGAGATCGCGGTGAGGATCAGGGTCGCGAAGTAGACGTCCTTCTGGAAGCTGGTGACTTCTTCGAAGCCTTTCTGGAACGGGACCGCGAGCAGGAAGGCGAAGAGGACCTGGACGCCGGGCAGGGCGACCCGCAGCTCCTGCAGCAGCTCGCCGAGGTTGCGGTCGAGGCGTTCCTCCTCGGTCTCGTCGCGGCCGGAATCGCGCTGATCCGCCTCGCGGCGCTCCCCGTTCTCCATTGCAGGACCATATGTCAATCGAGACGGCGCTCGTCCTCTTCAACCGTGACCTGCGGGTGCACGACAACCCGGCCCTGGCGGCTGCCGCCGAGGCCGAGCGCACGGTGCCGCTCTTCGTCTTCGACGAGCGCCTGCTGGGGTCGCGCTTCGCGGCGCCGAACCGGGTCGCCTTCATGCTGGAGGCGCTGCGGGACCTCGACGAGGCGCTGCGGAAGGCGGGTGGGCGGCTGTTCGTGCGGAAGGGCGATCCGGTGCGGGAGGCGATCGCGGTCGCGCGCGAGTGCGACGCCACGCACCTGCACGTCAGCGCCGACTGGAGCGCCTACGCGCGGGGCCGCGAGGAGCGGCTGGCGCGGGCCTGCGCGGAGGAGCGGATCGAGCTCACCGCCCACCCCGGGGTGACCGTGGTCCCGCCCGGCGCGGTGAAGCCGACGGGCGGCGACCACTTCAAGGTCTTCACCCCCTACCACCGCGCCTGGAGCGGCCTGGGGATCCGGGAGGCGGCGAAGCGGCCGCGCCGGCTCTCGGTGCCGTCGAAGCTGAAGGCGGGACGGCTGCCGGCACTCGACTCGCTGGTCGACGGCGAGCCGTCGCCGGGCCGGCTGCCGGGCGGCGAGGTCGAGGGGCGCAAGCGCATGCACGCCTTCCTCCGCGACGGGCTCGGCGGCTACGAAGACCAGCACGACGACGTCGCCGGCGACGACACCTCCCGGCTCAGCGCCTACATCCGCTGGGGCTGCGTCTCGCCGCTGGAGCTGGCGCAGGAAGCAAACGAGCGGCGCGGCGGCGCGGCCTTCGTGCGCCAGCTCTGCTGGCGCGACTTCCACCACCAGGTGCTGGCGGCCGCGCCGTCCCTCCCCCGCCGCGACTACCGGCCGCGGCGCGACCGCTGGTCGCAGTCGAAGCGGGCTTTCGAGGCCTGGCAGGAAGGCCGCACCGGCTACCCGCTGGTCGACGCGGCGATGCGGCAGCTGGCCGAGGAGGGCTTCATGCACAACCGGGCGCGGATGACTGTCGCCTCCTTCCTCTGCAAGGACCTCTACATCGACTGGCGGCCGGGCGCCTGGCACTTCTGGGACCTGCTGACCGACGGCGAGATCGCCAACAACGCCGGCAACTGGCAGTGGGTCGCCGGCACTGGTAACGACACGCGGCCCAACCGCGTGCTGAACCCGGTCCGCCAGGCCGAACGCTTCGACCCCGAAGGCCACTACGTGCGGCGCTACCTGCCGGAGCTGGAGCCGGTCCGCGGCAAAGCGATCTTCCGCCCCTGGCAGATGGAAGGCTTCGAGCGCCTCGACTACCCCGAGCCGCTCGTCGACCACGACGAGGCCGCAGCGGCCTTCAAAGCCCAACGCGGCGGCTGAGGCAACGCGAAGCGAACTGCATCAAATTTCCGGCCTGCCAGGCATGAAATTTGATGCAGTTCGAATCCGGGCGGGCATAGGATCGCGCGATGGGACGGTTGGCGGTGATCCTCGGTAGCAATGCGCTCGGGCCGGGCGGTGAGGAGATCGCGGCTGCGGCGGCCGCACAGGGGGCGGCGATCGTCCAGCGTCACGTCGCCGAGGGCGCCTTCGTCCTCCCTCACGCGATCGACCACGAGGCGAACCTGCGGCCGCTGCTGGAGCAGGGCTGCGACCGAGTCCTCGGCATCGGCTCGGTCGGCTCGCTCGACCGGGACCTGCCGGTCGGCAGCCTCGTCTGCCCGGACGACTTCATCGCCCTCAACCTCGGCGACTCGATCTTCGGCGACGAGCGCGCGCACTCGGCGCCCGGCTTCGCGCCGCGCTGGCGCCAGGAAGTGATCGCCGCCTGGGGCGACGGCGGCCAGGCACCGCGCGACGGCGGCGTCTACTGGCAGGCACGCGGCCCGCGCTTCGAGACGCCGGCCGAGATCCGGCTGATGGCGGCGCACGCCGACGTGGTCGGGATGACGATCGCCTCCGAGTGCGTCGTCGCCGGCGAGCTCGGCCTCGACTACGCCGCCCTCTGCGTCGTCGACAACCTCGCCAACGGCCTCGCCGCCGAACCGGTCAGCACCGCCGGGATGGAAGCCGACCGCCGCGCCAACGCCGAGCGCCTGCGCGAGGGCCTGGCCGCGGTGCTCCCCCGCCTCGGGGCGGTAGGCCGATGAAGTCGTGGTTCCTTATGCACCGCATACGTGCGAAAGGAACCACGCGATGACGTTGGCGGTGACGGATGCGCTCTTGGGCGCGGAGCGGGTGGGGCTGAGGTGCGAGGACGGGGTGATCGGGGCGATCGGAGCCGGCGTCGCCGCCGAGGCTGGCGACGAGGTGATCGATGCGGGTGGCGCTCACCTCGTCCCGCCGCTGGTCAACGGGCACACGCACGCGGCGATGACGCTGTTTCGCGGCAGCGGCGGCGACCTGCCGCTGATGCCGTGGCTGGAAGAGCGGATCTGGCCGGTCGAGGCGAAGCTCGACGAGGAAGACGTCTACTGGGGCGCCCGGCTCGCCTGCGCGGAGATGATCCGCAGCGGCACCACCCGCTTCTGGGACATGTACTGGCAGCCGCAGGCGACCGCGCGCGCGGTCGAGGAGGCCGGGGTCCGGGCGTCGATCGGGGCGCCGCTCTTCAACGCCATC
>Ga0157370_10007613_pt1 | contig 11762 bp, 12 predicted proteins | sample C35metaG_FD_113463 | JGI IMG/M metagenome (GOLD analysis project Ga0157370, IMG submission 113463) | Corn rhizosphere microbial communities from Kellogg Biological Station, Michigan, USA - C3-5 metaG | ecosystem: Host-associated > Plants > Roots > Rhizosphere > Soil | place: USA: Michigan... | reverse complement strand
TAATGACTATTATGCCGATGAGCCTTTTGTAATCGTGACAACAGACGCTATAAGCCTGAAACTGGCAGTGCAAACCAACAAATGTTTTATTAGCCTTGAACAGAAAGGCAGTTACCTGCTTATTACGTCGATAATTGATAATCTTGTAAAAGGAGCTTCGGGTCAGGCTATTGAAAACATGAACCTGATGTTTGGACTTGACGAAACTACAGGACTGAAACTCAAGCCGGCGGGGTTTTAATTAACAAAAAAAGAAGACATGAGCAATTTATTTGACGTATATCCAATATATAATATAACCCCGGTAAAAGCGCTGGGGGCAAAAGTGTGGGACGATAAAGGACAGGAATACCTTGACTTTTATGGCGGGCACGGTGTTATATCTGCCGGGCATTCGCATCCTGAATATGTAAAGGCGGTGAGCGAACAAGTAGGTAAAATAGGGTTTTATTCTAATTCTATCCAAAACCCGTTACAGGAAGAACTGGCTGTACAACTGGCACAGCAATCAGGTTATCCTGATTACACGCTTTTTCTTTGTAACTCGGGCGCCGAGGCTAACGAAAACGCCCTAAAACTGGCATCCTTTCACACCCAAAAAAAGAAAGTGATCGCTTTTAAAAAAGCATTTCACGGAAGGACATCAGCAGCGGTTGCGGCTACTGATAACCCATCAATCGTAGCACCGCTAAATGCAGGGCATGAGGTGGTTTTTCTTTCGCTAAACGATATCACAACTTTTGATGCTGAACTTGCTAAAGGCGACGCTTGTGCTGTGATCATTGAAGGCATTCAGGGTGTTGGCGGACTGGATGAAGCAACAAAAGCGTTCTTTCAGCATATTGCTAAAGCCTGTCATGACAACAATGTAGTACTGATACTGGACGAGATACAAAGCGGATATGGGCGTTCGGGTAAATTCTTTGCGCATCAGCACCACGGCATTCAACCCGATATTATAAGCCTTGCCAAAGGTATGGGTAATGGTTTCCCCATTGGAGGAATCCTCATCTCTCCAAAATTCAAAGCATCACACGGACTTTTGGGCACCACATTTGGCGGTAACCATCTTGCTTCTGCAGCAGCATTATCGGTATTGCAAATCATAGAAAAAGAAAACCTTATTGCTAATGTAAATCAGGTTAGTACTTACTTTAGAGAATTAGCAGGACAGATTCCGCAGGTCAAAAATATTAAAGGACGCGGCCTTATGCTGGGCCTTGAGTTTGATTTTGAGATAGGTGATCTTAGAAAGAAACTTATTTATGATGAGCACATTTTTACAGGTAATGCATCGCAAAAAAACCTGCTGCGTATACTGCCACCACTGTCTATAACTAAGGCTGACGTTGATGTGTTTTTTGCAGGATTGAAGAAAGCTTTGGAAACAGTTTCGGCTGAGTCAGTTCCTGCAAGGTCTTAGAGACCTTGTAGGTATAAATCCAATACTAAACTTACAAGGTTGCAAAAACCTTGCAGGTTATAAACCGTTGATTTTAAATTAAAAACAATGAAAAAATTCACTACTGTTGATGATATTCAGGATCTTGAAGCCCTATTATCATTAGCAAAAACCATAAAAGCGACTCCCTTTGCCCACCCCGAAAAAGGGAAAAATAAAACACTCGGATTATTATTCTTTAACCCGAGCTTAAGGACAAGGCTCAGCACTCAGAAAGCGGCGCTTAACCTCGGCATGAACGCTATTGTAATGAACCTTAACACCGAAGGCTGGTCGTTAGAATTTGAAGACGGAGCGGTTATGGACGGCAATAGTGCTGAGCATGTTAAAGAAGCTGCACAGGTGGTTTCGCAATACTGTGATATCATTGCTATACGAAGCTTTCCTACCCTGACAGACAAAGAAAAAGACGAGGAAGAATATGTAATAGATGCATTCCTTAAATATGCATCGGTACCGGTAATAAGCCTTGAAGGTTCTACCGAACATCCTTTACAAGCTGTAGCCGATGCACTTACTATTGAAGAGTACAAAACGACAGATCGCCCGAAAGTGGTGCTTACATGGGCACCACACCCTAAAGCGCTACCGCATGCCGTGCCTAATTCTTTTGTAAAAATGATGAAAAAGGCCAATGTAGATTTTGTAATTGCCCATCCTGAAGGCTATTCGCTGAACCAGGATTTTACGGCCGGGGTAACTATTACCCATAATCAGGATGAGGCTTTTGCTAATGCCGATTTTATCTATGCCAAGAACTGGAGCTCGTATGACGATTACGGAAAAATACTGAGCAAAGACCCGTCGTGGACAGTGACTACAGAGAAAATGGCGCTGACTAACAACGCGAAATTCATGCACTGCCTGCCTGTTAGGAGAAATATGATCGTTACTGATGCTGTGCTTGACAGTGATAACTCAATAGTAATTCCGCAGGCTAACAACCGTACGTTTGCAGCACAGGCAATACTTACCAAAATACTTGATAATGAATAACAAAGATCTTACTGTTGTAAAAATAGGCGGCAATGTAATAGATGACGCTACGGCTCTGGAAGATTTCCTTAAGGATTTTGCTGCTATACAAGGGGCAAAAATATTGGTCCACGGCGGTGGAAAATTAGCCACAAGAACTGCCGAAAGCCTTGGTATTACTGTTGTTTTTCATGAAGGCCGCAGGATTACCGACGCTCCAATGCTGGACGTTGCTGTTATGACCTATGCAGGCCTGATAAACAAAAGTATTACGGCTAAACTACAGGCTTTAAGTAATAATGCTATGGGCTTTACGGGCGCAGATGGTAACCTTATTTTATCTAAGAAAAGAACAAATACAACAGTAGATTTTGGACTGGTAGGCGATGTTGTTTCGGTGAATTCAGAATTGCTGAAAGCACTTTTAATACAAGATGTTGTGCCTGTATTTTGCGCTATAACCCACGATGGAAACGGGCAATTACTGAACACCAATGCCGATACCATTGCCAGTACATTAGCAATAGCCTGTAGTAGCTTCTTTGATGTAAAATTACTCTACTGTTTTGAGAAAAAAGGAGTACTGTTGGACGTAAATGATGAAGATTCGGTTATAAAAACCCTTACTTTTGGGAACTATACTAAATTAAGGGAACAGGGCGTCATACACAGCGGTATGCTGCCAAAGCTTGAAAACTGCTTTAACGCACTCAGTGAGGGTGTTGCGCAGATAGGCATAGGCAGTCCGGCTATGATAAACGGCGAAACCCATACCCTTATCATGCCTTAACCAAAAAACACTATTATGGCCAAAAAAACCATACAGACACTTACTCAGGAAGCCATCTCTTTATTAAAACAGCTGATTGCTACCCCCTCTTTTTCATCGGAAGAACAGGGTACAGCATTGCTGATAGAAGCCTGGTTTACTGTTAATAATATACCTTTCAAACGGGAAAATAACAATATCTGGGCGTTCAACAAACAGTATAACGAAGGGTTGCCTACGCTGTTGCTGAACTCCCACCATGACACTGTAAAACCCAATCAGGGTTATACACTTGACCCTTTTAACCCAATTGTAAAAGACGGTAAGCTATATGGCTTAGGCAGCAATGATGCAGGCGGATGCTTAGTGTCGCTAATAGCCACATTTACTTACTATTATGAAGCAGAAAACATGCCGTATAATCTTGTAATTGTGGCATCTGCCGAGGAAGAAAGCAGTGGCCCTGACGGACTGAACAGCGTACTGAAACACCTGCCAACACTGGATTGCGCTATCGTGGGTGAACCTACCGAAATGCAATTAGCTATCGCCGAAAAGGGCCTGTTAGTACTTGATGTTATTGTAGAAGGAACTCCGGGGCATGCCGCCCATCCTAACGATAACGTCTCTATTTACAATGCTTTAGGAGTCGTAGAATGGTTCAGGGATTACCGTTTTGATAAGGTAAGTGAAGTGTTAGGTCCTATGAAAATGACGGTTACCGGTATCAATTCAGGGAAACAGCATAATGTTGTTCCTGCTGAATGCCATCTTGTTGTAGATGTGAGAGTTAACGACTGCTACACCAACACTCAGGTATTAGAAATAATACAAAAAGAACTGGCAGGAAAAGCGGTTGTAAAAGCGCGTTCATTACATCTAAACTCCTCATCTATAGACAAAAACCACCTGATAGTACAGGCAGGTGTTGAACTGGGCAGGACAACTTATGGTTCACCTACCTTATCAGATCAGTCGGTATTATACTGCCAGTCGCTTAAGCTGGGACCGGGCAGTTCGCCTAGGTCACATACGGCAGATGAATTTATATACATAAACGAAATTGAAGAAGGAATAAGCTTGTATATCAATATACTAAGCAAATTTCTGAAACAGGAAATACCATCGGGAGCACTGCTTTCCGACCTAAAAGAACAACCATGAAACTCTGGGAAAAAGGAATACCTACCGACATAAAGACAGACATTTTTACGGTAGGAAATGATCGTGAACTTGACCTTCTATTAGCTGAATATGATGTAGTTGGATCTATGGCGCATGCTAAAATGCTTGCTAAAACAGGCCTGCTTACTACTGAGGAAGCCCAGGATCTTGTAATGGCACTGGAAGATATACTGACCGATATTAAAAAAGGTGCCTTTTTTATTGAGCAATCCTTTGAGGATGTACACAGTAAGGTAGAGTATCTACTTATAGAAAAGCTTGGGGATACAGGTAAAAAGATACATACAGCCCGTTCAAGAAACGACCAGGTTTTAGTAGATGTTCACTTATTTTTAAAGGCGGAATTAACCGCTATAAAACTGCAAACCAAAGAGTTATTTGACCTGCTTATGGCAAAGGCCGAAGCAACTAAGGACGTATTAATGCCGGGTTACACTCATTTTCAGGTAGCGATGCCATCATCGTTTGGAATGTGGTTCTCGGCGTATGCCGAAAGTCTTGTAGATGATGTAGTTATGCTCAATGCAGCTCTTACAGTAGCCGACCAGAATCCGCTTGGATCGGCGGCGGGATATGGCAGCTCATTCCCAATAGACAGGACATTTACTACCGAAGAATTAGGATTCAACACACTGAAATACAATTCTGTAGCAGCACAAATGAGTCGTGGTAAAGCCGAGAAAATAGCTGCTTTTGCGATGGCATCGGTAGCGGGAACATTATCTAAATTAGCTATGGATGTGTGCCTGTATTTAAGCCAGAATTTCAGCTTTATCACTCTGCCACAGTACCTTACAACAGGAAGCAGCATTATGCCACACAAGAAAAATCCTGATATTTTTGAGCTTATCCGCGGAAAATGCAACAAGATCCAGGCACTCCCATACGAATTAACCCTGATAACCAACAACTTGCCAAGCGGCTATCACCGCGACCTTCAATTGTTAAAAGAAGGATTGTTCCCTGCCATCCAGACCCTGAAATCATGTTTAGAGATGATGGCTTTCAGCATAAAAGAGGTGCAGCCTAATGAGAACATTCTTGACGATAAAAAATACGACTATCTCTTTACAGTGGATGCCCTCAACGAATTGGTTACCAGTGGCGTACCTTTCAGAGATGCATATAAAATAGTGGGCGAACAGGTGGAAAATAATTCTTTCCAGTCCCCAAAGGCTACCAAACACACCCATGAAGGTAGTATTAACAACCTGTGCCTTAATGAGATAAAAGCAAAAATGGAGGCTGTTTCGGGCAATTAATATTGCACTTTTGGTACTCCAAAACGCGGTTTCTGAGCGTAACATTATTTTAACCTAAAGCACTTGTAATGCATTAGTTACGAAATAATGTTACGCTTTTGGTTTTTCAAACGATCATCACCTGAAACAAAAAAAAGAAAGGGTCTGCAAAAAATGCTGACCCTCCACTTTCAAAAAACAAATTACCCTAACTATTAACTTTTTTACAATTTGTAAATTCAGTCCTGTTTCTATAAAAATGACTTACGCCCAATGAGTCGGTTTTTATAATGGTGCAAAATTAAGTCAGCGATACTTTTGTTTGGTTAAGCGGGGATTAAGGAATGATTAATTAGCATGAGGTTGTTGTGTATTTTCAAATAAAAATTCTGAAGTAAGCCTATACTTTTGTACGAGCACTTTATCTTTGTGATGCTCTACGTCAAGCCCTTTTTCTATATTGACCTTATAGGTAGTAGTCGTTGTGAACACATTTCCATCATAGGCAGGATTACTAACAGTTTTAGCTCCCCCATAGTCGTTTATCATCATTTTAGAAATAACCTTATCATGCTGTATATCATAAGAACACAGATATTGGGTATGTTCTCCCAGATAACCATGATATTCAACATATGATAATAGATAATGATCGTGATCCAGACGATACTTATACAGCATTTCAAAACTGTTTTTTATCGTAGGAGAATAAATATTTTTATACTCCAGTTCATCTAAAGGAATAAGAAAATGATTGAGTATCTGATAATCTGAAACTTCAAGCTTTTTACTTTTATTAGCTATAGGTGTTATCATATCTTTAATGAGCTGCTCTTTGCTGCATTCATAAAAATAGCTAAGAAATATTGTGCTGTCATTAGTAGTCTGATTGCACGATGCCAACATTAAAACAATCACTAAATTCATTAAACACTTGTACATGTAATATATTTTAGCCTCTAAAATATATTTTCTAAAGTTTTGTAATTCAAAAGAAATGTTATGAAATAATAAACAATAAAAAAGCCCTCATCACTAAGGGCGTATTAATCATTTAGCATTTTATCTCCAATAATTATTTGCTGCGGAAATCGTTTGAAAATTTACCGCAATAACATGCGAGGCAGCAGTAAGCGAGTCGGCATTATCTGCATAAACAGGCCGTAATTTTTTACGTATTTCAGGATCGGGTTGTGTATATCCAACTCCTTTTCTTGATAATGTAATGGCAAGCTCAAACCCTTCCTGAGGGGTAGCCGTGATAAGCGAAGGTAACCAGGTGTCAGCCATAAAGTTTTGTTTTAGTGATTGAATTGTTATTGCTGAATCTATCGTTGTACCGACAAATTCCACCTGTCTAATTTACCACTAAAAACAACACTCTTAGCGCTTTACACATAATAGAACCTAATATATACATGATCTAAATAAATTGGGATACATCAGAGTTTTTTTCTCTTTAACCTTATGCATAGTGCATCAGAAATCGACCCCAACAGAAAATAAAAAAGGAAGCCAATGGCTTCCTCTCTTTATATAATATTTTGGTAATTATTTACTATCCAGCGGAAAAGAAAAACCAACTGCCGCTGCTCCTGAAAACTGATCGACAGACTCATGGATATAGTAGGTAAATTTAATTTCGGTACCATGATTACGGCCCAATGCCAGTCCTATAGTAAAAGGTATATGCAGTAGTGCTCCGCTCTTCTTTACATTAGTATACGTGGTAGAGGTTTCAAAAGAACCTATAGACATACCTACCCCTGTTTCAAAAAAAGGCGCTACATAAGGGATAGGCGCTACAAGGCGAACTTTTGCCCCAAGTAAAGCCGCATTAGATTTAATATATTCTCTTACTCCTTCTTCCTTAGTTTCTTCAGAAGCTATAATCATTCCAACATAGGGCCTAACACCGAACCAGCTTCGCGGAGCCCAAACATATTCTGCCTGTGCATAAAAACCATCACCCGTTATATCAGAATCATCGTTTGGTGCAACCAGTCCAATACCTACAGAAGCATTAATAAATTCGCCTTTTCTTGGTTGTGCATATGCCGGATTAAATGCCACTGCAGCTAATAGAATAATGAAAGAAAAATAAAGTTTGCTCATTTGACTATAATTTTATGGCCGCAAACTTACTGTTTTTTACGGAATTATTTTTCCCGAATTTTCACCATAAAACAGCTAATTGAGGGATTTTGCGAGCAGCTAAAAATAAGTGAAAATTATATTTGAGATTTCACGACTCCATTACCTTTCGCACGAAATGATACCATGCATATATCACTTATTTTACTTCAACTTTACCAGGAGCATCAGGAGCTTCCATCAGCCATTTACAAGCATCAGCCCAGGCAGGATTTTCAGGATATAATGCTGTTTTAAGGTAAGCCCATGAAAGGTATCGAACCGCAGCTACGCGTGCAGGATTTTCATCGGTAGTTTCGGCAGCTTCATAGCCTGAAATTCCGCCAAGACCATGCTCGGCATCAAATACTGTAAATAGTGCATTAGCACCCGGACTTAAATAATAAGCATCGGTAAACCAGTCCCACCCGCGAACGGTAAGTGCAGAAATATCTTTATCTCCTGCAATAACGAGTGCCGGCGTAGCCATTTCAGTATAGCTCGGATTCATAAAAGGGAAGTTTTCGGTAGCAAAAGCACTAAGATCATTACCTCCCTTGCCCGCCGGAGTAAACAGCACTCCTGCTTTGATACGGGAATCTGACATACTCTCTCCCAAACTACCGTCTGGAGCAATAACCCTTGCGCCTAATAACATGCCTACCGTTTGAGCTCCAAATGAGTGCCCGGCTGCAACGATACGGTTACGGTCGGTTCTCCCTTTAAGTCCCGGAATGGCCGCTTCGATTGTATCCAGTTCATCCAGCATTCGTTTCATATCGTCAACGCGGTATTTCCATATCAGCTGCGTACGTGGGTCTTCCGAAGAAATACCCAGCCTTCTGGAATCTAAAAAAGTACACTGAATTACCACAAAGCCGTGGCCCGCCCAAAAGTTTACCAGTGGAGCATAACCGTCTAACGACTTGCCGTAACCGTGTGCAAAAAGAATAATAGGTAATTGACTCCCTGTTACTGGCGCAGAAATGCGTACTTCTAAATCTTCGCCACGTCCGGCAGAGGCAGGAAATACTATAGGGGCGACAGATATAACCGGTGTTGGTGCACCTGTAGGCACATTAAATTTTGATTTTTCCATGATTTTATAGTCTAAAAGTTTAATGAAAGTATCAGCGCTAAGGGCTGACTGCTCTCATGATTTTATCACTACAAAATTCAGGTTTTAATCGTGTTGGCAGTTAAAGAGAATCAAACCAAAAAGTATGATTTTCATACTTTCGTTTTATCCTTCCTGAAAGAGTTAGGTGTGCTGCCCGTTACTCTTTTAAAATAGTTATTAAAGTACGTAGGGTATTCAAAACCCAGGCTATAGGCAATATCTGCAACGCTCCAGTTAGTATGCTGCAAGAGGGCTTTTGCTTCGGCGGCAATGCGCTCTGCTATATGAACAGATATCGGTTTCCCAGTCACTTCTTTAACCGAACGATTGAGATAATTAACATGAACAGAAAGGCTTTCTGCAAAGTCCTGAGCAGTTCGCAATCGCAGCGGATTAGTTATGCTTTCTACAGGAAATTGCTTTTCGAGCAGCTCCATAAACAAATGAGTGATGCGTGTAGCAGCATTTCGTTCTTTCAGTCCGTTTTGCGGCAGTATGCGGAGCGCTTCATGGATAATCAGGTCGATACAGCTGCGCAACATTTCGTCCTTATTATCATAGTCACTGTTATATACGGCAAGCATCCTTTCATAAAGACTGCCAATAAATGCCGCCTGTTCCTTGTTAACCGGAATTACAGGCACGCCCTCAAAACGAAATATAGGAGAGTTAAGCAGGCTGTCGGCACGCTCCCTGCTATCTATAAAGCTTTCGGTAAAAAGACAGGCGTAGCCGCTTTGCCCGGGCGAACGGTGCTCTACAGAATATGGTATATGCGGATTACCAAAAAACAGGAACGTATCGTTTATATGAATGGTCTGGTCGCCGTAGCAAATATTCATATCGCCGGTGCCAAGCACTACTTTATAATAATCGCGCCTGCCATAAACCAACGGAGGATATACGCCTCCTGCAATAGCGTGGACTTTAAAGCCCTTCAATTGCAATTCGGATTTTTTAAATCCTGATACGGTACATTCAGAAATTAGTTTCATGCTACAAAGTTAATAAAATCAAACTTTTTAAACCTTGCAGATAGTGATTTTGTCATCCGATGTCAGATTTTTGCAAATCGGGTCTATTGTGTATATTTGAAAGCAAACATCAACCAAACAACGCAATGAGGAAAGAACTAACAGAATTATCAGATCAGGAATTAGTACAGGAAGCCAGAAAGGCAAAAACAGCTGCTGTAATCAATGCCGTATTAATTGGCTTTTTGTTCGGGATTGTATTTTACAGTGTTATGAAAAACAGTTTAGGTTTTTTCACATTGATCCCTTTGTTTTTAGCCTATAAACTCATTAATAATTCAAATTATAAAAAGAAAGAATTAGAAGATATTTTAAGAGAGAGAAAGTTGAAGTAAGCAATAATGAATCATACTTTCAATAATGCATTCATGAAAAAGAACATAATAGTAGACCTATTAGGAATATTGATTTTGCTTCTAGCTTTTTCAGGCTGCAGGACAGCAAATGCTCCAAGATATAAAAGTTATGTCATGGAAGAGAAATTTGTCAATATAAAAGGCCTAAACATACCGGTATTAACCCCGGAAAGGAAAATGCTTATTCCTTCAAAAGAGCTAAAAAGAGATATGAAGAACAGCTTACCCATTAACAGTGTGGACGCAGTGTATGGCACAGATGGTTACCGTGAGGCAATTAAGCACCATTTAATTAAAAGTACTGCTGTAAATATAAAGGCATATTCTTATAACGAAGTGAACTATGACGAAACATATAGCAGACCAAATACTAAACACGATATTAGGGAGTATAGTTATACATATGATGATGTTTTAGAATATGTGGGAGAAACAAATATGCAGGTTATACCTCTCAAAGAAAAAACATTTACAGGGGATACCACATATTCTGAATATATAAGTGAAGTCTTAGTTACCTACTCATGCACCTTTAATTATTATCCTAATGGAAAGCTCCGCCATTACATCTGTAATATTCATAGCGCGCGGGCTGGCACGAAGTCTGTATTGTTTTATATGTCAATAGGCACAGAGTATAATTTCGACGAATCTGGTAATTTATTAATGGCAATGAATTATGAAGAGGGTTTTAAAATGGATTTTTCTACTCTTTTAACAATTACATTGAAGGGAAGAAATGAAATATTAGACAAGTATGCAAAAACTATTGGAGAAGGAGTTAAAACATTAGATGTTTTGCGTAATAAAAATGAGTTTGGCAGTTTTTGGATAATTCCATATAAAATAGGATTATCAAAATTAGTATACAGAATTATCGACGATGAGACAGGCGAAATAAAAGATGAAATTTTGAATGATGAACAGGCACTTAAAAAATATACTGTAAAATCTGAGGAATACACCCGAAAAGTAAAAGAGTTAAGAAAAAGTTTTTAAAAAATAATCGACACTTACGATAGCGCGAATTGCAATACACATAAAACTTTTTAAAAAGTTAGCTATTGAAAGCCAAGGAATAAGCTTAACCATATCCCGAATATCTTTATCCCGATAGAAGACATCGAGCCCCGACCTTCGGTACCACAATCAGACGTTCTATGAAATAAAAAAAGGAAGCTATGTAGCTTCCTTTTTTGTACCTGAAGTGGGAATCGAACCCACACACCTAAGTACACGAGTTTGAGTCGTGCGCGTCTACCAATTCCGCCATTCAGGCTTGTAGATTGTAGTTTCAATCTGTACAAATTTGGTAACAATACCTTAATTTGTGGCTGCAAATGTAAAAATAAATATTTAATTCCGGCAAAAATAGATTACAATTTCCTTTTAGAGTCCAATTAAATTCCTAAATTTGCACCCTCGTACATAGGTCCTAAGACTAACTAACTACAAAACAACTATTTAAAAATGTCATACAACGAGCC
>Ga0157370_10007611_pt1 | contig 11763 bp, 9 predicted proteins | sample C35metaG_FD_113463 | JGI IMG/M metagenome (GOLD analysis project Ga0157370, IMG submission 113463) | Corn rhizosphere microbial communities from Kellogg Biological Station, Michigan, USA - C3-5 metaG | ecosystem: Host-associated > Plants > Roots > Rhizosphere > Soil | place: USA: Michigan... | reverse complement strand
TTCCAGCCCGGCGTCCTGGCCCTCTTCCTGACGGCCAAGGACTCTGCCGAGGACCGGGTGGGCGGGCTGGCGGCCGGCGGCGACGACTATGTCACCAAGCCGTTCAGCATGGAAGAGGTGCTCCTGCGCCTGTACCGGCTCATCAGCAGGTCAGGGCTGGCCGACCTTGGCGGCAATGAACTGGTGGTCGGGGACCTGGTCCTCAACGAAGACACCCGCGAAGTTCGCCGGGGCGGTGAGGAAATCGCGCTGACCGCCACGCAGTTTGAACTGCTCCGCTACCTGATGGGCAATGCCCGGACGGTGGTAAGCAAGGGACAAATTCTCGACAATGTCTGGCAGTCAACGGGAGGGGACCACGGAAACATTGTGGAACTGTACATCTCCTACCTCCGCAAGAAGGTGGACGCCGGGCGGGACCCGCTCATCCACACGGTTCGCGGGGCGGGCTATGTGCTCAAGCCGGCACGATAAACCCCGCCTGGGAGTTGCCTTGTGGCGGGAAGGACTCCAGAAGTGAGCCGCCGCGGCTCCTGGCCGGTCCGGCGCCGCATGAGGCTGCGCACCAAGTTGATAGCTGTTTCGCTGCTGCTGTTGGCGTTCGTCGGCGCCGGAATCGCCGTGGTGAGCTATCTGTCCATGGAAACGTACCTGACGGGCCAGCTCGACCTGCAGTTGCGCCGCTCCGCCCATGCCGCCACCGACCACGTGCCGGACCCCGGGCAGCCGGGCGGTTCCGGGGCTGTTCCGCCCAACCCGCTTCAGGCCCCCGGCCAGGGCGAGGGGATCCTCATGATGCGGGTGACCGACGGCGTCGTGGACACCGCCCGCTCCGGCTGGATCGACCTGCAATACCAGCAGCATGTGATTGGCTCCGCGGACGTTGCAGCGCTGCGGGCACTGACCCCCGGCGCGTCGCCGTCGAACGTGGACCTGGGGATTGGCGCCTACCGCGTCGAGTCGCTCGAGGCCTCCGACGGCAGCATCGTGACGGTGGGCCTGCCCCTCGGGACGCTCGACGGGACCCTGTCTTCCCTGGGCCTGACCATGGCGCTGGTGGCCGCGGCGGGCCTGCTCGCGGCCGGCGTTGCTGGCACGGTGCTGATCCGCCACAACCTCAAGCCGCTGGAGGAGGTATCCACCGTGGCCAACAGGATTGCCGAGCTTCACCTGGACTCGGGCGAGGTGGAACTCGTGGAACGCATTGAGCCAAGCGACAATGACACCGAAGTGGGCCGCGTGGGCAATGCCCTGAACCGCATGCTGGACAATCTTTCCGGCGCCCTGTCGGCACGGCAGGAAAGTGAAAGCAAGGTGCGCCGCTTTGTGGCGGACGCCAGCCATGAACTGCGTACCCCGCTGGCATCGATCCGGGGCTATTCGGACCTGGTGGTGCGCACGCAAAAGCTGGACGACGGCGGCCGGGACTCGATGGACAGGGTGCGGTCCCAGGCCCTGCGCATGCAAAACCTCGTGGACGACCTGCTGCTACTGGCCAGGTATGACGAAGGCCGGCCACCGGCCCTGGCCGACCTCGACCTCACCGAGCTGGTGGTCGAGGCGGCAACCGATGCCGAAATAGCCGACGCCGCTGCCTCCGCACGCACGGGAACGGTGCCGCACCGCTGGAACATCGACGTCCCCGCCGAGGCGGTCATGGTGCGTGGCGACGAGTCCCAGCTGCACCGGGCGGTGGCCAACCTGCTTAGCAACGCCAAAAAGCACACGGACCCGGGCACCTCCGTCACGGTGGTCCTGGAAACGCGCCCGGAGGGGACAGCCGCCGTCACTGTCCGCGACTGCGGCAAGGGGATGGACGCGGCATTCCTGCCACGCATCTTCGACAGGTTCGCCCGCGCGGACACCGCCCGCTCCGGCACGGACGGGACCACGGGGCTAGGGCTGCCCATCGTCAAGGCGATCGTCGAGGCCCATGGCGGGACCATCGCCGTCGCCAGCGGTCCCTCCGGCACCGAATTCACCATCGCCCTGCCTGCGGCCCGTCCCTGACGCACACGGCCCGGGCCATCCACGGCCCGGGCCATCTCAGGACCGGGCCGGGAAAATATGCACAGCCAGCACTTAACTTCGGTTTAAACTGGGCTGATTTTGCCCCGCGATGGTTGAACCATGACAACAACATCGAACCCCCCAACCATGCTGGAGGCCCGGCCGCGCCCCGGGCACGGGCCGCAGGGCGTCCTTTCCGGCAGCAGCCCAACCCCCACGGCTCCAGCCCTGGTGGACATCACCATCCCGGTGTACAACGAGGAACGGAGCCTGGAACTTTGTGTCCGGCGGCTGCACAGCCACCTCGAAGGGAACTTTCCGTACACCTGCTCCATCACGCTGGCGGACAATGCCAGCACCGATTCCACGCTGGCCATCGCACGGGCCCTGGCGGGCGAGATCAGCGGCATCCGCGTGCTGCACCTGGACATGAAGGGCCGCGGGCACGCCTTGCGGACGGCGTGGCTGACGTCGCCGTCGCCCATTGTGGCCTACATGGACGTGGACCTGTCCACGGACCTGAACGCGTTGGGCACCCTTGTGGCGCCGCTGGTGTCAGGGCATTCAGACCTGGCCGTGGGAACGCGGCTGTCGCGCACCTCCAGGGTGGTCCGCGGCCCGAAGCGGGAGTTCATCTCGCGGAGCTACAACCTCCTCCTGCGCGGGGTGCTGGCAGCGCATTTCAGTGACGCCCAGTGCGGCTTCAAGGCCATCCGCACCGACGTGGCCCGCCAGCTCCTGCCGCACACCACTGACGATGCCTGGTTCTTCGACACCGAACTGCTGGTGCTGGCTGAGCGGTGCGGGCTGCGGGTGCACGAAGTGCCGGTGGACTGGACCGATGACCCCGACTCCAAGGTGGACATTGTCGCGACGGCGGTGGCCGATCTGCGCGGCATTGCCAGGATCAGCCGGGACCTGGTCAACGGCCGCATACCCGTGGCCGAACTTCGGGCGGCCCTGGCCCGAAAACCCCTCGAGGACGACGGCGGTGCGGCGCGGCACAGGCTGTTCGGCCAGCTCATGCGCTTTGGCGCCGTGGGCGTGGCATCCACACTCTTCTATGTGCTGCTGTTTCTCGGCTTCCGGCTGGTGGCCGACCCCCAGTGGTCCAACTTTGCGGCCCTCCTGGTGTCCGCCGTGGCCAACACCACCGTCAACCGCAGCTTCACCTTTGGCCGGACCGGCCCGGAGGGAGTGCTCCGCCACCAATTCCTGGGCCTGCTTGTCTTCGGCATCGGCTGGGTCCTGACGGCGGGCGCGCTGTGGGGCATCCACGGGCTGGGCAGCCCCAACCGGACCATCGAAGTGGTGGCCGTGGTGCTGGCAAACCTGGTGGCGACGCTGGTGAAGTTCCTGGCGTTCCGGCTCTGGATCTTCCGCACCCCCGCACACCACATCTCAACCACGGCAGAGGCAGACAAATGAGCGCCATGACAAGACCGACAGGCCTCACGGCGGCACCGGCCCAGGGACACCCTGGGTCCGGCCTGCCGGCGGCAACTGAACCCGAAATCAATTCATCCGCCGCCAGGCCGCGGTGGCAGCGCCCCGGTGCGTTGGCACTCATCGTGGCCACAGGCTTCCTTTACCTGTGGAACCTCAACAATTCGGGCTACGGCAACAGCTTCTACGCCGCTGCAGTCCAGGCGGGCACCAAGAATTGGACGGCCCTGCTCTTCGGCTCCCTCGACGCCGGCAATGCCATTACGGTGGACAAGCCGCCCGCGTCACTGTGGATCCCAGCCCTGCTGGGACGGGTGTTTGGATTCTCGTCCTGGACGGTCTTGCTGCCGGAGGCACTGATGGGAGTGGCCGCCGTCGCGCTTTTGTACGCAGTGGTGAAACGCGTCAGCGGGCCGGCGGCCGGGCTGATCGCCGGTGGGTCGCTTGCCGCGACCCCCGTGGCGGCACTCATGTTCCGATTCAACAATCCGGATGCCCTCCTGACACTGTGCCTGGTGGCCGCCGCCTATGCCGTGGTCCGGGCCATTGGCAAGCCCGGCTGGTGTTGGCTTGCACTGGCCGGCGCGCTGGTCGGTCTGGCCTTCCTCAGCAAGATGATGCAGGGTTTCCTCACCATCCCGGCCATGGGACTGGCCTACCTGTGGGCAGCCAACACCAGCCTGGGCCGGCGCCTGCTGCACCTTTTGGCGGCCGTCGGGGGAATTGTTGTTGTCGCCGGTGCCTACCTGCTGGCCTTTGAGCTCACTCCCGTGTCGATCCGGCCCTACATGGCAGGGTCCTCAAACAACAGCTTCTGGGACCTGGCCCTGGGCTACAACGGGCTGGGCCGCATCTTCGGAGGGTCCGGCAATGGCGGGGGCGGAGGCATGGGAGGCGGAGGCGCCGGTGGATTTGGGGCTGGCGGAACCGGGGCCGGCGGCGGCATGGGAGGTGGTGGGAACGTGGGCTTTGGCGGGGCCACCGGCATCCTGCGGATGTTTGGCACATCCTTTGGCGCCGAGGTGTCCTGGCTGCTGCCTGCCGCCCTGATTGCACTGGTGGCCGGGCTGTGGATCACGCGGCGGGCGGCACGGACCAGCCAGCTGCGGGCATCCCTCATTCTCTGGGGCGGCTGGCTGCTGGTCACTGCCCTGACGTTCAGCTTTATGGCAGGGACCATCCACCCCTACTACGTGGTGGCGCTGGCCCCGGCCGTCGCCGCACTGGTGGGGATCGGCGCCGTCGAACTGTGGCGCAGGCGGGCGCACGCCGCCTTCCGGGTGGTGCTGGCCGTGCTCGTGGCCGGGACTGCGGCCTGGTCCGCGGTGTTGCTGGCCCGTGACCCGTCCTGGCTGCCGTGGCTGAAGTTCGTGGTCATTGCCTGCGGCGTCCTCGCCGGTGCCGCCATCGTGGCGCGGCTGGACCGCTGGCGGATGGGGGCCTTCGAGGCCGGGACGGCTGCCGTTATTGTCTTGTCGGTGCTGGCCGGCGGCCTGGGCACCACGGCCTGGACGCTTGCAACGGCGTCGCAGGGGCACACAGGATCAATTCCCACGTCGGGCCCCACCGCGTCCGCGATGGGCGGCGGTTTCGGCGGAACCGGCGGAACTGGCGGCCGCGGCCTGGCTCGGCGACAGGGCGGCGGGATGGCTGGCGGACCCGGCGGTGCGAGCGGTAGCGCGGCCGGCGGCGCAACCGGTCAAGGAGGCAGCGCAACAGCGCCCGGCGGGGCTTCCGGGGCAGGGGCGGGGAATGCCGGCGCTTCGTCCACGGCGCTGAACTCGCTGCTGGAACGAACCACCACCAAATGGTCCGCCATCATCTCCGGTGCAAGCAGTGCCGCCGACCTAGAACTGGCTACCGGCACTTCCGTCATCGACCTGGGCGGCTGGAGCGGTTCCGATCCGTACCCCACGTTGGCGCAGTTCCAGGCGATGGTGGCCAAGGGAGAGATTAGCTACTACATCGCAGGCGGCGGCATGGGCGGTGGAGCTGGGCGCAGCGCGAACAGTGCGAGCAGTTCAGGCAGCGCGGGCAGTGCGAGCAGTACGGGCAGCGCAAGCAGTGGCCCCGGCGCCACGCAGGACGGCAGCTCCAGCATCGCCACCTGGGTGCAGCAGCACTACACCGCCACTACCGTGGGCAACTCCACGGTGTACAAGCTGGTGGGCTGAGCCCAGCGGTGGACCGGTTGCCGCTTGGCCCCTACCAAGCGGCAACCCGTCCGGGTAGTGTTCAAGAGAGGGGCGGTTTCACAATAGCTGCGGCCGCCACCGTTTATGCTCACTGTTTAATTCGGAGGGTGCCGTCATGAAGAAGCTCATTAACGATCCCAAGGCCGTGGTGGATGAATCGGTGGAGGGCTTCGGCCTGGCCCACGCCGGGCTGGTCACCGTTCACCCCGACCCGCTCTTTGTCTCGCGCAAGGAGGCGAAGTCCGGCAAGGTTGGCCTGCTCTCCGGCGGCGGCAGCGGCCACGAGCCCCTGCACGCCGGCTACGTAGGCTTTGGCATGCTGGACGCGGCCGTTCCCGGCGCGGTCTTCACCTCACCCACACCCGACCAGATAATCCCGGCGACCGTCGCGGCCAATTCAGGTGCCGGCGTGGTGCATATCGTGAAGAACTACACCGGTGACGTCCTGAACTTTGAGACGGCGGCGGAGATGGCGCAGGCGGAAGGCATCGAGGTGCGCACCGTCCTGGTGAACGACGACGTCGCCGTCGAGGATTCCCTGTACACGGCCGGGCGGCGCGGCGTTGGCGGCACCGTCCTGGTGGAGAAGATCGCCGGCGCGGCTGCTGAGCGCGGGGACGGGCTCGACGCCGTCGCCGCCATCGGCCAGCGCGTGGTGAACAATGTGCGCACCATGGGCGTGGCCCTCTCTGCCTGCACGGTGCCCCACGCCGGCGTGCCAAGTTTTGAGTTGGGTGAGGACGAGATTGAAATCGGCATTGGCATCCACGGCGAGCCGGGCCGCCACCGCATCCCGATGGAAAACGCCGACGGCATCACCGACCGGCTGCTGGAGCCGATCCTGACGGACCTCAAGCCTGCCGCGGGGGACAAGGTCCTCCTGTTCGTCAACGGCATGGGCGGCACCCCCGCCAGCGAGCTGTACATCGTGTACCGCCGTGCGGCAAAGGTCCTGGCCGACGCCGGACTGAGCGTGGAGCGGTCCCTGGTGGGGAACTACATCACGGCCTTGGAAATGCAGGGCTGCTCCATTTCCGTGCTGCGCCTGGACGATGAAATGACCAGCCTGTGGGACGCCCCCGTCAATACGCCGGCACTGCGATGGGGGATGTAGCAATGGCGGATTCATTGGGGGCGGCGTGGGCCGTCGACTGGTTGCGCCGGAGTGCTGACGTTGTGGCGGCGAACCGGGTTGCCCTGAGCGAATTGGACAGGGCCATCGGCGACGGCGACCACGGGGAGAACCTTGACCGCGGCTACCAGGCGATTGTTGAAAAGCTCGACGCCGAAACTCCCGCCACGCCGGCTGCCGCCTTCAAGCTGGCCGCCATGACGCTCATGTCCAAGGTGGGCGGCGCGGCCGGGCCGCTCTACGGCACGGCGTTTCTGCGCATGGCCACCGCGACCGGCGAGGCTGCCACGCTCGACGCCGCCGCGCTCGCCGGGGCCCTGGCCGCCGCCCGCGACGGGGTGGTGGCCCGCGGAAAGGCCGAAGTTGGCGACAAGACCATGATCGATGCGTGGACGCCCGCCGTGGAAGCTGCCACCGCGGCGGCAGCCGGTCCGTCTGCCTCGGCCGGGTCGGTATTGGCGGCGGCCGCGGCTGCCGCCGAGGCCGGTGCCGAGTCCACCGATCCCCTCATCGCGCACAAGGGCCGGGCCAGCTACCTCGGCGAGCGAGCCATTGGCCACCGCGATCCGGGCGCCGCTTCGTCGGCGCTGATTTTGCGGGCCGCCGCTGAAGCCGCCGGCGCCCCGGGGGCCGCCGAATGAGCGTTGGACTGGTGGTGGTTTCGCACAGTGCGCAGCTGGCCGCCGGCGTGGTGGAACTGGCGGCCCAGATGGCCCGCGACGTGGTGCTGGTGGCCGCCGGCGGCACGGACGACGGCGGCATTGGGACTTCGCTGGACAAGGTCACAGCGGCGCTGGGCCAGGCCGAGACCGGCAGCGGGGTGGTGGTGCTGACGGATCTCGGTGCTGCCGTCATGAGGGCCGAAACAGCACCCGAATTCATGGGCAACCCGGACACCATTGTGCTTGCCGATGCGCCCCTCGTGGAGGGAGCCGTCGCCGCTGCGGTGTCCGCCCAGTCCGGCGCTGACCTGGCAGTGGTGCGCAAGGCCGCAGAAACTGCCTTGCATGCCGGCGTCGAGCCAGCCCTTCCGGTACCGGATGGCGGGAGTGCAGCCGAAGTGACGGCCGTGCTGACGCTGATCAACCCGATCGGGCTGCATGCCCGGCCCGCGGCGGCCCTTGCCGGTGCGCTGGGAGCCATGGATGTCGACATTGACATCAATGGTGCGGACGGCCAGTCAGTCTTCTTGCTGATGGCCCTCGGCGCCGGACAGGGCACCGAATTGCGCGTCAGGGCCAGCGGGCCGGATGCGCAACGGGCCGTGGACCTGGTGCGGACCGAGGTGGAGAGCGGCTTCGGCGAGCTCTGAGAATCCGGCCCGTCAGTGCGGCAGGTGGTAGCCGCCGTCGGACAGCTGGGCCAGGCCGTCGGCGACCAGGCTGGCCAGGGAGCGCTGGAGCTGGGGTGCGTGGACGTTGAGGTTGTGCAGGCTTTTCAGCGCGTCCGCCACTTCCCCCGGGTGGCTGAGGTGTTCCTTGAGGGCAGCCAGTTCTGATGCGGGCCCCCAGAACAGCTCTGCATGGACCGGCGACTCGGCGGCCCGCAGCACCGCCATGACGGCGCCGCGCACCTGCCTGTCCGTGCCGGCCCAGGGCTGACCCTTGGGCACATAGCTCGGTTCAGGTTGACCGGCCGCAATCCAGGCGCACTCACGGCGGACCGGGCAAATCCCGCACTGGGGGCTGCGGGCTGTGCACACCAGTGCACCCAGCTCCATGACGCCGGCATTCCATTCCACGGATGCGGCGGCATCTTCCGGCAGCAATTCCTTTGCCAATGCCATCTCAGCGGCCGTCAGGGAGGGTGCCGGCAAAGCTTGGCCTATCACCAGGCGTGCGAATACCCTGCGGATATTTGTGTCCACCACGGTCTCGCGCCTGCCAAACGCAAAAGCCGCCACTGCTGCTGCCGTGTAGGTGCCTATGCCGGGAAGCGCCAAAAGTTCGTCGAAAGTGTCCGGCACAGCGCCGTCGTGCTTCTCCACAATCACCCCGGCGGCGGCATGCAGGCGAAGGGCACGCCGGGGGTAGCCCAGCCGGCCCCAGGCACGGAGCACTTCCGCCTGCGGTGCCGCGGCGAATGCCGCCGGATCCGGCCAGCGTGCCATCCATTCTTCCCAGACGGGCCGCACCCGCACCACGGGCGTCTGCTGCAGCATGATTTCGCTCACCAGGATGCCCCACGGGGAGCAGCCGCCGCGCCACGGGAGGTCCCGGGCAGACTCGCGGAACCATTGCAGGACTTGCTGGTGCACCGATTCTCCTTGGGGTTCGCTGGGGCAGTTCCACTGTATCCGGGCGGCGTGGTTGGCGTGGCACCGGCCGTGCGTTGGATACTCTGGAGGGGTGGCGGCATCGGGACAGAACAGGCAGGGCGGAACGGCGCGCCAGCCTGCCCCTCGGACCAGGGTTTCCGCGAAAGTTTACCGGCGCAGGCGACAGGTCGCTGCGGTTTTGGTGTTGCTCGTGGTGGCCGCGATGGTGGCTGGCGCCATGGCGTTGGCGAATGCTTTGGGCGGGGCGGGCAAGGCGGGCCCGGCAGCGCAGGATGCAGGCGCAGCAGTACAGACGTCGTCGGCAACTGCGTCCACCCCTTCAGCCACCCAGCCTGCCGACAAGCCCACCCCGTTGGCATCGTCAGTGTGCGATGAATCCGGGATCAAGGTTAGTGGTTCCGTCGACAAACCTTCATACGATGCCGGCGCAGACCCAAAGCTGACGCTGCGGGTGACCAACACGGGCCAGGCGCCGTGCGACATCAACGTCGGCACCAGCCAGATGGAATTCAAGATCACCAGCGGCAACGATGTCATCTTCAATTCCCGGGACTGCCAGTCCGGCTCCACCGACCTGGTCAAGAACCTCAAGCCCGGGGCATCTGAAACCGCAAACTTTACCTGGCTGCGCAACCGCAGCACGCCCGGCTGCACCAAGGTCGCGGCAACGCCGGGGGCCGGGACCTACGTGTTTGTCACAACGCTCGGGAAGTGGTCAAGCGAGAAGGTTGTTTTCACCCTTAAGTAGGGCGGAAAGGGACGCAAGCCGTTTGGCGGCTTACAGGAACCGGTCCAGCAGGCTGGCCTCGGCAATGCGCGAAAGGCCCTCCCTGACGGTCCTTGCACGCAATTCGCCAATGCCGTCAACCACCATCAACTCGTCGATCGTGGCGGCCATGAGGTTTTGCAGGCCGCCAAAGTGGTCAACCAGGCGCCCGGCAACCGCGCGCGGCACTGCCTTGAGTTCCGACACGAGGCGGTAGCCCCGGGGCTGGATGATCTTTTCCAGCGAGTCGGCTGTGGGGAGCCCCACGATCCCGGCTATCAGGTTCAGGTCGATCAGGTTTGCCTGGTCGATTTCCTGCAGGGCCGCGACGGCGGTGTCGGTGTTGGTGAGCTCCGGATCGGTATAGTCGCGGATTACCATGTCCGCGCCGGATCCCCGGGACGCCGAAAGCTCGTCGAGCTGGAGCGACAGCAGCCGGCCGTCGGCGCCAAGCTCCAAAACATACTGGGAGATTTCCTCGGAGATGCGCCGTACCATCTCGTGGCGCTGCAGCGTCACTGCAACATCGCGGACGGTGACCATCGCCTCGATTTCCAGGGCTGAGAGCGAACTTGTTACCTGGTCCAGCCTTGCACGGTATCTTTCGAGCGTGGCCAGGGCCTGGTTGGCGCGGGCCAACACTTTTTCGGAGCCTTCCAGCACGTGGCGGAGGCCGTCCACATAGAGGGCGATGATCTGCATCGACTGGCTGACGGACACCACGGGCACGCCCGTTTGAATTGCCACGCGCTCCGCAGTGCGGTGGCGGGTTCCGGACTCTTGGGTTTCAATGCTGGGATCCGGCACCAATTGCACGGCTGCGCGCAAGATCCGGGTAACGTCCTTGTCGCAAACAATGGCGCCGTCCATCTTTGCGAGTTCCCTGAGCCGGGTCGGGGCAAAGTCAATGCCGATCTCGAACCCGCCCGAACAGAGGCTTTCAATTGTCTTGTCGGAACCGAGGACAATCAGCGCACCCGTGCGCCCTCGAAGGATTCGTTCCAGCCCATCACGTAGCGGGGTTCCCGGGGCGACTAGGGCAAGGGTAGCCTTCAGGGCCTCTTCGGGGCTGCGAAGCATTGACGATTCCTTCTTTTCAAGCACGGGAACCCGCACAAGTCACATACCCCATATTAGTGTGACGCGCCCGCGTTGAGGTTGCAGGCGCGTCACCCGGAGGTCGAAGTAGAACCTGTGGGAGCAGAGGTGTGCTGGTGCATTGGTTTTAGAAGGGGCAGGGGTCGGTGTTTTGGGTGTGGATGTAGGTGCGGCCGGTGGGGGTGGTGGTGCGGGCCGCGCCGGGCAGGAACGGGGCTTCGATGGTGGTTTGTACCGGGGCGGGGACGTTTTCCAGGCCGCGCAGTATGGCCTTGATGCGGATCGTGTCCAGCAGTCCTTCCCGGTACAGGGTGGTGGTGCCGGGGAGGTTGTTGGCCAGGGTTTCGGCGTCGTCCAGGAGGGTGTTCGCGGTTCCGGTGCCCACGCAGAACAGGGCCATGATCTCCGCGGCCGCGTACCGCGACCGATACCCCGCCCCGGCCAGGGCCCCGGCTTCCGTCCCGGCCCCGGTACTGGCTTCTGTCCCGGCCCCGGTTTCTGCCCTGGTGCCGGCCCCCGCCCCGGTGTTCGGTGTTTCGCTGGCGAGTGGGGGTCGGCGGTGGGCGAAGACGGCCAGGGCGGTGTTCTGTGTGGCGTGTGCGAAGGCGGCCAGCCGGTTGGCTGTGTGGATGTAGTCCAGGAGGTCGTTTTCGCCCAGGTTTCCCGGGTCCAGGTGGGCGAGGGCGTCTGCTGCGGCGACCGGGGACCAGTGGAGGTTTGGTGGGTTGTCCGGCCGTGGGGCTTCCGGGAGGTCCGGGACTGAGGCCCGGAGCATCCTGACCCGGCCCAGGTCCGCCCTCCCCGGGAGGCGGGAGAGCACCGGGTCGAACTGGCCAGG
>Ga0157370_10007610_pt1 | contig 11763 bp, 7 predicted proteins | sample C35metaG_FD_113463 | JGI IMG/M metagenome (GOLD analysis project Ga0157370, IMG submission 113463) | Corn rhizosphere microbial communities from Kellogg Biological Station, Michigan, USA - C3-5 metaG | ecosystem: Host-associated > Plants > Roots > Rhizosphere > Soil | place: USA: Michigan... | reverse complement strand
TGGACCATGCCCGTCTGCGAGATCGACTTGCGTACGGGAGGAACGTGGCGGTTTGCCTGGCGCAGTTCGGACGGCAAGGAGATGGGGATGAGCGGTGTGTACAAGGAAGTTGCGCCGCCGGAGCGGATCGTCTCCACCGAGTCCTGGGGAGGTTACGGGCCTGAGACGATCAATACGCTTGTTCTGACAGAGAAGGACGGCAAGACAACGATCACGAATACCAAGCTGTTCCCGACGAAAGAGTCTCGCGATATGGCGCTGAAGTCCGGAATGAAGGAAGGCGTGGATGCGAGCTTCAAGCGTCTCGAAGAGTTTCTGTCGACGCTCGCATAAGGAGTGGACGCTTTGATCGAGCCGGATGAGGCGCTGCGGGGAGATTCCTTTCTGAGCAGCGCCTCATTGGCGTCTCCAGCTACAGCGTCTTGTTCATGGCCTCTGTGAGTTCGTCAACGGTTCGCGCCGGAGGGAGGCAGCCTCTTCCTGTGCAGACGACGGCAATGCTGCCAGTGCCGTTGATTCCCGGCAGATGCGGCAGCGTCTCGGCGAGCGCGGGCGGAAGCGAGCTAAGCTGATCCCGGCGCAGACGAATCACGCTCTTGTTGACGGCGTATCGAGCCAGCGCCGCGGCCTCGAGTTGTCGTGCTACCTCGTCATCGCCGATGATGCAGACCTGGACGGTGCCCAGCAGGAGCCGTTGCAGGGCCAGCCCGTAGCTGGCGACGTAAAGCCCGAAGTGCTCCACGACTCCGGCAAAGGTTTCGAGCGTTTCGAGCGCCTTGACGGCGTAGTCTTCCACCTCATTGAGTGCGGCAATCCGCAGTAGCAGGGCTACCGCCACGGAGTTCGCGGCGGGCGTGGGCGAATCCTGCAAGGGCTTGCGCCGCGCAACCAAAGCGCCGAGATGCTGCTCGCCTTCGGCGGGAGCCTCGGTGTCGAAGAAGGCGTGGCCGGTCTGGTCGTAGAAGCGCGCGATGGCGCTGGCGGTGATCTGCTCGGCGGCGGTGTAGTAGCGCAGATCACCGGTCGCCTCCCAGGCGTCGAGTGCGGCGTGGCCGATGAAGACATAATCGTCGAGCACACCCGCGACGCGGGGGGCGCTGCCGCCGGTCTCGCCGTAAGCGACCACGTGCGCCATGCCTTTGTCTGCGTTCCAAGCCTCGCGCAGGACGCGGTCGAGAGACTTCAGCGCGAAGGACTTCGCCTCCGGCTGGTCAAGCACACGAGCAGCCTCGAGATAAGCGGAGATCAGCATGCCGTTCCAACTGACGTAGACCGTTTTGTCGATGTAAGGAGTAGGCCGCAATAGTCGCGCCGCGTAGAGCTTCTTCTTCGCGGAGGCGAGAAGATTCTGCGCTGTCTCCACGGTCACGCCGTTGGCCTTCGCCACCGCTTCGAGGGTTAGGCGAACATGCAGGACGTTCTTCGCCGGGTTGTGGTGCATGTCGCCGATCTCGCCGATGTCGTAGTAGGCGGAGGCGATGGCCATCTCTTCCGCCGTCAATGCAGCGGCGGCCTCGTCGCGGGTCCATGTAAAGTAGTCGCCGTCGTCGTCGAGCGAATCGTCGGCGTCCTGCGAGGCGTAGAAGCCGCCGTGCTCGCGATCGCTCAACCACTCGTCGATCCACTGGACCATCTCCCGCGCTATGCGAGCGGACTCCGGCTGGGCGAAGGTCTGGTAGGCGTGGACGTAGTTCTTGAGCAGCTCACTGTTGTCGTAGGCCATCTTCTCGAAGTGCGGCACCACCCAGCGCTCATCGACCGAGTAGCGATGGAAGCCGCCTGCGAGATGGTCGTAGATACCTCCCTGCGCCATCTTTTCGAGCGTTACCAGCGCCGCCGTTTTTGCGGCCTCGTTGCCTTCGCCGCGCGAAGCTACGTCCAGCAGCAGATCGATCGCTCCCGAGTGCGGGAACTTGGGCTGCGAACCGAAGCCGCCCGACCGGGGATCGAACTGCTTGAGTGCCGATTCGACCAGCTTCTGCATCAGGCCAGGACCGGGATCCGACGCGCCGCCCATGAACGACTCGTTGTGCTCGATGGCCGCGATGACGCTGGCGGCCGAGTCGTTCACCTCGTCGCGCTGCTTCTCGAAGACCTCGGCCATGGTCAGCAGAACGCGCTGGAATCCGGGACGCCCGTGCTGATCCTGCGGGGGAAAATAAGTGCCGCCGAAGTAGGGCTTGCCGTCGGGGGTGAGGAAGGCCGTCAACGGCCATCCGCCCTGTCCGCTGATGGCGGCTACAGCTGCCTGATAGCGCGAGTCCACGTCGGGCCGCTCGTCGCGGTCGACCTTCACCGGGATGAAGTGCTCGTTGATGACCTTCGCCGTCTCCTCGTTCTCGTAGGACTCGCGATCCATGACGTGGCACCAGTGGCACCACACCGCGCCGATGTCGAGCAGGATCGGCTTGTCCTCGGCCTGAGCCAGCGCGAACGCCGCCTCGCCCCACTGTTGCCACCCCACCGGCTGATGCATCGCGGAGCGCAGATAGGCCGAAGCCGCCTGCTCCAGAGAATTCTTCTTTTCACTCATATCATCAGTTTAGAGCAATAAAAATCGGAAGAGATTCAGGACGCGGAGAGCTGCGGGAGGAGTGGCTGAGTCTTGCCGCTGCTTTCAAGTAGAAACGCAGCAAGGTTCAGCGCCACCAGTCGGAGCGAAGCTCGACAGACGGGACTACCTCGGCGGGGAGACCGGGCTCGGGCATCCAGAGCAGGATCTCTTTTTCGGCGGCGATCTCGATCAGGCGCTGGGCGGGTTGTCTCCAGCCATGAAGCGCGAGGTCAAAGAGTCCCCAGTGGATCGGCATCATGAGCCCTTTGCCTCCGAGTGCCTCGAATGCGCGAGCGGCGCCGTCCGGTCCCAGGTGAATCTCTCCCCAGAGCTCATGGTAGGCTCCGATTTCGAGCATCGTAAGGTCGAAGGGGCCATAGTCCGCGCCGATCTCGGCAAAGCCTTCCCACCAGCCGGAGTCCGCACCGAAATAGATATTGTGTCTGCTGCCTTTCAGGACGAAGGCGGACCACAGCGTCTCGAAGCGGTTGAACATCTTTCTGCCGGAGAAGTGACGCGTGGGGACTGCCGTGATCTCAAGCGCGCCCTCGCCAAGGGCTACGCTCTCGGTCCAGTCCAACTCCGATATCTGTGAGCCGTTGACACCGAATTGCTTGAGGATCTGGCCGACTCCAAGCGAGGTCACCCAGCGCGCGTGCTTTGTGGAATCCATCGCGGAGAGTTTGTGAATGGTAGCCTCGCCGAGGTGGTCGTAGTGATCGTGCGATACCAGGACAATGTCGATGGGGGGAAGATGCTCGAGAGCCAGCGGCGCGGCAAAGAAACGCTTCGGTCCGGCCCACTGTACCGGGGATGCTCGCCGATCCCAGACCGGATCGATCAAAACATTGACTCCGTCGATCTCGACCAGAAGAGACGAGTGTCCCATCCAGGTTACCCGCAATCCGCCGGCAGGCGGCAACAGATAGATCGATACATCCGTTTTGAATGGGCCGGGAGGATACCGCGGCACTCGCTCTTCCCTGCCGCTCAGGTAGAGCGGAAGCACCTTGAAGAGTGTGCTCCACTCGCCGACGGTCGTCAGCACCGGGTTCAGAAATCTTCGGCCTATTCTTTTGGCTTTCGGCAGCATCGTTATGTCCGATTCTATTCAGAAATCAATTACGGCGCTGACTGAAGCGGATTCGCGTCTTTGTCTTCCCGGGATTGGAAGGTGACAAAAAAGAGGGTCCGGACAAAGCCCGGCCCCTCTCACTCCCCACCTGCTACTGAGTGGGCGGATTCGGACCGACGACGATGGGCTTCGCCGTGGCCGGCTCTTTGGGAGCCGTCAGGCCGGGAATGACGGGAGCCTGCGACAGTTCGCCGCGAGCCGCATCCTGAATGCTGATGCCGTATTTGTCCAACGTGTTCGACAAAAGTTGCGAGAGCGTTGCTCTGTCCTTGGCATAGACTGCCGTGTCGGAGATGAGCGTATTCTCCGCCGCGGCAAGGTTTCTCTCCTGTTGCAGCACGTTGGCCGAGGTCGAAGCGCCCAACTTGTACTTCTTCTGTTCCGCGTCCAGGCTCTGCAGCGCATAGTCGCGTCCGGCCTCGGCTGCCTTGACCTGGGCGCGGTCATTGGTCAGCGCGTACTGGCTGTTGATGACGTTGATGCGGACCTGCGTATAGAGCTGCTGCAGGCGCATCTGCGACTGCCGGTACTCCATCTGCGAGCGGGCCTGATCGGCTTGTGCTACGCGGTTGCGCAGGTTGATGGTGATGTTGACGCCAACGCCTTTGTCCGGGCTGGAGCTGTCGAACAGGCTGCCGAAGGTATCCCGGTAGCTGATGGGAGCGATCGGAGGGCAGGGCGCGGATGGATTGCCGAAATTACAGATTTGCTTCGGATTCTGCGCGCCGCCCAGGCCGCTGCCGCCGTAGAACGCATAGGCGTCGATCTGGGGCAACAGACCGTTCTTCTCGGCCTTGATGGTGATCTCGTTGTTCTTCATCGCCAGAGTCGCCTGTTCGATCTGCGGGTTGTTGGTGTAAGCCTGCTTCACCAACTCCTCGACCGAGGTGTCTTCCTCGGGCAGACGATCCAGGCTGACACGATCCGTCGGGATGACCGGAGCGTTCGATAGCTCGGGATCGTTCAGGTTTCGAGCGATCGCCTGCTTCATAATCAACTGCTGATACTCCAGGTTCGATTGCGAGGCAACCAGCGCCTGCTTGTCGCTGGCCACGGCGGCGTCCGAGTTGACGACGTCGAGAGGAGCCAGCGTTCCGATCTCCAGCTGCTTCCGGTTATCCGCTGTCAGTTGCGTGCTCTGCGCCAGCGCCCGCTCCTTGGCTTGCTCGTCTTCATAGGCGCTCACCAGTCCCCAGTAGATGTTCTCCACCTGATTGACGGTGTAAAGAAGCTGCTGGCGGAAGGCCGAGTCGGTGATGCGGCGGTCGTTCTTTGCCTGAATAACGAAACGTCCGTTGATGCCCCAGCCGAATCCCTGCAGGAGATGCTGCGTCACCTGCGCCCTGAAGCTGGAGTTCAGTTGCGGGCTGTAGGTGGAAAACGGGTTCTGCGTGGTGACGCGGGTGTTATTGAATGACACGTTCAGCGCGGTTCCGGTAACGAAGCCCTGCTGGTAGCCAAAGTTGAAGGTTCCGGTATCGGTCGTCAGCTGGGGGAGGCCGCCGCTGAACAGGGTATTGCTCTGCTTCTGCTTCAGGTTCTCGTACTGGATCGTTCCGGTCAGCACGGGGTCACGCAGCTCCGGGGCAGGTCCGCCGCCGTTGGTGCTCAGGACCAGGCCGGAAGCTCCTGCACCGGCTCCGCCGGCACCCACCGAGGTTCCACCGGGCCCGGCCGGTCCGCCGCTCGACGTAACCGTCGTGCTGGTTCCTCCCAGCGTGTTGGTCACCACGCCAGCCGGCGCGCCGCGCAGCGAGGTGCCAGCTTTGGCCCGCAGGATATCGGTATCGGCGATGTCGAGATTGATCCGCGAGATGGCGATGTCGTAGTTGTTCTCAAGTGCCAGCATGACCGCGTCCGAGAGGCTGAGATAGATCTTGCCGTCGCGTAGCAGGCCATCCAGATTGGGCGTGTTTCCCAGCCGAGGCAAAGGAACGTCGGTTGCCGTGTAGGGCGCAATCGGGTTCCAGAAGTGGCTCTTCGGCTGCGAATAGTCGCGGCCGGTGCTGCGCAGGTAAAGCGGCTCGGTCGGCTTGGGCTGCGGCGCCTGCGGCAAGCCGGGCTGCCCGGTCGTATCGTTGACCACCGTCTGCGGCGTGGCCGGCGCTGTAGGATTAGTCTGCTGCGCCAATGCCGGTTGCATATTCGTACTCATCAGCAACAGTCCGATGCTTACTGCCGCCTGCATATCCCTTAATCTCACGATGGCTCTCCAACTCTCCATTAGCTTCTTTTCCGGCGCTGCGATGACGGCACAGACCATTCCCCGGAGTTCTTCAACTCACAGCAACCCCGCAGATTCCACTGGGCCGCACTCACGCATCAACGTTTTCCAATCCAATTAAGACGCGTCTCTCGTCCTTCACGATTCTTAAAGAAAGCCAACGGCCCATATTCAGCGAACCGGAGATCAGCGGACCGGGCATGGCAGTGATACGCATCCCCTTGCCGCTTCGTTCCCGACGACCGCATCAAAATCTTCCTGGGAGCTGCAACCTCGCCAAGTATATCAATCGTCGCCCCAATCTCTGAGCACTTCGCGGCGCTTTGACTCGTTGCCTGCTTTTGTTCCCTTCCCCCGCGTTTTGCCCTGGCTTTGTCGCAAACGCTCTCCGTGATACCGTCCAGAAAAGCGACCATGCCTCTCTGGAAAATCATTCTCGCCTACGACGGCACCCCCTTCCATGGCTGGCAGGTTCAGCCCGGCCTCTCGACCGTCCAGGGGATGCTGGCCGACGCTATCTGCCGCATTACAGGGGAGTCGGTCCTGCCCCAGGGCTCCGGACGTACCGATGCCGGGGTCCATGCGCTGGGCCAGGTCGCTTCTTTTGCCATCGACGGTCCCATCCCGCCGGCCAATTTCCATCGCGCCCTGAACCATGCCCTTCCGGCAAGCATCCGCGTACTCTCTATCGAACATGCACCGGACCACTTCCATGCCCGCCACAGCGCCGTGCGCAAGACCTACGAGTACCGTATTCACCCCGCCGGAGGCATCTGCTCGCCAATGCTCGCGCCCTTTGTCTGGGCCTGCCCGTTTCCGCTCGACCTGACGGCACTCCAGCGGGCCGCCGCCGATGTTCTCGGCACGCACGACTTTTCCTCGTTCGCTGCCGTCGATCCGGACCTCACCACACGCACTCGCGAGGAAGATTGTGCACTCGGCTCCGGCGATGCGACCGCTGCTACCCGCACGATCTACTACTCCGCATGGCACGAGCGAGAAGGCCTGCTCGTCTACCGTGTTACCGGCAGCGGCTTTCTGCACCACATGGTTCGCAATCTCGTCGGCACCTTCGTCGAGGCTGGCCGCGGCCGCCTGCCGGCGGATTCCATTCCTGCGATCCTCGGCGAGCGCAACCGCTCGGCTGCCGGACCGACGGCTCCTGCGAGCGGACTCTTTCTGGTCGAGGTGGAATACTGATGTCCTCTGCCGCCCATCAGCGTATTACCCGCCTTGCCGAGCTGACCGCGGTCCATCGCGCCTTTCACTGGCTGCATCTGCACCAGCCTCAGCTCCGGCAGTGGCAGATAGAGATGGTCCGCATCCCCGCGCCGTCCTTCGGGGAGTCTGCCCGGGCTGACTGGTTCCTCGACCGCTTCGTCGAGCTTGGTCTGGGCAATGTTCATCTGGACGAAGAAGGCAATGCGCTGGCCGAGCTGGCATCCGCTGAAGCTGCGCGGGCAGACTCTCCGTGCATCCTGCTCTCCGCCCACCTCGACACAGTCTTTCCGGAGGGGACCGACTGTGAGCCGCGCATGGCCAAGGACAGCCCCCGCATCTACGCTCCCGGAATCTGCGACAACGCCGCCGGTCTGACCGCGCTGCTGGGGCTGGCGGCCGCACTGTGCTACGCCAGGATCGCGCCGCCCATCCCGATCCTCTTTGCCGCCAACGTGGGCGAAGAGGGCCAGGGCGATCTGCGCGGGATGAGGCACCTCTTCGAGCAAGGCCGCTACCGCGAGCGCATCACTGCCGCCGTCGCGCTCGAAGGAGGCGGCACGAATACAGTGGTCACGCGCGCGCTCGGCAGCACCCGGCTGCGCATCGAGGTCACCGGTCCCGGCGGCCACTCCTGGAGCGACGCTGGGAGGCCGAACCCGATCCTCCTCCTGAGCCGGGTGCTGGTCGCCATCGCCGATATCGAGCTGCCCCGCGATCCTCTCACGACGCTTAACGCCGGGCATATCGCCGGCGGCACCTCGGTTAACTCCATTCCCGAGACGGCCACGGTGCTGCTCGATCTGCGCTCTACCGATCCTGCCCAACTGGCCGCCGCTGAAGCCGCCATCCGCGGGATCTGCGATGGCCTGCTCCCCCCACCTTCCGCAAAGAAAGGCGCGTCGAGACCGGCAAAGATTACGGTGCAGAATATAGGAAACCGTCCGGCTGCCGTCCTGCCTGACGACTCGCCCCTCCTCGACACGCTGCGGGCCGTGGACCGTCACCTGACACTGCGGACCGAGACCCGGCTTGGCTCCACCGACGCCAATATCCCCCTTTCCACGGGGATTCCGGCGATTGCGATGGGGACCGGAGGCTCCGGGGGAGGCATCCATACGCTTCAGGAGTGGTACGACCCGACCGGCCGGGAGACCGCCCTCCGCCGCGTCCTGCTGACTTTGCTCGACATGACCCAATGTGTGGCAAATGGCTTTCGCTGATTTTTGGGGGAGGGCGGAATAAGTCTCCGAACATTCGCCCAGTGGCTAAAACCGCATTACAGGGATCAGTTACGGCATAGTTAAAGCCGTGCCCTTAACGGAAACGGGTTTAAATTTTGGAAGCTCCTTAGAGGAAAACTAAATACAGGGATGTCTCCACTGCGCCGCGCGATGAAACCGCCCGGCTCCGGTCGAGATGACGTTCTTTCGTGGCTGTGTGAACCGCCGGTGTGGGTCGCATTCACCGCAAACTGTACGGCTTTGGTCGAGATGACGGAATCCGACCACCTTTGACAGTTGCGTGCGTCTAAACAACCGGAAAGTCCCGGAAATACTCTAATAAAACGGGCTTCACGGCCAAATTGGCTATACTCGAATTCTCGCCGACCTTCAGGCCAGGCATAACGGAACGCACAAAAAGAGGTCAGACTTAATATATGGATATACGAAACAACCCTTCTCCAAGCCTGCTTGATCGCATGCGCGCCCACCGTCTCACCACGACATTCACGCTTCTTGCCACCCTTTCGATCGGCATCCTGGTTGGTTCTGTGATTACCCAGAACGTGAGCGGCAAAGAGCAGAGCGTCGATACCTCCGACGCCCAGCCCATTGTTATTCCCTCCCCTGTTACCCTGTCGAACGGCTTCTCCCAGATTGTGAAAGAAGTGGGCCCGGCGGTGGTCAACATCAATACAGAGGAGATTCCGAAGCCAAACGCGAACCGTCGCAGCCGGCGTGGCATGCAGCAAGCTCCGGACGATGACGATGACAGCCAGCAAGGCGATATGCAGGACTTCTTCAACCGCTTCTTCGGCGGTCAGGGCGGCCCCAATGACGACGGCGGCGACGGCGTGGCAGGCGCGGAGCGGAGGGCTCTCGGATCGGGCTTTATCGTCGATCCCCGCGGCTACATCATTACCAACAATCACGTGGTCGACAAGGCGGACAAGATCTTTGTCAAGCTTTCGACCGATCCGGACGGGCAGACCGGCAATGAAGGGCGACCCGCGCGTGTCATCGGCGTAGACAAGGACACCGACATCGCCGTCATCAAGATCGACACGGACAAGCCGCTCCCAACCATCAAGCTTGGCAACTCCGACGGTGCGCAGGTCGGCGACTGGGTGCTTGCCATCGGCAGCCCCTTCAACCTGTCGAAGACCGTGACCGCCGGCATTATATCGGCCAAGGACCGCTCCATTGACGAGCGCGGCCCCAACGGTTTGTCGCAGACCCAGTTCCAACGCTTCATCCAGACGGACGCTTCGATCAATCCCGGCAACTCCGGCGGCCCGCTGGTCAATATGGCCGGGCAGGTGGTCGGCATGAATACGGCGATCTATACCCAGTCGATGGGATCGGTGGGCCTGGGATTCGCCATGCCGTCCAACACCATCGCCAAGATCTATAACATGCTGATCGGGCCGGAACATAAGGTGGTGCGTGGATCGATCGGCATCAGCTTCCAGTCCGGGGTCAGTTCCGCGGTCAACCGCATGTACGGGATCTCGAGCGGTGTGATCGTCAGCACCGTCACTCCTACAGGAGGCGCGGCCAAGGCCGGCATCAAGCCGGGCGACGCCATCGTCTCCATCGACGGACGCGAGATCAAGGGCGGCGACGATCTGGTCGACGACATCTCTGCCCGGAAGGTCGGTTCCACGGTCAAGCTGGGGTACCTTCGCGACGGGAAGAAGGCTGTTGCCGATGTCGTGATCGGAGACCGCGCCAAGACCTACGCCGAACTTGCCGGCGGAGACGAGGTCGACTCCAACCCGACGACCTCCGACGCAGGAAAGACGACGCTCGGCATCACGGTTTCGACCATTCCTCCCGCCATCGCTTCGAGAACGGGGATCAGCAGGGGGGTGATCGTCACCACGGTTCGTCCAGGCTCCTTCGCCGATGAGATTGGCCTGGGCAAGGGCGCGATCATCACCGAGATCAACCGGAAGCCAGTGACCGACGAGGCGACCTACAGGGCCATCGTCTCTACCTTGAAGTCGAAGGATGACGTGGTCTTTGTTATCCATTCACCGCTGCAGAAAAACTCCGGTAACACCTACGTAGGCGGTACGTTGCCCTAGATACAGGCGGCGTTCACAAGAGGGGGCACCGGCCTGCGGTGCCCCTCCTTTTCGCCGGAGAGACGCTTTCCAAATAAGAACGGTGCTGGAACTATTCTCCGCAGAAGCGTCAAAAGTTCCTTGTCACCGGAATATCATTCCTATTGCGCATGGGTTACTGTCGAGATACCCTGATCACACCCGAATAGAGATAGCGCATTCCTCTATTCCATACTGATCTTTGAGGTTTTGTTCATGAGGTTTGTTCAACTCGTCCTTTGCTCCGGACTTGCCCTGGCTACCGCCGTTCCCGGCGTAGCCGTGATTCATGCGCGCCGCGGCCCTACTGCTCACCACAAGGCAGTCTCAAGCCGCAGCCACAAGCGCGCTGCGCATCCGGTCAAGAAGACCTTAGGTCAGCGTTCCATCGACGACAGCCGCGCTGCCCAGATTCAAGCCGCGCTGGTCAAGTCCGGCTACCTCACGGTCCCCTCCGGTCACTGGGACTCCGACACCTCGGCCGCAATGCAAAAGTTTCAGGCGGACAACGGCTGGCAGACCAAACTGGTCCCGGACTCGCGCGCGATCATCAAGCTGGGCCTCGGTCCTGATCATGATGCCGACCGCGCAACGCTGAATTCGGGTACGACCGAATCCGCCTCGACATCCTCGTCCAACTCTGCAACTTTCGTTGCGCAGTAACGAATCCCACGCAACAAAAAAGAGAGCCATTGCGGCTCTCTTTTTGTTGCCATTCATTAGCACGTCAATTATATCTTTGGTCCGACAGTGAAGACGTAGTCTCTCATATCTTCTCCGCTCATCGGCAGGTTGCTCGACGGCCCCACGGTTCCCTTCTCCAGCCATAGCCGCAGCCAGTAATACTGGTGCATTCTCGCCAGGCGGGAGGCAGTAGGCTGCTTCTGCTCGATGATGGCCGTGATTCGACCAGCCAGCGAATCCGTATCCGAGGCTGACTCGTAACCGGCCTCCACCGACTCGCACTCGAGCAGCCTGCTTCGCGCGGTGGCGAACTGAACTTCGTTCAGGATGCCACTCTCGCACTTCAGCCCAGACATCTGCTCGACGGCAAGGGCAGCCGAAGCGTCGAGGCCGTCCGCGAAGGCGAGATAGAGGATGCGCCCTGCCGCGATGCGCAGAGGCAGCATTCCGAACTTCTCGACGAAGACTCGGGGCATGACCAGCGCCATCGTCTCGGGGGAGAATCCTTCGACGGAGAGCGCCGGGCAACTCCATTGCATGCTGAGGCCACGAGTAATCTGCTCCGGTTCGAGGCCGCACTCGGAGATCAGCCACTCGCCGATTCGCCCTGTGCCGGC
>Ga0157370_10007606_pt1 | contig 11766 bp, 13 predicted proteins | sample C35metaG_FD_113463 | JGI IMG/M metagenome (GOLD analysis project Ga0157370, IMG submission 113463) | Corn rhizosphere microbial communities from Kellogg Biological Station, Michigan, USA - C3-5 metaG | ecosystem: Host-associated > Plants > Roots > Rhizosphere > Soil | place: USA: Michigan... | reverse complement strand
AAAATACATACATGTATTAAAAATGGTTACGCAGAGGGTGGCTTATCAATCTTAGGAAAAATGGAACAATTGATAAAATAGAAGGTTTTGAAAATTTACTTTCAGGAGAAGATGTTTTGTGCGGGCTTCGAATTTCATCTTTCTGTATTAAATGATTGAATATTTTCAGTTTTTTTCTAAGTCTTTTTTTAATGCCTTGCTTCAGTAACAAACAAATAATTACATTCCCTTTTTACATTTACAGGAATGGTAATTTACCAATTGTTTTGAAATAGTAACTTCACCATTATTTTATTTCAGATTCATTTGTAACTATTAAATGAAAACATGCAATTAAAAGATTCTCTTTCACTCGCTTTTCGCACGGTAAAAAGTAATAAACTCCGTACAGGCATCACTGTTGCAATTATTGCTTTTGGTATCATGGCGCTCATTGGTATCATTACTGCTATTGCATCAATGAACCAAAGCCTTTCTGAAAGTTTTGCTACCATGGGTGCTAATTCATTCAGCATCCGTTACCGGGATATTAATATAAGAATAGGGGGAGGCAGGGAAGTGAAAAAAACCAGTACCGGCGCATTAAGAGCGAAAAAATCAAATGAAAGAAAAATAATTACTTACCAGGAAGCACGGCTTTTTAAACAACGCTATAGTTTTCCGGCAAGGGTTAGTATCTCATTGAGCGGCCCTCAAAGCATTGTTGTAAGAAATGACCAAATAAAAACCAATCCCAATATTTCTATGTCCGGTGGCGATGAAAATTACCTGATTCAAAATGGATATACGCTGGCGGGAGGAAGAAATTTTAATTCGATTGATGTTGAAAGTGGCAGGAGTATTTGCATTCTCGGAAATAGTGTGGCACAAAAATTATATGGCGACAATACGTTGCGGGCATTGGATAAAGTCATCACTGCTGATGGCATCAAATACCGGGTGATCGGCGTTTTGAAGGATAAAGGTTCCAGCGCTTTTTTCAATGCAGATAATATTGTACTGACTACTTACAATAATATCAGGCGGCTGTTTCCTACAGATGGAACTTCTTACAACATTGGAGTAATGGTAAATAATATCAATGAAATGGATGCTGCCATATCAGAAGCAAAAGGCACTTTCAGGCCTGTAAGAAAACTGGCAATTGATGAAGAGAATAATTTTTATATTAATAAAAGTGACAGCATTGCAGAGGTTTTTAAAAGCAGCCTGGGCGCGATTACTACTGCTGCGGCGTTTATTGGATTGATTACTTTATTTGGAGCTGCAATCGGATTAATGAATATTATGCTGGTGGCTGTAAATGAGCGTACCCGTGAGATAGGATTAATAAAAGCCATTGGGGGCAAAAGCAAAAGCATCCGCGCTCAGTTTCTTTTTGAATCCATTTTTATTAGTTTAATCGGCGCAGTATTAGGAATTATCCTCGGCGTAATAGTTGGAAATGTAGTAGGAATATTTCTTCATACCGGGTTTGTAGTTCCCTGGCTTTGGGTGGTTATCGGAATTGTTGTCTGCTCGGCTGTCGGGCTTTTTGCAGGTTTGTATCCCGCAGTAAAAGCGGCAAAATTAGATCCGATTGTAGCTCTTCGCTATGAGTAATTAATAATCCTTTTCTATAAGGAAATAAATTTTAAAAATTACTTTTCTATGGCTGAGTATTTAATCTTTCAGATTATTTTCAATTATTGATTTCGCGGTTGTTATTTTTTTTATTTTATTTAAAAAAATATACTTATTACAAAAGTTTGTTCATTTCTTTTTTTGAATTCCCCTCGTTTATTTTTTAAATATTTTTTATGAGTTAATTAACTTTCAAATATTTTATTAACTTGTGCCCCATAACAAAATATTTTTAAGAGAAAAAGGAATTTTAATTTTTTTTTTCGTTACACTTGCATTATCAAATTCTACTTAACCAAATCAATAAACCTAAACATTTAAAAACTAAATCAACATGGCAGATTTAAAGACTCCTGTAAACGCTACTGTAAACGCCACAACTTCCGTACAGGCAAAAAAATCAAATAACATCATTTCTTTATTAGCGCCCATTATTTGTGTCATAGCCGGTTATATTATCTGGCGCTTCGTGATAGGAGCTGATAGTAATTTTACAACCCCTGATCCAAATGGTGGTTTCTGGCCTAATCAATTAGGGCCAAAAGGCGATTTCCCAAGGATGTATGAAGGAGGAATAATTGTGCCAATTTTGATTGGTTGTTTCCTGATCGTATTAACTTTTGTAATTGAAAGAGCGCTAACAGTTTCAAAAGCTTCAGGCAAAGCTTCCAATGCTGAATTTATCAGAAAAGTTCAATTTTTTCTTGCTGATAAAAAAGTAGATGCTGCCATTGCAGAATGTGACAAACAAAAAGGTTCTGTTGGAAATGTAATGAAAGCCGGCTTACGCAAATACAAGCAAATGATTACCGATACCGAGCTGGATACAGAACAAAAAGTGCTTGCTATTCAAAAAGAAATTGAAGAAGCCACTTCTCTTGAGTTGCCTATGCTTGAAAAAAACCTGGTTTTCCTTTCAACACTTGCATCAGTATCTACATTAATCGGGTTGTTAGGAACAGTTGTTGGTATGATTCGTGCATTTGGCGCTTTGGGTGAATCTGGTGGTGGTGATGCAGCACGTACTTTGTCAATCGGTATTGCAGAAGCATTATACAATACCGCATTGGGAATTGGTACTTCTGCATTTGCAATCATTACTTACAATATTTTCACTACGAAAATCGACGCTATCACGTACGGTATTGATGAATCCGGTTTCACTTTAACACAAAGTTTTGCTTCTTTATACAAATAATTTTGTGGAATTTTTTGAATCCTGAATCTAATTACTATTAAAATAAACAACTAATAATGGCAAGAGCAAAAATAAAACGCGGAAGCACTGCTGTGGATATGACTCCAATGTGCGACGTTGCCTTTCTTTTGTTAACCTTTTTTATACTTGCGGCACAGTTTAAGCCTCAGGAAGCAGTGGAAGTAGTTACACCCAGTTCGGTTTCCAATAAAGTAGCACCCGAGAAGGATTTTCTGAATGTAACAATCAGCAAAGACAACAAGGTGTATCTTAATATGGATCCAAAAATCAAAGAGGATGTCCTGGATGAATTAGGAAAAGAACGCAACATGAGTTTTTCAGCACAGGATAAAAAGAATTTTGAAATGGCTGATTTTGTTGCGGTTCCCCTTAACCAGTTAAAGCAGTTTCTTGCGCTTACTCCCGAACAGGTTAAATCCTCTATAGCTTCTTTGCCGGGCATACCCGTTGACAGTGCCAACAATGAATTAAAGGCCTGGATATCTGCTGCAATCAATGCCAGAATGGGAGAGCAGTTAAACTTCCTGATAAAAGGGGATGATGCGGTGAAGTATCCTACATTCAAAGCGGTAATTGATGCATTCAAAGCAAATGATCAGTACAAGTATAACCTGGTAACAAATGCCAAACAGGTACCTGAAGGAAGCGAATTGTATAAAAAGAACTTAATGGAACAACGGACAGGCAAGAAAGAGTAACAGTTGTAAATAAGATTATTAAAATATAAAATTTATTATTATGGCAGAGATGGAAGTAAAGGAGAGTAGTAAAAAGGGGCCGGGTGTCAAGAAAAGTAAAAAACATTCCACCCGTGTTGACCTTACTCCGATGGTTGATCTTGGATTTTTGCTAATCACGTTTTTCATTTTTACTACAACAGTTCAGCAGCCTACGGCAATGAACCTGAATATGCCAAAGGATACAAAAGATCCTAAGTTAGATATGCCGGTAAAACAGTCTGGTTCACTTACCTTGATGCTTGGAAAAGGAAACGTGATCTATTATTATTTTGGAAACGATCCTACAAAGATGCAAACCACTGGTTATAAAGCAGTAAGGCAAATAATCCTTGACAAAAAGAAAAGCACTCCCGCTGCAGATTTGTTTATTATCATCAAACCTGATAAGGATGCAACCTACAAAAATGCGGTTGATATCCTCGATGAGATGGACATCAATGATATAGGTAAATATGCGATGGTTGATCCAACGCCTGAAGAATACGGCCTGATTCAGAAAACAGAGCAGGCGGGCGGTGTTAAATAAGAAAAATATCAAAAAAATTAAAACATGGAAGCTAAACAAATATTAAAAGCAGACTTGCTGGATATTCTTTTTGAGGGGAGGAATAAAGAATATGGCGCCTACGAGTTGAGAAAAACCTATAACAGAAGGATTACAACGGCACTCATAGGAACAGTTGTTCTGATTTTACTCATACTTATTGGTTCTGCAATTTTCAATAAGCTTAATGAAAACAAGACTGTAGCTCCCTTAAAAACTACAGAAACAACATTGCAGCAAATAAAGCCAAATGAGCCGCCGCCACCTCCACCACCGCCGCCGCCTAAATTGCCACCTCCTCCGCCGGTTGCAACCATTCAGTTTACACCTCCTAAAGTGGTAAAAGATGAAGAAGTAATAAAACCACCACCAGAAATTAAACAAATTGAAGAAGCTAAGGTGGATGTAAAGACCGTAGAAGGAACAAAAGATTTGGGTATTGTAGCTCCGCCTTCTGATGAGAAAGGAACGAATGTGGTAGCTCCTCCGGCAGAAAAGAAAGAAGATCCGGATAAAGTTTTTACAAAAGTAGAAATTGAAGCACAGTTTCCGGGAGGGCCGCAGGCATGGACCCGCTATGTTACCCGCGCTATTCAATCTCAGATTGATGAATTTACAGATGCTGACTATGGAACCTGTGTGGTAAGATTTATTGTAGATAAAACCGGAACAGTAAGTGACGTACAGGCTACAACGATGAAAGGTAGCAAGTTGGCAGAGATTGCTGTGAATGCAATCAGAAAAGGTCCAAAATGGACACCAGCCCAGCAAAATGGCCGTTTTGTAAATGCTTATCGTTTACAACCGGTAACACTGCAAAATCCGAATGAATAAATAGTTCTTTAAAAGTTTAGAGCAAAAAGGAGATACTGAAAAGTATCTCCTTTTTTTTTAGAAACATTGCAAAAGAATTTACATTCAAAAAAGAATGATCTGCAGGAAATGTTCAAATGAGACGCTTAATGTTTTGCTGGAATTTTTATGGAAATTCTGGGGTTATAGAATCTCAATAAAAAATAAAGTTATGCAGGCAAATCAAATTTTACAATCAGGCATTCTTGAAATTCTTTTTGATGGGAGAAATAAAGCGTACGGCGCTTATGATTTACGCAAGACCTATAATAAGCGTCTTACCACTGCAATCCTTTTTATGATAGCCCTGGTTTTGCTCTTATTAATTGGTTCTGCTATTGTCAATAATCTTTCAAAAGATAAAGCAATTGTTCCGGTAATTTCTACTGATAGAATTTTACAAAAAATTGCTCCTGAAGAACCAAAAGCACTTCCTAAATTGCCTGCAGTGGCACAAACTGCGAGTTTGAAAGTGACCACCCCAAGAATAGTAAAAGATCCATTAGTGTTGGATCCGCCGCCCGATGTAAAGCAAATTGAAAATGCAGGAATTGATGATAAAACAGTAGAGGGTCCGAAATATATTGGTATTATAAATCCCCCGGCAGAAGTAGCAGGTACAAATGTTGCAGTGGCTCCTGCAACTAAACATCATTCCCAGGATTCAACTTTTACTATTGTAGAAATTCCAGCTTCTTTTCCCGGAGGGGCAGAAGCCTGGCAACGTTATATAAAAAAAGCAATTCTATCCAGGCTTGACGAATTCTCTGATGCTGATTTTGGCACTTGCATCGTTCAATTTATAGTAGATAAAGATGGGAATGTAAGCAACGTAGAAGCAACGACAATGAAAGGAACCAAACTTGCTGAAATAGCTGCTAATACAATTAGAAAAGGCCCTCATTGGACTCCGGGTATTCAAAATGGGAACTATGTAAATTCCATCCGGCTGCAACCGGTAACATTGACTAACCCGAACCAATAATATTTTTTCAATAAAATCAAAATCAATGCAACTTATCTTTACAAAATGCAAAGTAAATTATCAGGTTGGAACGATACAATTGCTGCCATTGCTACACCGCCCGGTATTGGAGCCATCGGAGTTTTGCGTTTAAGCGGGAATCAGGCGTTTGATGTTATTCAAAAGATTTTCCCTTCAAAAAATTTAAAAGAACAACCTGCTAATACACTGCATGTTGGGTATTTAAAAGATGGTGAAAACGTTCTGGATGAAGTAGTTATTTCTTTGTTTAAAAAGCCTGCTTCCTATACCGGTGAGGATGTTATAGAAATTAGTTGTCATGGTTCACCTTATGTACAGCAGCAGGTATTGGATGCGCTTATTCGAAATGGAGCACGCCTGGCAAAGGCCGGAGAATTTACCCAGAGAGCCTTTCTAAATAAAAAATTAGATCTTACACAAGCAGAAGCCGTGGCTGATTTAATAGCCAGTAATACCAAAGCCGCTCAAAATGCGGCCTTGAAAAATATGCGTGGCGGGTTTTCAAATCTGCTTCATGCCTTGCGTGAAGAATTGATTAAATTTTCTTCTCTTATTGAACTGGAATTGGATTTTAGCGAAGAAGATGTAGAATTTGCAGACAGGCATCAGTTCTCTTTACTTATTGAAAACATTTCGCAAACTGTAAATAAATTATTGAATTCTTTTAAACTGGGAAACGTAATTAAAAATGGGGTAAGTGTGGCTATTGTAGGTAAGCCGAATGCAGGGAAATCCACTTTACTCAATACTTTATTAAATGAAAACCGCGCGATAGTAAGTGAAATTGCAGGTACAACGCGAGACACAATTGAAGAAGTCATCAATATAAAAGGAATACTTTTCAGGCTCATAGATACTGCTGGCATCAGGGAACATTCTGCCGATATTATAGAAAATATGGGCGTCGTAAAAAGCAAAGAAAAAATAAAACAAGCCGATATTGTTTTGTATTTATTTGATGTGAATGAAATGCCTGCTCCGGAGCTTAAAGAAATCATGGATGAAATAAAACAACAAAACCAAAATGTAATTTCAGTCGCAAATAAAGCCGATGTTTTAAACAGGAAATTGAAGCAGGTTTTTGTAAATGAAATCTTTATTTCTGCTAAAGAAGGCACAGGAATTGAAGAGTTAAAAAATATTTTATTTGCCCTGGCTGGCGGGGCTTCGTTAAACAGTGAAAATATCGTAATAACCAATGCACGACATTATGCTGCATTGGCAGAAATTTCACGAAGCCTTAAAGAAATTAAATCAGGCGTTGAAAATAAAATAACCGGTGATCTTCTTTCCATTGATATCAATCAATGCCTGCATTTCCTGGGAGAAATAACCGGAGAAGTTTCGAATGAAGACAGATTAGATTATATCTTTTCGAAGTTTTGTATAGGAAAATAAATGTAACAAAGCAAACCCATACAATTTTGCGGAACTCATCCGGATATGATAAAATTAAAGACATCAAAAATTTTTAAAGACATGAAAAAACAATTTAAAAACCTTGAAAGCATTGCCGGCCGGTAAACTGATTCTGCAATGATTTACATGAATGAATTAATAGACTACGCCATCCGGAAGGGATATGTAAACGGTCCCGAAAATAATAATGAATATACCAGGGAAATTGCCCGCATCGGAATCATGTACTGTGACTATGAAAGTATTCATATGAAGTTTAAAAACCTGAAAGTAAAAAACCCGCTTGTACCTTCCATAGAAAACCATATGAAAAAAAAGGCCCTTAACCAACGACAGGCTGCAGAAATTTTAGAGGTGAAAGAAAACACATTCAGTCAAATATTAAGCGGCAAAAGAAATGTATCAATGAAACTGGCTAAAATACTGCTTTTCACTACATTGGTGATGAATTCCCCTTAGCATACTCTCTTCAAAGACATAGCACACCCATAGATAAAGTATTCATCCTTCGCTCCAAAGGTATAGATAAGCATTCATCCTTCGCTTCAAAGGTATAGATACGGTATAGATACAGTATAGATACAGTATGGTTAATGTATGATCGCCTTGTATAATACGATAGGCGATTTCTATTCTTTTTTACTTTTTGCTCCTTCTTTGTACCTCGTGCTTTTGAATGCCTGCTTGCCAAAATGAGAAAATGGATTATTTGGTTTCTTTTATTAACCGCTTTTTCAATAACGTCAATCAATGTTTTACTCCAATTCTCCAAATAAAAATTTTATCCGTTATCTTGCAGCAATTTTTTTAACGTTTCAATCAGCAACAACGCATGCTTCCTAAGTTTAAACGAATTCTTCTCAAACTTTCCGGTGAATCTTTAATGGGTGATAAAAATTTTGGGCTTGATTCCCAGGTGCTTTCACAATATGCACAGGATATAAAATTAATAACCGAACTGGGTGTGCAGGTTGCAATTGTTATTGGTGGTGGAAATATTTATCGTGGAATGAATGAAGCCGAAACCGGTATTGAAAGAGCACAGGGAGATTATATGGGAATGCTGGCAACCGTTATTAATGGAATGGCCTTGCAGAGCGCACTGGAAAAAGCTGGTGTTTACACAAGATTGCAAAGTGCCATCAAAATGGAACAGATAGCAGAACCTTATATTCGCAGAAGAGCCATCAGGCATTTGGAAAAAGGAAGAGTAGTAATTTTTGGCGCTGGCACAGGCAATCCTTATTTTACCACTGATACTGCAGGTTCATTAAGAGCGATAGAAATTGGTGCTGATGCTATTTTAAAAGGAACGCGTGTCGATGGGATTTATAATGCAGATCCTGAAAAAGATAAAACCGCCAAAAAGTTTGAAACCATCACTTTCAGTGAATGCATTACCGGAAATTTGAAAGTAATGGATATGACTGCTTTTACTTTATGTATGGAAAATCAATTACCAATCATTGTTTTTGACATGAATACTCCGGGTACTTTACTCCGGGTAATTACCGGAGAAAAAGTTGGGACTTTGGTAACCGGATAATTTGTATTAATTTACGCCCGCTTATTTGCTAATGATCCTTTCCGGAAAAAACCGGTCAACCTATCCTTTGAAAAAGAACCACAAAGAATCCCCGGATTTAAAATATTGTGTAAACCTTTTTTCAAATAACGCCCTATGTGGATTTGGTGGATTATATCCCTAATCGTTTTAATTGCCTGTTTTATTTTTGCTTATAAGGCCATTGTGAGCAGCTTTGATTTTTTACCTGCTGATAAGAGAAGTGTTTTCTTTTTTAAAAGAGACATACCCATGGAAAGCAGTAGCCCTGTGCGTTCTGAAGCAATGTGGGATTTAAAAAATCATTTACAAAAAGTAGAAGAAAACTCTTCCTTTTATGAGCTTCAATTTACAAAATTGCAGGAAAGATTAAAAGCGCTGGAAGCATTGTTAGAAAGCCAGCCACAGAAACAAAGCCTTCTAAAAAAAGAAGAGGAAGAGGATTGGAAAGAAATGTATTATGAGGAAAATGAAGCAAAAGAAAAATTAGAAAATGAGCTTGATTTAACACGGCAGAAACTGGAAGAGGTTGAAAATAAATTAAATTCAATTGGAGAAAATAACAGCAAATGGAACAGTCTGAAAAGTGATTACGATGCAAGATTAAATGATTTGCAATCCCTGCAAAATGACATCGGTCTTTTACAAAGACAGCTGGAAGCCGCCGGAACACGTGAAAAAGAACTGGAACTTTCCTTGCTTGCCGAAATTAAAACCAAAAAGCATTATGCACAATTAGATAGCAATTATGCCCGTGTGAAAAGTGAAAACGAAGATTTGAGAAGGCAGATCGTTGAACTTAATAAAAAAGAAAGAGAAATGGAAAGTGGCATTTCAAGATTAAAAGAACTGGAAAGCCGCCTGGCAATTTATGAAGAAGAAAAAGCTAAAATGATTGCAAATCTGGAACAACTGGTAAACCAGAATAAAATATTTACCGGAATTAAAAATTCCTGATAAAATATCAGAACAAATTACTTTATATTTACTTAGAAATTCATCCGTAGTTATGAAAGTTAATTGACCAGTCGAAACCCTGGATTCTATTATTAACTTTAAAACTTACAATTATGAATTTTCAAACAATGAGTAAACAAAGAAAATTTGTTTTAATCTCTGCTGCAGTTGGTTTCATTTCAATGTTTTTACCCTGGGTTTCTATTTCCATGTTCGGTTATTCTCAAAGTGTAAATGGAATGCATGATAAAGGCATCCTTATCTTTATTTGTTTTGTTGCCACCGGTATCATTGCATGGGTAGGCGATCAAACAAAAAATTTGGATAAAACGATGTGGCCTGTTACCCTCATTGCAGGTGCAGTAGCATTACTATTAACTATTTGGTTTTATTCACAGGCCGCCAGTTCTATCATGGGCTCTTCCGCCGTTGGATTTGGCGTTTACATTGCTGCAATTGCTTCAATAGGAATTTTAGCATCAGCTTATCTGTTTAAATCTCCGGAAGATAATTTGAAAGACGGGTTTAATAGTATGAAAAAAAATATTGAAAGTAAAATTGGGAATGCAGGGCAGTCATCAACAGGCAATTCCTCATCATCATTACCTTCTGAACCACCCTCCAGAAAGATAACTGACGATGAAACGGTTAATCCCGTACTTTAATATTTATGATCTTGTAATAAAAAGCTTCAGATCCATTCACGCACAACTCAATTGAAGGTTTTTTTCTTTAAAAAACCGAATCAATAAGTCTTCAGTAAATTTGCAAATAAAGAGAAAAAGAATGGAAGAAAATTCAATTGCAAATATGAGAAGCGTATATCAATTGCAATCGCTTTTAGAAAAAGATGTAAGCACTGATCCAATAAAACAATTTGAAAAGTGGTGGATGCATGCAATTGAAGCAAAAGTTGAAGAACCAAATGCCATGACACTGGCTACCTGCAATAGTTTTGGTAAACCATCTGCAAGAATTGTTTTATTAAAAGAAATAAACGAAAACGGGTTTGTTTTTTTTACAAATTATCAAAGTAGAAAAGCAATGGAAATTGATGAAAATGGATTTGCTGCGCTTGTTTTTTTCTGGAAAGAATTAGAAAGGCAAATCAGAATTGAAGGCTCTGTAAAAAAGATCAGTGCCACAGAAAGCGATGAATATTTTTCGTTAAGGCCCAGGGAAAGCCAGATAGGAGCGTGGAGTTCACCTCAAAGCTCCATTATTGAGAGCAGGGAATTTCTTCAAAAAAATGTAGTGAAATTTAATGAACAATTTCAAGCAAAAAGTATTCCGCGGCCAGATTTTTGGGGTGGATATGTTATAGAACCGAACACTATTGAATTCTGGCAAGGCAGACCAGGACGGCTTCACGACAGATTACGTTATTCTCTGACAGAAAGTAAAGAGTGGATTATAAAGCGGCTGGCGCCATAAACATTTTCAATTCAAATATTTTATTCCGCCAAACTAAAAAACATTTGCAATTCTTATTTTTTCTGAAAAAGCCTTTGGGAAGTTTGTAAACTTTCCAAAGGCTTTAGTAATTATTTGTTCATAAGAATATTCATTACAAAGTGTAATTGATCAGGATTTTAGTTCCTGATAAGCAATTTTATTTCTTTAAGTTCAGGATTCTTTTTTCTCTTTTCCTTTTTCAGAAGTTTTTTCTTTTGAGTTTTTTGTTACAGGCCTTGACTTTCCAAAAGAGCCCATAAATATTTTACCTTTTTTTGTTTTTTTATCTCCGCGTCCCATTGAAATTTATTTTATTTTTTTGTTGAATGAATAATTGATAATAAAAAAAGCAAGATACAATATTGCATCTTGCTTTTTAAAACTTTT
>Ga0157370_10007603_pt1 | contig 11768 bp, 11 predicted proteins | sample C35metaG_FD_113463 | JGI IMG/M metagenome (GOLD analysis project Ga0157370, IMG submission 113463) | Corn rhizosphere microbial communities from Kellogg Biological Station, Michigan, USA - C3-5 metaG | ecosystem: Host-associated > Plants > Roots > Rhizosphere > Soil | place: USA: Michigan... | reverse complement strand
TAACTCCTAAACGTTTGGGTCACGCTTTAACTGTGCCAATACACTGAACGGGTTGGACCGCGATACCTCGTCCTCGCTCGGTTCAGGCTCTTCAAGGCCTGCCGGTTGCTGGCAATCTTCTGGATCATGCATAGGGACGATGGGCAAGGCGAGCAACAGCTCCTCCTCGATCAACGCCGGCAGATCCAATGGATCCTCACCCAATTCCAGCACGTCGTAGCCTTGCGGCACAGACTGGGTATTCCCACCTTCTTTCACCACAGCGTAACTGCACTCGCTGTGTATAGGCAGGGCGACCAGCTCCAGACAACGCTGACAAACCATCTTGACCTCAACGTCGATCGAGCTATGCATCACTGGCGATCTGCGCTCATCGCGTTCGAAAACAAACTTCGCACGGACGACACCGACATCGTCGGAAAGCGGATCGCAGAGACGCTGCAAACTGGCTAGCGGCAGCTCACCCTCAAGGGTGGCACCACGATCTGCCAGTTTGCGCGGATCAACGTGAGGAGGAATCGGGCCATTCAACATAGGCGCAGCATTCTAGGGATGCACCCCTGCTCTGTCAAAGGGAAATTCAGCCTGGGCGCCAAGGGGTTGGCTGAGTAGAATCGCAGCGATAACAAAGGAATAGCCATGCCTTCGCTCCTCCTCGCCTCAAGCTCTGCCTACCGTCGCGAGCTGTTGTCCCGACTTCGCTTGCCCTTTACATGTGCGAGCCCGGATATCGACGAAACGCGCCTTCCCGACGAAACACCCCAAGCTCTGGTGCTGCGCCTGGCGGAACAAAAAGCCAGGGCGCTTGCCGAGCGCTATCCGCACCACCTGATTATCGGTTCAGACCAAGTGGCCGTACTAGGTAATGAGGTACTCGGCAAACCCCACGACTTCGCTCGCGCCCATCGCCAACTCAGCAACGCCAGCGGTAAGAGCGTGACATTTCTTACTGGACTGGCCCTGCTCAATAGCGAAAGCGGAATCTGCCAGGTCGACCACGTGCCGTTCACGGTGCACTTTCGCGAGCTCGACGCTGAGCGCATCACGCGTTATCTGGAAGCAGAGCAGCCGTATGACTGCGCCGGCAGCTTCAAGGCCGAAGGACTGGGCGTTAGCCTTTTCCGCGCCACCGAAGGCAGCGACGCGACGAGCCTGATCGGCTTACCGCTGATTCGCCTGGTGGACATGCTGCTGAAGGAAGGCGTGAGCATTCCCTAACGCCTTCCTTTATATAGGACTTGAAAAGCATCGCGGCTGAAGCCGCTCCCACGGAAACCGAAGTCACTGTAGGAGCGGCTTCAGCCGCGATTAATGCACAAGCAGCGTTAGCAATCAGCGCAAGGTCGGCCCGGAAAAGCCCATCCACATGGCGGCATGTTCCGCCACGCTGGCGCCCAACTTCTTGGCGAAGCGGTCGAACGGCGTTTCTTGCACGGTGTAATCCACCAATTCCTTCTCGCCGATCACGTCACGCGCTACCGAACTGGTATTGCCCAGGCCGTCGATCAAGCCCAACTGCAACGCTTGCTCGCCACTCCAAATCAAGCCGGAAAACAGCTCCGGGTGCTCAGCGTCTTTCAAACGGTCACCCCGACCCTGCTTAACGGCAGCGATGAATTGCTTGTGCGTGGTGGTCAGCACGCCCTGCCAGAACTCGGTTTCCTGGGATTTCTGAGGCTGGAACGGATCGAGAAATGCTTTGTGCTCGCCAGAGGTGTAAACACGTCGATCAACGCCGAGCTTCTCCATGGTGCCGACAAAGCCGAACGTCGCCGCCGTCACCCCAATCGAGCCCACCAGACTGGACTTGTCGGCATAAATCGCGTCAGCGGCGCTGGCGATGTAATAGGCACCCGAGGCACCCAAGTCAGCAATTACGGCGTATACCTTGATGTCCGGGTGCTCACCGCGCAGACGGCGGATTTCGTCATAAACATAGCCGGACTGCACCGGACTGCCGCCTGGGCTGTTGATACGCAGGACGATGCCCTTGGTATTCGCATCCTCAAAAGCAGAGCGCAGGCTTCCGACAATATTGTCGGCACTAGCTGCTTCCTGGTCGGCAATCATTCCGCGAATTTCGATAACTGCGGTATGGGCCGCGCTGCGCGAGCCGCCGCTTTTGGAAAAATTCAGCGCCGGCGAAAACAGGGCAAGGGCGCCAAACAGATAAATAAAGGTCAGAGCCTTGAAGAAAATACCCCAGCGCCGAGCCCGACGCTGCTCCTGCACGCTAGCGAGCAGGGTTATCTCCAACAACTTCCCGCTTTTGTCGTCATTCAACTCGTTCGACATATTCACTCGTCCCTAGCGTTGGTCGAGCGTCGCGCGATTCCAACCAGGCGCGCAGCTCGGAAAAATGTTCAATCTTCAGTCGCGGACCACACTGGCTCAGCGTTTCCAGCGATTGCGCACCGTACCCGACAGCCACTGAATCAATGCCGGCCCGGCGCGCCATTTCCAAGTCAAAAACCGAATCGCCTACCATCAACGCGCGCTCCGGTGCCACACCGCAAAACTCGAGAATCTGCTCCAGCATCAGCGGTTCGGGCTTGCTGGCGGTTTCGTCGGCGCAGCGAGTGATGTCGAAAAACTCGCTCCAACCTTGATCGGCCAGCACACGGTCAAGGCCGTGCCGCCCCTTCCCTGTCGCTACCGCCAATTGATACCCGGCCTCACGAAACGCGACCATCGCATCCGCCACGCCGGGAAACAGCGCAGACGGGGTTGATTCAAGCTTTAGGTAGTTTTCGCTATAAGACCGGCGATAGCGATGCCCTAAGTCTGCATCCTTTAGATCGGGATACAGCGCCGCCACGACTTCGGGCAAACCCAAGCCAATGATGGCTTTCAACTCGGTGTCGCTGCGCGGTGGCAAATCACATTCGCGAGCGGCCTGGTGCAGCGCTGCCACGATACGACCGATGGAATTCACCAGAGTGCCGTCCCAGTCGAAGATCAGCAGCTGGTAATTAGACACTCAAACGCTCCACGGTTTTGCGCCACATATCATCGACCGGCGCTTCCAATTTCAATACGCCACCTTCGGGCAGCGGCACGTGTAATTCATAGGCGTGCAGGAACAGACGCTTCCCGCCCAGATCGCGGATCTCTCGGGTGAAATCATCGTCGCCGTACTTGGAGTCGCCTGCGATGCAATGCCCGGCATGTTTGGCATGCACACGAATCTGATGAGTGCGACCAGTTACCGGCTTGGCCTCGACCAAGGTGGCGAATTCGCCGAAGCGGCGCAGTACGCGGAACAGCGTCAACGCCTCTTTGCCTTCTTCGTTGATTTCAACCATGCGCTCGCCGGAACGCAGGTTGCTCTTGAGTAGCGGCGCATTCACTTGCTTCTTGGCGGTCGCCCAATGCCCGCGCACCAATGCCATGTAACGCTTGTCGACGCCGTCTTTGCGCAGCGCTTCATGCAGGTGGCGCAGCATGCTGCGCTTCTTGGCGATCATCAGCAGGCCAGAGGTGTCGCGGTCCAGCCGGTGCACCAACTCAAGATCCTTACAATCCGGGCGCAACTGGCGGAAGGCTTCGATCACCCCGTAATTCAAGCCGCTGCCGCCGTGAACGGCGATGCCGGCCGGCTTGTTAATCACGATCAGGGCTTTGTCTTCGAACACAATCGACGCTTCCAGGCGCTGCAGCAGCCCCTGGGCCAGCGGCACTTCTTCATCAGGCTCGGACAAGCGCAAAGGCGGCACGCGAACGATGTCGCCTGCCTGCAATTTGTATTCGGGTTTGATCCTTCCTTTATTCACGCGAACTTCGCCTTTACGCAAAATTCGGTAAATCAAGGTTTTCGGCACTCCTTTGAGGCGAGTGCGCAGAAAGTTATCGATTCGCTGACCGGCAAGTTCCGGTTCAACCTCGAGCAGCTGGACGCCGGAGGTCGGAGGGGTGGGTTCTGTCATGGCCGCGATCATAACAATTTTTTATTGATTTGAAGCACTTAATCATTGCTGCTATAGTCCCGAACGCCGCCAAAAGCGGCCCGGTTGCGGATGTTTGCCCACCTTTGCAAGCCCCTCCCGTGTGCAACGTAATTCTGGACGTAAGGCCGTCCCACGGAATATTCAAAGATAGATGGCTGAAAAGGGCCACGAATATTCCGGAAATAACGCCTTGAGCCATGACGCGCTAACTGCCCTCGGGGAAGTTAGCGGTAAATGCCAACCCGCTGCAGATTCTGCGAGCGGCACCCGATTTTCAGCGATACGTGTAGGGTGGAGATGCACAACCTCGGACTGCGTAGCTTTAGAAGACGTGTTATTTCGTCCGCTACCGATGGTTGATTCCTCCTCCTGACCAAGTGCTTGTTTCACAACAGCAAGCAGGAGACGTCTGTCGCCACCCCGGCCCCGTTGGCCGGCGTTGTTAGACATGGAACGACTTACAACCGTTTCTGACGAGCCCTGACACCGACCCTGAGAGTCGTGTGTGCCGAACGCCGTTTCCGGCAGCCCGGAAACCGACGGTACTACATGAAAAGAATGCTGATTAACGCGACTCAACCTGAAGAGTTGCGTGTCGCACTGGTAGATGGTCAGAAACTCTACGACCTCGATATTGAATCGGGCGCTCGTGAGCAGAAAAAGGCCAACATCTACAAAGGCAAAATCACCCGCATCGAACCTAGCCTTGAAGCCGCTTTTGTTGATTTCGGCTCCGAACGCCACGGCTTCTTGCCCCTCAAAGAAATTTCCCGCGAATACTTCAAGAAAGCACCTGAAGGCCGCGTCAACATTAAAGAAGTGTTGAGCGAAGGTCAGGAAGTTATCGTTCAAGTTGAAAAAGAAGAACGTGGTAACAAGGGCGCCGCCCTCACTACGTTTATCAGTCTGGCCGGTCGTTATCTGGTTCTGATGCCTAACAACCCGCGTGCCGGTGGCATCTCGCGCCGCATCGAAGGCGAAGAGCGTAACGAGCTGCGTGAAGCCTTGAATGGTCTGGTCGCGCCAAGCGACATGGGTCTGATCGTGCGCACTGCCGGCCTTGGCCGCAGCAGCGAAGAAATGCAGTGGGACCTCGATTACCTGCTGCAACTGTGGAGCGCGATCAAAGAAGCGTCGCTGGACCGCTCCGCTCCATTCCTGATCTATCAAGAAAGCAACGTCATCATTCGCGCCATCCGCGACTACCTGCGCCAGGACATCGGCGAAGTATTGGTCGACAGCGTCGAAGCCCAGGAAGAAGCCCTCAGCTTCATCCGCCAGGTGATGCCGCAGTACGCCAGCAAGATCAAGCTGTACGAAGACAGCGTGCCGCTGTTCAACCGTTTCCAGATCGAAAGCCAGATCGAAACCGCCTTCCAGCGTGAAGTGAAGTTGCCGTCCGGCGGCTCCATCGTCATCGATCCAACCGAAGCCCTGGTGTCCATCGACATCAACTCGGCGCGCGCCACCAAAGGCAGCGACATCGAAGAAACCGCGCTGCAAACCAACCTTGAAGCCGCTGAAGAAATCGCGCGCCAACTGCGCCTGCGTGATATCGGCGGCCTGATCGTTATCGACTTCATCGACATGACGCCTGCGAAAAATCAGCGCGCTGTGGAAGAGAAAGTCCGCGAAAGCCTCGAAGCAGATCGCGCCCGTGTTCAAGTGGGTCGCATCTCGCGCTTCGGTCTGCTGGAAATGTCCCGTCAGCGTCTGCGCCCTTCCCTTGCCGAAGGTAGCGGTATCGTCTGCCCGCGTTGCAACGGTCAAGGAATCATCCGTGACGTTGAGTCTCTGTCGCTGGCGATTCTGCGCCTGATCGAAGAAGAGGCCCTGAAAGACCGCACTGCCGAAGTTCGCGCCCAAGTGCCGATTCCGGTTGCTGCGTTCCTGCTTAACGAGAAGCGCAACTCGATTACCAAAATCGAACTGCGCACTCGCGCCCGCATCGTCATTCTGCCGAACGACCATCTGGAAACGCCGCACTTCGAAGTGCAGCGAATCCGTGACGATAGCCCTGAAGCTCAGACCTCCCAGTCGAGCTACGAAATGGCTGCCGCTGAAGTGGAAGAAGTCGCGCAAACAGCTGCGACTCGCACCCTGGTTCGCCAGGAAGCCGCCATCAAAGCGACCCCGCAACGCGCTGCACCGACGCCTGCCGCTAGCGAGCAACCTGCTCCTGCCGCTGAACCAAGCCTGTTCCGTGGCCTGGTGAAGTCGCTGGTCAGCCTGTTCGCCGGCAAGGAAGAAGAAAAGCCGGTTGTTGTCGAGAAGAAAACCACTGGCGACCGCCCTCAGCGCAGCGACGAGCGTCGTAACGGTCGGCAGCAGAACCGCAACCGTGGCGGCCGTCGTGACGAAGAGCGCAAGCCGCGCGAAGACCGTGGCCCACGCGAAGAACGTGCACCGCGCGAACCGCGTGAAGAACGTGCTCCTCGTGAAGCCCGCGAGCCGCGCGAACCCCGTGAAGACCAGGCTCCTCGTGAAGAGCGCGCACCTCGCGCCCCGCGTGAAGAGCGCAAACCGCGTGAGCCCCGTGCACCGCGTGAAGACCGCGCCCCACGTGAAGACCGCCCACAACGCGAACTGCGTGAGCCGTTGGACGCACAAGGTCAGGAAACGCCGAGCGAGGAGCGCGTGGAGCGCAAACCGCGCGAAGAGCGTCAGCCGCGAGCGCCGCGTGAAGAACGCCAACTGCGCCCTGTTGCTGATGCCGCCGGTAGCGAAGAAGAGTTGCTGAACACCGACGAGCAGCACGACGACGACCAGGAACATGCCGAGGGCGGTGACCGTCCACGTCGCCGTTCGCGCGGTCAGCGCCGTCGCAGCAACCGTCGTGAGCGTCAGCGTGATGCCAACGGCAACATCATCGAAGGCAGCGAAGAAGGTAATGAAGAGGCCAGCGGCAACGCTGAGGCGCCGCGTACCGAAGCGCCTACCGCTGAAGTGGCCACTGCCGTAGCCGCGGCCGCCGCCGTGGCTGTCAGCGAAATCGTTGCAGACCAGCACACCGCTGAAGCTGCACCGGTTGAGCCTGCAAGCGAGCCGCAAGCCGCCGCGACCGAGCACAGCGAACCTGTTGCTGTGGTTGAAGCACCTGCGGTTGAAGCGGTCGTTGAAGCGCCTGCATTTGAACCGGTTGTAGCTGAACCCGCCGTGGTTGAAGCCAGCGCCGTTGAAGGCACCACGCCTGTAGAGGCGAGCGTCAACGAAGCGCCTGCTGCTCCAGCGCCAGCTTACGAAGCACCGGTTGTAGCTGAAGCTGCTCCGGCCGCCGAGACTGCTCCCGCTCCAGCTGAAACCGCTCCGGCTCCTGTAGTTGAAGCAGTGGAAGTGGCCGTAGTTGCCGAAGTGGTAGCCGAGCCCGCTCCCGTCGTGACCAGCAATGGCCGCGCGCCGAACGACCCACGCGAAGTGCGTCGCCGTCAGCGTGAAGCCGAGCGCTTGGCTAAGGAAGCTCAAGAAGCATCGGCATCGGTGGTTGACGCCGTTGCCGCCGCCGAGCCCGTTGGCATTACCGCTCACGCGATTGCCGATGTTGAGCACACCGTGGAAGAAGAAAAAGCCAAACAGGACGACGCGGCCGAGCCTGCTCCGGTGCACGTGGCTGAGCCGGCTGTGATTGCTGACAGCAACGTCGAGGAAACTAAGGCTGACGAAACCAGCGCCGAGCTACCGGCAGCGCAGGAAGAAGTTGCCGAGTTTTCCGAGAAAGACGACGCCAAGAAAGAAGAAGACAAGAACGAGAACAAACCGCTCGTTTAAGCCTTCGCGCTGATTTAGCGCGGTAAAATAAGGGATGCCAGTTGGCATCCCTTTTTTATTGTTCGCTGAGAGCAACCAGGTCTCGAAAGTACTCAGCTTGTCTGCGTATCGCCGTCATTCCCGCGCACGCGGGAATCCAGAATCGCGAGCCGGACGGTACTTGCAACCCGTTTCGCTAAACCCTGGCGTCAGTAAAAACGGGTCAAAAATTCACCGCTGCGGTACGCCTGATCGAGCCTGGATCCCCGCGTACGCGGGGATGACGGTGGTGGCTGAGCGGGTTGCGCTTTCCCCGCAGAAAATCTGATTGCCGATACATCGAATAGAAGCGAAGCAAACCCAGGCGAGAAACGCCCTCACCCCGCCCTGCGCTGCTGCGCACCATCCAACGCATCCGCTACCAGCGCATACCCGTGCTCGTCATTGCGACACACCAGCCCGCCCTGCCACATGCGGCGCAGGGCCTGGCTCAGGCAGAGCTGGGAGATCGGCACTTCGGCGTCGATCAGCCTCGCATGCATTTCCTGCAACGTCAGGGCCTGGCCTTGTTCGCTGCATTCCCACAGCACGTCGAGAATCTTCAAGCGCGGCTGACTGCATTTCAGGCCGGCGGCGCCGAGGATGCGTTTAAAGCGCTGGTTACTGTGTTGAGCGGGCAAGCTGCTCAGGCGCGCCATTTGAGGTTGGTTCATGGTTGAACCTCGCGTTTGCTGAAAGACATCGCCACGTCGTATCCACTCGCCATTGCCAGAGCCACCCTGCCCTCGTTCGGTCTGTTCACTCGTTTCATGTGCCACTCCTTGACCCTGGCGCTCGTGGAAAAATGTGGCGCCTTATTAACAAGACGGATGAGCCGGCAAAAAACCGCAAAAGATTCTGACGATAGGTCGAAAATTTTTCCGTCCCGCTCCAGCGTCGCCACGCCGGACACATTTTCTTGCATCTGCCGGTGCGGGTTTTGCCCACGCTATCCGTCTTGTACATAGGGACGTCTGAAACCACGACTTTCCGCCCCCGCGTTTTCGTAGCGCTGTGTAGCGCTGGTCCTTTCCTCCAGTTAAGCCCTTTCTGTTTATGTCGAAAAAAACCCGCGCAAAAACCTGGTTTCTCGTGCACAGCTGGCTGGCTCTGCCCATCTGGTTTTTCCTGCTGATCGTTTGCGTCACCGGCACGCTGGCGGTGGTCAGCCAGGAAATTGTCTGGCTGGCCAACCCGGACATCCGCGCCAGCCAACCGAACGACGACGCCCAGCCGTTGAGCTACGGCCAGGTGTTAGCCGCCATCCACAAAGAGCGCCCAGAGCTGGCGGTGGAATGGTTGGCCACCCCCGACGAATCGCATTTCGCCCTTACCGCTCAGGTCAGCGAACCGGGCGGCGGCACCTACCGCTTGTATATCAACCCTTACAGCGGAGCGATTCAGGGCGTCAGCCCGACGTTCGACTTCAGCGCCTTCACCCGCGCGCTGCACGGCTGGTGGCTGGTGCCGTTCACCAATGGCTATAGCTGGGGCTGGTATTTGGTGTCACTGCTTGGCTTGCCCATGCTGGTGTCGTTGATCACCGGGCTGGTGGTGTACAAGCGCTTCTGGAAAGGCTTCTTCACCCCGCGCCTGCGTTTTAACCAAGGCGCGCGAATTTTCTGGGGCGACTTCCATCGCCTGAGCGGCATCTGGTCGATCTGGTTTATCGCGGTCATTTCCATCACCGGCACCTGGTTCCTGATCGAGGCGCTGCTGTCCGATCTGCACATTTCAATTTCCACCGAAGGCCCACCGGCTTTTGTTTCCCGCCAGGAAATAGCGCTGACTGCAGACGGTCTGGCACCGCCGCAACTGGGCCTGGACCAAATTACCTCGATCGCCGCAGCGCAGATTCCCGGCCTCGACATCAGCTTTATTTCCATGCCCGAAGACGCCTTCAGCCACTACAGCGTCGGCGGGCGCGGCTGGTATCCGTTGATGTACCAAACCGCCGAGATCAACCCGTACACCGGCGCGGTAGCCGGTGCCAATTTGCTGCAAGACCGCAGCGCGCTGGAGTTCGTCACCGAGTCGATGCGCCCACTGCACACCGGCGATTTCGGCGGGATATGGATCAAACTGATCTGGTTTTTCTTCGGTTTGGTGCTGAGCATGATGGTGCTCAGCGGCTTGCTGATCTGGAGTAAACGCACCGTGCAAGCCACCGCCAACCTGGCCAAACGAACGCAGCGGGTTCGTCCGGATGCTGCCGCCACGCTTACCCCGGCGTCGGAGGTGCAGCCATGAACAAGGCCATCACTGCACCGCGCCGCCAACCAGCCCTGCACCGCCTGTGGCAGAAGTACCGCTTTCATCTGAATATTTTGCTGGTGTTGATTCCGCTGGGTTTCATGCCCGCTTACTTGCAAAACGCAGCGATGTTTCGCGGCACATTAGGGCTGGGTGAGCGCGACATCGGCGAGTTCACCGTCGGCCCGTGGTCTGCCCGTGTGGCCGAGTGGCACATTGGCGACCCGGAGGCAGAAGGCCAGGCCGGCAACATGAAAGAATTCACCGTTGCGCTGTGTGAGCGCTGTTTGCCGCAGGTGAAAGCGGCTTACTTGCGCATCGGCAAACCGCGCAGCTTGCGCACCGCCGGCGCGTTGCTGTCGGGCAGCCCGTACCGGCTGATGGCCGAAGTGGTGGTGCCGCGCAACACCACGGCCGCCAGCGAGTTGTGGCTGACCGTGGAAGGCTGGGACGGCAGCGTGCACCAGACCGCCATCCCTCTCGCCACCGCCTCGCCCTCACTGGTGAGTTGGCTAGAACGCCAACCCGGAGCCCGCCCATGAACCGCGCCCTGTCTTTGCTGCTCGCCAGCCTTGCACTTAGCCTCAGCCCCAACACGCAAGCCCATGGTCTGTATTGCCAGTGCCAGCCTGTGGCCGACGGGCAAGTGCGTTGCCACGGCGGTTTGTCAGACGGCACCGCCCTGCCCGGCGCCGCGCTGGATGTGATTGGCTACGATGAAAAGCCACTGATCACCGGCAAGCTGGGCGAGGATTCGAGCTTCACCTTCCCCCGCCCCGATGGCGAGTTTTACGTGCTGATGGAACTGGGTCCTGGCCACACGGTAGAAGTCGACCACACCGACATTCCGGCGCCATAACTCCACCCATCATCCGAGCTCGACGCCAGTAAGCACACGGTGCGCGCAGCAGGTAGAATGCGCGCCGTTTCCATGGGTTCCCTAACCCCATCGATCAAAAAGGTCCTGCTTATGTCCCTGATTTCTGCCGACCGTCGGCGTGGCGCGCTGACGTTTCTGGTGCTGTTCCACATCGTCATCATCATTGCCAGCAACTACCTGGTGCAGCTGCCGATCACCCTGTTCGGCTGGCACACGACGTGGGGCGCGTTCAGTTTCCCGTTTATTTTCCTGGCCACCGACCTCACCGTGCGCCTGCTCGGCAAAGGCCCGGCGCGCCTGGTAATTGCTCAGGTGATGGTGCCGGCTCTGGTGGTCTCGTACATCGTCTCGGTGCTGTTTCAGGAAGCCAGCTTTCGCGGCGTAAACGCGCTGCTGGAATTCAACGAATTCGTGCTGCGCATTTCGCTGGCCAGCTTCCTCGCCTACGCCCTCGGGCAGATTCTCGACATTCAGGTATTCGACCGTTTGCGCCAACTGCGCCAATGGTGGGTGGCGCCCACGGTGTCGACCATCTTCGGCAATCTGCTCGACACCTTCGTGTTCTTCGCCGTCGCCTTCTGGCACAGCAGCAACCCGTTTATGGCCGAGCACTGGGTGGAAATCGCCACGGTCGACTACGGCGTGAAGCTGACCATCAGCCTGCTGCTGTTCGTGCCGCTGTATGGCGTGCTGCTCAATGCCATCTTGCGCGTACTTGCGGGCCGCCCGGCCCGCTAAATCCTGCGCTGCTTATCGAGGCTAAAGCCTCTCCTACAGGTCCGTGAAGTGCGCCCCAAAAGTTGGACGGTACTGGTTAAGCCATGGCGGCCTTTGCTCTGTAAGCAACAGGGCTGAGGCCGCCTAGCTTCATCTTGATCCGATCATGGTTGTAGTAACGGATGTAT
>Ga0157370_10007601_pt1 | contig 11772 bp, 8 predicted proteins | sample C35metaG_FD_113463 | JGI IMG/M metagenome (GOLD analysis project Ga0157370, IMG submission 113463) | Corn rhizosphere microbial communities from Kellogg Biological Station, Michigan, USA - C3-5 metaG | ecosystem: Host-associated > Plants > Roots > Rhizosphere > Soil | place: USA: Michigan... | reverse complement strand
TCCGGTGCGGATGGAAAAGCGCTTTCGCATCGTGCCGCGCGGCGTGGCGCTCGTCATCGGCTGCAGCACGTTCCCGACATGGAACGGCTACCCGGCGCTGTTCGCGAGCCTCGCGACCGGCAATGCGGTGATCGTCAAGCCGCATCCGAACGCGATCCTGCCGCTCGCCATCACCGTGCGCATCGCGCGCGACGTGCTGCGCGAAGGCGGCTTCGATCCGAACGTCGTCACGCTCGTTGCGCACGATGTCGGCGACGACGTCGCGCAGACGCTCGCCCTTCGTCCCGAGATCAAGATCGTCGATTTCACCGGCAGCACCGCCAACGGTCGCTGGCTCGAGGAGCACGCGCGCCAGGCGCAGGTCTACACCGAGAAGGCCGGCGTCAACCAGGTGATCATCGATTCGGCGGCCGACTTCAAGGGGCTGGTGCGGAACCTTGCGTTCTCGCTTTCACTCTATGCCGGGCAGATGTGCACGGCACCGCAGAACATTTACGTCCCGAAGGGTGGCATCGATACGGCCGACGGGCATCTTTCGTTCGACGACGTCGCGTCGGCGATCGCGCAGGGTGTCGAGAGGCTGCTTGCCGACGATGCGCGCGCCGTCGAAGTGCTCGGCGCGGTCGTCAACGACGGCGTGCTGCGCCGGCTCGAGGCGGCACGCTCGCTCGGCGACATCGCGCTCGACACGCGCGCGATCAACCATGCACAGTTTCCCGATGCGGTCATCCGCACGCCGCTCATCGTCAAGCTCGGCAAGGCCGACCGCGCGACCTATCTGAACGAGTGGTTCGGCCCGATCGCGTTCGTCATCGCGACCGACAGCACCGATGACAGCCTTGCCATCGCGCGCGACGCCGTCGTCGGTCACGGCGCGTTGACGATGTCGGTCTATTCGACGAAGGACGACGTGATCGAGCGCGCGATCGACGTTGCCGAAGACGTCGGCGTCGCGTTGTCGATCAACCTGACCGGCGGCATCTTCGTGAACCAGTCCGCTGCGTTCTCCGATTTCCACGGCACCGGCGCGAATCCGGCGGCCAACGCGGCGCTCACCGATGCCGCGTATGTCGCGAACCGCTTTCGCGTGGTGCAGCACCGGATGCACCTATGAACTACGAACAGATCCGATTCGAATCGAGCGGGGGCATTGCGCGGATCACGCTCAATCGCCCCGATCGGCTCAACAGCTTCACCACGCAGATGCACGAGGAGCTGCGCGACGCACTGCGGCGCGTGGCCGACGATGGATCGGCGCGCGTTCTGCTGTTGACCGGCGAGGGTCGTGGCTTCTGCGCAGGCCAGGATCTCGCCGATCGCGCTGTCGCGCCCGGCGACGCGCCGGTCGATCTCGGCGCGTCGATCGACAACAACTACCGACCGCTCGTGCTGACGTTGCGCAGTTTGGCGTTGCCGGTCGTTTGTGCCGTCAACGGCGTTGCAGCCGGTGCGGGCGCCAACATCGCGCTCGCCTGCGACATCGTCATCGCGACGCGTTCCGCGAGCTTCATCCAGGCGTTCTGCAGAATAGGCCTCATTCCCGATGCGGGCGGTACGTTCTTCCTGCCGCGTCTCGTCGGTAGCGCACGCGCGATGGGCCTCGCGCTCCTCGGCGACAAGCTCACCGCCGAGCAGGCGGAGGAGTGGGGCTTGATCTGGAAATGCGTCGACGACGAGGCGTTCGCGTCCACGGTCGACGCATTGCTCGCGCGTTTCGCACAAGCGCCCACCGGCGGCCTCGCGGCCATCAAGCGCGCGCTGTACGCGTCCGCGGGGAACACGCTCGAGGAACAGTTGACGCTCGAGCGCGACGCGCAGCGCACGCTGGGCCAGAGTGCCGATTATCGTGAAGGCGTCGCGGCCTTCCTCGGGAAGCGACCGCCAAGCTTTACCGGCCGCTAGTGGAACATCCCCCCACGCTCGCTCCGCTCGCTGCCCCCCGCGGGGCTGAACAGTCTCGGCCTCCTTGCACGGTTCGCGCGTGCGTGGCGTCTGCGTGTCGGCCTCCCGTCCACGCTCGCGGTCGGCCCCTTCGGGCCTCGGCTTCGCCCCGCTCGCATGGACGTCCCGGGGCGGCCCTTCGCGACCGGGATGACCATCCCCCCACGCTCGCTCCGCTCGCTGCCCCCCAGGGGGCTGAACAGTCGCTCGGGGCGGCCCTTCGCGACTGAAGCCTAGAGTGCCCGCTGCTCCCATCCCGCGCGACGCGACAGTTGCCGTCATCGGCGCCGGAACGATGGGTTGCGGCATCGCGCAGATTGCCGCACAGGCCGGCCATCGCGTGCGCTTGTTCGACACGCGCCTCGGCGCCGCCGAGAAGGCGCACGCCGGGCTCGCGCAGACGCTGAACGGACTCGTCGCGAAAGGCAAGCTCGACGCCGGCACGGCCGAACTCGCCGCGGCACGCATCGCGCCCGTGCACGCGCTCGGCGACTGCGTGAGCGCACGGCTCGTAATCGAAGCGATCATCGAAGATCAGGGCGAGAAGCGGACGCTGTTGCGCGAACTCGAAAAGGTCGTGACTGCGTCGACGATTCTCGCAACGAACACGTCGTCGCTGTCGATCACGGCGCTTGCCGCGGGCCTGCGCTTTCCCGGACGCGTCGTCGGCATGCATTTTTTCAATCCGGTGCCGCTGATGCAGCTCGTCGAGGTCGTCAGCGGACTCTCGACCGACGAGGCCGTTGCCGACATCGTCGCCGAAACGGCGGCGGCATGGGGCAAGCAGCCGGTGCGCGCGACGTCGACGCCTGGATTCATCGTCAATCGCTGCGCGCGCCCGTTCTACGGCGAGGCGCTCCGGCTGCTGGCCGAACGCGCAGCCAACGTGCCGACGCTCGATGCGCTGATGCGCGATGCCGGCGGCTTTCGGATGGGCGCGTTCGAGTTGATGGACCTGATCGGCAACGACGTCAACTTCGCGGTCACGCGCGGCATCTGGCAGGCGTGCTATCACGACCCACGTTATGCACCGTCCGTGCTGCAGGAGGAGCGCGTCGCCGCCGGTCACTTCGGCCGCAAGAGCGGACGCGGCTTCTACGACTACGCCGAAGGCGCTGCGCGGCCGGCGCCGGCAAGCGTGTCGTCGCAGCCCGCGCCGAAACGGCTCGTCGTGTACGGTGAGCTGGGGGTTGCCGCGCCGCTCGCGCGTCGCTTCGATCAGGCAGGCATCGCCGTCGAACAGGCGGCAGCACTCGAACCGTTTCAGGGCGGTGCCATTCGCATCGGCGACGCCGTGCTCGCGCTATCCGACGGCCGCACCGCGACATCGCGTGCGGCGGCGACCGGCGTCAAGAACCTCGTGCTCTTCGATCTCGCTGTCGACTATGCGCGGTGCAATCGCATCGGCGTCGCGCGCGCCGATACGTGCGCGCTGGGCGCTTTCGAAACCGTTGCCGGCGCATTGCAGGCGGCTGGCATTGCGGTCTCGCCGCTCGACGATGTCGCGGGGATGGTCGTGTTGCGCACGGTGGCCGCGCTCGCGAACGAGGCGGCGGATGCGGTCACGCAAGGTGTCGCATCGACCCGCGATGTCGACGTTGCGATGCTGAAGGGCGTCAACTATCCGCGTGGTCCGCTGCAATGGGCCGACGAGATCGGCGTGGCGCGCGTCCGCAATGTCCTCGTCAACCTCGCCGCTCACTATGGCGAGGACCGTTATCGGCTGTCGCCGTTGATCGCACGCCGTCATGCGGCAGGGCGGCCGCTTGCCGAAGCCGCCGCGTAATCGGACTGAAACGAGCGGCGACGGCAGCGTCGTCGATGCCGAGCTGAACCGCGTTCGAAGAAAATTGGGATGAAACGTCCCCCCACGCTCGCTCCGCTCGCTGCCCCCCGGGGGGCTGGTTTTTCGCTCGGGACGGCCCTTCGCGACTGACATGCCGGCGAAACATCCTCGTAAGGGCAATCTCGAGCCGATCGAGACCGCGAGCCGCGACGAGCTCGAGTCGTTGCAGCTGCAGCGCCTGCAATGGTCGCTGCGTCATGCGTACGATAACGTTGCGCATTACCGCAAGGCGTTCGATGCGGCCGGCGCGCATCCTGAAGATGTCAGGAGTCTCGCAGATCTCGCCCGCTTTCCGTTGACGACGAAGGAGGATCTGCGCGGCAACTACCCGTTCGGCATGTTCGCGGTTCCACGCAACGAAGTTGCGCGCATTCATGCGTCGTCGGGGACCACGGGCAAGCCGACGGTCGTCGGCTACACGCGGAACGACATCGAGACATGGGCGGGCGTCATGGCGCGCTCGATCCACGCCGCCGGCGGACGGGCCGGAGACATCGTGCACGTCGCGTATGGCTATGGTTTGTTCACCGGTGGTCTCGGCGCACATTACGGTGCGGAAAAACTCGGGTGTACCGTCGTGCCGATGTCGGGTGGGCAGACCGAAAAGCAGGTGCAGCTCATCAACGATTTCCGACCCGACATCATCATGGTGACGCCGTCGTACATGCTGGCGCTCGCCGAGGAGATGCAGCGACAGGGTCTCGATCCGCGCGCGTCGTCGCTCGCGATCGGCATCTTCGGCGCCGAGCCGTGGACACCGACGATGCGCACGAAGATCGAGAGTCTGCTCGACATGGACGCTATCGACATCTACGGGCTCTCCGAAGTGATCGGGCCCGGTGTCGCGCAGGAGTGCATCGAGACGAAGGACGGACTCACGGTCTGGGAGGATCATTTCTACCCGGAGATCGTCGATCCGCAGACCGGCGCGGTGCTGCCGGAAGGCGAGAAGGGCGAGCTCGTATTCACCTCGCTCACGAAGGAAGCGATGCCGGTGATCCGCTATCGGACGCGCGACCTGACGCGGCTGCTGCCCGGCACCGCACGAACGATGCGGCGCATCGAGAAGATCACGGGGCGCTCCGACGACATGATGATCATTCGCGGCGTCAACATGTTCCCGACGCAGATCGAGGAATTGATTCTGGACGACCCGATGCTCGCGCCGCACTATCAGGTCGAGATCACGCGGCCGCGTGCGCTCGATGAAATGACGGTGATCGTCGAGCGCGCTGCGACGGCAGGCGGCGGGGACGCGGATGCTGCCGGTGAGCGGCTCGCGCAACGAATCAAGGATCTGATCGGCGTGACGTGCGGCGTGCGGGTGATGCCATCAGGCGGAATCGAGCGCTCGCTCGGGAAGGCGAAGCGCGTCGTGGACAAGCGGACGATGGGATAGCGTCGACCGAAGCTGTCGGCGATGTTGTCTGCTCCGGACCCATGGCGGTCTGCCCCTTGAGCGAAGAGCGGTCGTTCGCGTGCTGCACTCAACGACCAATTTGGCTGGACTGCTGGAACCAAGCGGTGGTTATCGCACGCGCCGTCCGCAGCGTGTGCTTGGAATCCCAACGGAGACCGACTCGTCGGCGGACTGGAACGTGGAGTGTTTGCTGGGCGGGACCGATCGGCGTTGCGTCACAGACTCACAAAGCGATCATCACCTTGATAGCCTCGCGCTCATTCATGGCCCGGTAGCCATCGGGCACTCCGTCGAGGTTGGTGACACGGTCGAATACACGGCCCGGCTCGATTCTGCCTTCAACAATGTCGGGCAGCAGCTGCGCGATGTACGCCCGTACCGGGGCGGGCCCCCCGCCGACTCTGATGTTGCTGTAGAAGGCCGGCAACGAGTTCGGAATCGTTTCGTAATGCGGCACGCCGACGCGACCGATTGCGCCACCCGGGCGAGTAACGCCGATCGCCGTGAGAATGGCTTGCTCGCTGCCGACGCACTCGAGGACTGAGTGCACCCCGAAGCCGCCTGTCAGCTCATGCACGTGCTCGACAGCGGCCTCACCGCGCTCACTGACGATATCCGTGGCACCGAACGCGCGCGCAAGGGTTATGCGGTCGGGATGGCGGCCGAGCAGAAGGATCTGTTCGGCGCCGAGACGCTTCGCTGCGATGACGCCGCACAAACCGACGGCGCCGTCGCCGATCACGGCCACTTTGCTGCCTTCGTGAACAGCAGCCACGACGGCTGCATGGTGGCCGGTTCCCATAACGTCAGAAAGCGTCAGCAGCGACGACATTAGCGCATCGTCCTTGTCAACCGACAGCGGGAATAGCGTGCCATCGGCCAGCGGTACGCGCACCGCCTCGGCCTGGGCGCCCGGCACTTGGCCCCCGAAAAATCCGCCGTGCACGCACGATGTCTGCAGACCTTCATGGCAAAACGTGCAGCTTCCATCCGAATACGCGAACGGCATCACGACGAGTTGGCCTCGTTTGAGCGTGCGTACGTCGGCCCCGACGGCTTCGACGACGCCGATCGCCTCATGGCCCATTCGCCGGCCGCCTTCAACCGGCGCCATTTCCTTGTAGGGCCAAAGATCACTGCCGCAAATGCAGGCCCGCGTCACGCGGACGACTGCGTCGGTCGATGCTGCCAAGGCCGGATCCGGGACGTTCTCGATACGGACGTCACCGGCGCGGAACATCACAGTAGCGCGCATGTTCTATCACTCCTTTTCACGATGTAGAAATCATTAGTCGGCCCGGACCTCGGCGACGTCGCCGTACCAATAGGCAGCGGTCACGCCACCGTCCATGAGGAAGTCGCTGCCCGTGATGAAACCACCATCCGGCCCCATGAGCAGCGCGGCGTACGGCCTCGGTCATCACCCGAAGCGAGTTGCCGCGCTTTGACAACTGATATGCGTGCAGCGAGTCCTTTAGCTGATCTGGCTGCAGGAATTCCGCGGCCCGAGATGACGATCAAGGTCTGGCCGCAAGGATGGGTGTGCCAGGCGCTTCGCGCGCTCGGGTCGAACGTGACGCAGGCGCAAGACATGCGCGACGGATCACCGCCCGCAAACAGTGGCGCCGCGCTGACCTTGCCGCTGAAGAACTGCTCGGGTCCGTCCGACGTCGGCTCCGACCTGCTGTGCTTCACTTCCATGTGATGCTCTTTGCTCAACGGCTCAGGAGTTTCTGGCGGTCTGCTGAATAACGGGCACCGTGCACAGTGATCTTCGAGAGCGCATCCTCGATGGTGCGAAAGTCTTCCTTGGTCAACCTCACGGATACCGCGCCGACATTCTCCTCGAGGCGATGCAGCTTGGTCGTGCCGGGGATCGGAACGATCCACGGCTTGCGCGAGAGAAGCCAGGCGAGCGCGATCTGAGCAGGCGTCGCGTTCTTTCGAGTGGCGATGTCCCGCACCAGTTCGACCAATGCCTCATTTGCCTTGCGAGCTTCTGCGGTAAAGCGCGGAACCGTGCTGCGGAAGTCGCTCTTGTCGAACTTCGTGTTCGGGTCGATCGCGCCCGTGAGAAAGCCCTTGCCCAGCGGACTGAACGGGACGAAGCCGATGCCGAGCTCGTCGAGCACGGGCAAGACCTTCTCTTCCGGCTCGCGCCACCACATCGAGTACTCGCTCTGTACGGCGGCGACCGGCTGCACGGCATGCGCGCGCCGGATGATGTCCGCGCCGGCTTCGGAAAGCCCGAAGTGCTTCACCTTGCCTTCGCGGATCAGGTCCTTCACCGTGCCCGCCACGTCCTCGATCGCTACGGCTGGATCGACGCGATGCTGATAGAAGAGATCGATGCGATCAGTCTTCAGCCGCTTGAGCGATTCCTCGGCCACACGGCGGATGCGCTCCGGGCGGCTGTCCAAGCCCGCATTCGAGTGTCCCTCCTTGAATCCAAATTTCGTCGCGATCACCACGCGATCGCGGAACGGTTCGAGTGCCTCGCCCACGAGCTCTTCGTTGGTTCCAGGCCCATAGGCCTCCGCCGTGTCGAAAAAAGTCACGCCGCGTTCAAATGCGGTACGAATGACATTGATGCCTTGCCGCTTATCCGTGGCCGGGCCGTAGCCGTAGCTCAATCCCATGCAGCCCAAACCGATTGCAGATACCTCGGGCCCGCTTTGACCCAGCTTTCGCTTCTCCATCGTCGTCTCCCGATCGTCGTGAATCCATTGCCATGATGCGCGCAACGATTGGCCGGATTAAGGCGGATAATCCGCATGACCTCTTGAGCGGATTTCAGCAATGGGGCGCGAAGACTGGGGAAGCCTCGCGGCCTTCGCCGTCGTGGCCGAAGAACGCAGCTTCACGCGTGCATCGGTGCGGCTCGGTGTCTCGCCTTCCGCGCTGAGCCACACGATGCGACGCCTCGAGCAAAGGCTCGGGATGCAGCTTCTCGCGCGCAGCACGCGCAGCGTGTCCACCACGCAGGCGGGCGAACGGCTCCTCGCGCGACTGAATCCTGCAATCAGCGAAATTTCAATCGCTATCGAGGAACTCCGCGAAATATCGGGCCGGCCTTCCGGTCACATCCGCATCAGTGCGCCGGGTGAAGCGGCGCGGCGCATCATCGCACCGGGGCTTCCCAGGTTCGTTGAGGCCTACCCCGGCATCACGGTTGAGGTTCTCATCGAACAGGCTTTCACGAACATCGTCGAACGGCGCCTGGATGCTGGTATCCGGCTCGGCGAATCGCTCGAGAAGGACGTTGTCGCAGTGCCGGTGAGCGGGCCGCTACGCATGGCCGTCATCGCATCTCTCGCTTACGTCAAGCGCCATGGCACGCCCAGGACGCCGCGCGAGTTGCGCTCTCATCGCTGCATCAACCTGCGGTTGCCGGCCGCGGGCACGATTTACAAGTGGGAGTTCGAGCGCGGCGCAGAAAAAATGGAGGTCGCGGTCGACGGCCCGCTCATTTTCGATGCCGGAGGCATGATCGTCGATGCGGCACTCGCGGGCTTAGGCATTGGCTATGTGCTGGAAGACCGCGCGAGGGAGCATTTCAAAGCTGGCACGCTGGTACGCCTGCTGCAGGACTGGTGCCCGCCGTTTCCTGGTTTCCATTTGTACTACCCCGGACGGCGGCAGCTTTCGCCGGCGCTCGGCGCATTCATCGAAGCGATTCGTGTCCGCGCACCCGGGAAAGGGCGCCGCTCGAGGGTCGCGCCTTGAGCGTGGATGTCCGCTTGTCGCCGCAGGCAGCCGAGCGATGGCGTGACGGCCATCGACCCATACGACGGCACCGCGCTCGACGCAGCGCGGTTCGTGCTAGAAATTCCCGGACAGCGCGGGGGGCGCGGTTATGCGCGGCGCCTGGCGTCGCAAGCGCCGCCTTGGCGAACTGCCCGCTGCACCGTTGCGTCTTCGCAGGCGCTGCCGGGCGGTCCATCACTGCTGTGAAGTGCGATCGTTCGGCTTGTTCGTGCCGCCCCACGGATCGTCGCGGCCGGACGGGTACGGCGCCGCCGAGTGCGAGCCGCTCTGGTCACCGCGCCAATGGTCGTTGTCGCCACGGCGGTAGTCATTGTCGTTTCCGGTGTAGGTATCGCGATGCCGGTTGTAATGCCGGTCGTCGTTTCCCCGATCGCGGTCGCGGTACGTGAAGCCGAGCCCCACCGACGGCGCTACGTCCTGCGCAGGCCCGTAGTAGTAATTCGGGCCGTCATCGTACGCATACGGGCCGTTGTCATAACCGTAGCTGTAGCCGTAGTTGTATCCGTCGTAAGGCTGAGGATACGCGTAGCCCAACCCGTAGTCGTAGGTTGCGCAACCGGCGAGCGCCACGCCGGCGGCGACGGCGGCAAGCGCGGATCTGACGAGTGATTTCATGTGCTTCTCCTTGGCTGGCTCATTTCGTATATATGGAGGGCGAAGGCCGCGTATGACGACGTTCACCGCGCTGATATCCTTGTCGGGCGACGGCCGACGCGCAATGAACGGCGCTTGCGACTGGACGAGTGCCGTCGGAAGTCCTGAAGATCGCCAAAAAAATTCAACCGAGACGATAGCCCCGCGCCTCCCCGGGGCCGGCAGGCGATTTTGTGCAGCGATCTACGCGGGGTGCGGCGCGCTGCGGCCGCTATCGTCGACGCGGCATGGCCCGGCGTCGTCGTGGAGGAGGCGAACCTGTCGGTCCAGATCTCGGCCATACGGCGCGTGCTCGCGCACGTGCCGAAACGTCGCACAACCGGGCCGACGAAGCGATAGCCGCGCAGCGTCAGCGTCTCGTCCAGCGCGCACCTTGAGGCAACGTCGCCGGTATCCTTGCGATAGAGCGCGGTAGCCTCGAGGGCGGGCGCACCAGGCGGCGCCTGTCGAAACGCACTGCGCCAAGACGCCATCAGTTAGGCGTTTCTCCTACAGACACGTCGTTGGCCTGTCAGCAAGAATTCCCGTCTATCGACATCGAAGGCTGGGCTTGGAAGAACGGCAGCATGCAGGCAGCGCGAGCGGACTCGAAAACGGGCGCTTCCGTTTGCTCGTCGACAGTATCACCGACTACGCGATCTTCATGCTCGATCCGGGCGGCCATATCGTCACGTGGAACGCAGGCGCGCAGCGGATCAAGGGATACACGGGCGACCAAATCATCGGCCAGCACTTCTCGAAGTTCTATTCCCGCGACGAGGTCGAGCGCGGGCACCCCGAATACGAGCTCAGCGTAGCGGCCGAGGAGGGTCGTTACGAGGAAGAGGGGTGGCGGCTCCGCAAGGACGGTACGCGGTTCTGGGCAAGCGTCGTGATTACGGCGCTTCGCGATTCCTCGGGTTCGCTCGTCGGCTACGGCAAGGTCACCCGCGACCTCACCGGTCGCCACGCGCACGAAGAATCGCTACAGCAAAGCGAGGAGCGGTTCCGCCTGCTCGTCGAGGGAGTCACCGACTACGCGATCTTCATGCTCGACCCGAACGGTCGTGTTGCCACCTGGAACGCAGGCGCCGAACGCATCAACGGCTACAAGGCCGACGAAATCATCGGCCGCCACTTTTCGACGTTTTACCCGAAGGACGCCGTCGAGAGCGGCTGGCCCGAGCACGAGCTGCAGGTCGCCCTCGCCGAGGGACGTTATCAGGAAGAGGGGTGGCGGGTGCGCAAGGACGGTTCGACGTTCTGGGCGCACGTGACCATCACCGCATTGCGCGATGAGTCGGGCCGTTTGCGCGGCTTCGCGAAGCTCACGCGCGACCTGTCCGAGCGCAAGCGCGCCGAAAGTCTGGAGGAGTATGGGTCGCTTCGCGACCAGATGCTGGAAGCCGAGCGCGCGGCGCGCATCGAAGCGCAACGCGCGGCCCGGATGAAGGACGAATTCCTCGCGACGCTTTCGCACGAGCTGCGAACGCCGCTCAATGCGATCCTCGGCTGGACGCAGATTCTGATGATGCCGCAACGCAAGCCGGGAGAGGAGGAACTGCGGCGCGCCCTCGTCATCATCGAGCGGAACGCGAAGTCGCAGGTGCAGCTGATCGACGACCTGCTCGACCTTAGCCGAATTCTCGCAGGACAGGTTCGCCTCGACGTGCAGCGCGTCGCGCTCGTCGACGTCATCCGCAATGCGATCGAATCCGCCCAGCCGGCTGCGGATGCGAAGGGCGTTCGCCTGGAGAACATCCTCGACGCGCGCCGCTGCATCGTATCGGGAGATGCAGGGCGGCTGCAGCAGATCATCTGGAACCTGCTCACCAATGCGATCAAGTTCACGCCGAAGGGTGGCAGGGTTCAGGTGCTGCTCGAGCTCGTCAATTCACATATCGAGGTCACGGTCAGCGACACGGGCATCGGCATACCGCCGGAATTCCTGCCGCACCTCTTCGGTCGCTTCACGCAGCGCGACAGTACGCCAGGCCGATCGTACGGCGGCCTCGGACTGGGGCTCGCTATTTCGAAGCAGCTCGTCGAGCTTCACGGGGGGTCGATCAGCGCGAAAAGCCCCGGCGAGGGACGCGGCGCAACGTTCGTCATCCGCCTTCCCCTCGCGCTTGCAGAGGCGACAGACGATCGAGCAGAACCGGAC
>Ga0157370_10007600_pt1 | contig 11774 bp, 8 predicted proteins | sample C35metaG_FD_113463 | JGI IMG/M metagenome (GOLD analysis project Ga0157370, IMG submission 113463) | Corn rhizosphere microbial communities from Kellogg Biological Station, Michigan, USA - C3-5 metaG | ecosystem: Host-associated > Plants > Roots > Rhizosphere > Soil | place: USA: Michigan... | reverse complement strand
TGTCCTTCAGTACATCATCGGATTTTTCCCGCTGGTCGCTGTCTTCACTAGCCATGTTGTGCAGAAACAAAAAACATCAGGTATAACGTCATTGCGAATCGCCTTCCTGAATCACCCTCATTTTCCAAAATGCTCAAAGGCGATGTGGCAATCTCCTCCTTAGAAACAGAAGCACCATTCGTAACGTCATTGGCAGGAACGAAGCAATCTCAACATTGGGAGATTGCCACAATTTTTTTCCACGGGAACCAGGAGTGAATGCCATCAGCTGCCCACTAATTGCATCCATTATCAGCTATATTATTCAAAGAAAACCCGCTCTGGCGCATTGGCCTGTGCACGAGCGTTACTTAGCCTTCATTAAAAAAGTCATTAAAATAATAACATACGCTAAATAACTGTGATTATCGGTTACGAATTTATCTTTGGATTATCAGCAATAATTTCAGCAGATGAATAATATCGGAGGCCGAATCAATTGAAGTAGTTATATGAGGTAGTTACTACGATTGCTGTCTTATTGTTTCCTGAAGATCGTTTACTTCAACCGGTTCCAATAAAACCTGTTCTTCTTTTTGTTGCTTTATTTGCTGCGATAAAATTAATCCGATGGTAAGACCGCTTAAAAGTCCTCCGATATGTGCAGCATTATCAATTCCGGCTGAAAGCCCCATTAGTAGATTGTAGCCAACAAATATCAATATACTTGTCAGAAATGCTTTATTGGCGAAAGCTTTGGGCAAAGATTTTGTCAAAAGCAAACCAAGAAAAACTCCGTAAAGCCCAAAAATGGCACCTGAAGCTCCTACACTTATTGTTGCATCATGCCACCACAAACTTGTAAGGCTGGCTACAAGTCCGGTAAAAAGATAAACAAGAAGATATTTGGTTTTCCCCAATTGAGGCTCCAGGAAGATTCCAATAAATAGAAGTGCATACATGTTTGCGAGTAAGTGCATCAGTCCGCCATGAAGGAAAATGCTCGTAAGCAATCGCCACCATTCCCCATCCGTTGTTACAGGTTTGAAATTTGCTCCCCAGGCTAAAAGATCGTTGGCTTTAAAAGACATAAAACCAAGTCCGGAAAAAACCATGATGAGAAAAATAAGAATATTGAGATCTATAATAATGGGCGTATAATAAAATCCTTTCTTTGGCAGAAAAAAAGATAAACTGTCTTTCACAACCGTTTCTTTATTTAGAGTCCCGCTTTTGAAATTTTTTAAAGACTCTTCGTCCAATTTCGGAATAAGCACCATAACCAACCAGATTATTGCCCCAATTGCAAAAGCTCCAAAAATCCAGGGAAATTTGTTTCCGTTTCTCGCTTCGAAAGGTTCATTTACCGGAATTAAAACTGTGGTTAAGCTACCTGAATACTTCTTATCGTTTTTTATTGCAGTGATATAACCTTTGTGATCATTGGTATTTCCTATTTTGTCAAAATACACGAATTGATTTACATTCTTTTGATTAAAATCTGCCTGGCTTTCATTGGCAAACTTTTGGAAACGTTCCTGTTTTTCCTGTTCATTGATATGATTACTGATCTGTTTATGATATTTAACGCCATACCATGCTATACAGTTTGAAGAAGAAGTATCAGCAGCGGAATTAAGAATGGGCAATACAACATATAAGTTCATGTTGAACTCAGAATTGTTCTTACCGCTAACATCAAAAACCGGTTGAACACCAACGTTCGCTTTGTCGATATAAAAATTCTTTAAAGAATAATATTTTGTCGGTTCATGATTTTGGAGTTGGGATATGTTCTCAAGCTTCGTTAATTTTCCTGATGCCGTTTCAAGGTAAGATTGCGCAACAATGATTGGAGCACATAGCGCGAAGCCTGCAATGAAAATATAAAGCCCGGGAAGATCACCTTTCTTTCTTTTCAGGTTGAGTAATTTAATTCGCGGCCTTAACCAAATTAAAACGGGTATCCATGGAAGCGCCATTGGTATCCATATATTCAGAATATCTTCATCAAGAGAAAATGCCTGAATCTTAATGAAAATAAGCCAGTTTAAAAAAGTGTATCCCGCGGTCAGGATAACCGCAATAATTACAAAGGGTTTGTAGACTAGTTTTAGTTTCTCGGTTTGAGCAGCCATTGGATAGTAATTAAAAATTAATGCCCTCAGAAAAAATGAAAGCTATACCAAATATAGCTGAATTTAGAATCCAACAAAATAATTATGTAACTTTTTTGACGGTAGTAAATAGAGTACTCTATTAATTTTCTGACAGTAAACGCCGGAACAATTATGATGAAACCGTCTCATTATTCTTTTAAAGTACTCTACCGATAGCCTTAAGCACTCTAACGATAACAAGCACTCTAACGATAGCCGTTTTTCATAATGCTGAAAGCTTAAACTCCGGTCATGGTCGTACGCTCATGGCTGCTTCCTTTCTCTTTGCTCTCTATCTTCCGGCTACCATCCTGCTGATTTGTTGCAGGCATGTTGCAGGACTAAGCAATATGGCAGCAAGAGATTAGCAAGGATTCGGCAACAACACTGCAATAACCGGTGTTTTTAATTTTGGATTTCAAATTACTTTGCCGGTTTGCTCATCCATAAAAACAATCTTATCTTTTGAAAAACTTACACCTGTTTCTTTTCCGATTTCTAATGTATTTACTGACGCAGGTCTGCGCACAATTAAAGTTTGGTTGTCGAAAGTAAGATAGACAATTTGCTCGTTGCCCATATTCTCATAGGCCGCTACCTTCAAAATGCAATCATTTTTATCCTCAATATTTTCTGATAAAGAAATATCTTCCGGTCTTATTCCAATGGTAATACTTTTATCAGTAAATTTTTTTAAAGTCTCCGGAACCGGGTTATCCAATAGAATACGAAGGTCTTCTGTTTCATGTGAAAAGAAATAATCTCCTTCAGATTTCAGATAGCCATTTATAAAATTCATGGTTGGTGAACCTATAAAGCCTGCAACGAAGCGGTTTGCAGGATAATTATACAGATTCATCGGAGTATCTAATTGCATTAATTTCCCTTTATTCAAAACCACAATTCTGTTTCCAAGCGTCATTGCCTCTGTTTGATCGTGCGTTACATAGATCATCGTTGCGTTGATTTCACGATGCAATTTTTGAAGTTCAATACGCATCTGGCTACGGAGTTTAGCATCCAGATTGCTTAGCGGTTCATCAAACAGAAAGACTTTTGGCCTTCTTATGATAGCCCTTCCAATAGCAACTCTTTGCCGCTGGCCACCGGATAATGTTTTTGGCTTACGGAATAATTCATCTTCTATCTCAAGCAATTTTGCCACTTGCATTACTCGCTCTTTGGTTTCCTTCTTACTTATTTTTTTCAACCGTAAACCGAAAGCCATATTTTCATATACCGTCATGTGAGGATACAATGCATAATTCTGAAAAACCATGGCAATATCCCTGTCACGCGGACTAAGTTCATTCATTCTTTTTCCGTCAATCAACAAAGAGCCTGCGCTAATTTCTTCGAGCCCCGCAATCATTCTGAGTAATGTTGATTTTCCGCATCCGGAAGGGCCGACGATTACCATCAACTCTTTATCATTCACTGTAAAAGAAACATCATCAACTGCTTTTTTTTCTGCTGATCTTTTATCAGTATTGCCATATATTTTTGAGATATTTTGCAAAGTAACAGTTGCCATAATTGTATTTTAAGAGAAGCGTTTGAAATAATTTTTAGATATAATAGTTATGCGGCAAACGAGGTCCAATTCTCCGGATGCGACTATAAAATTATCATGATGAGACGCAATTCCTGTTGAAAAAACTACATCGTTTAAGTACACCTGATCAGAAATATTTTTTGTAAGAGCTGCATTCGCTTCCAATAAAGGAACCTGGTCCTCCAGATGTAATATCTTTAACGGATCTTCCTGATCAAGAAGCGCCCAGAACGTCCGGTAGATTCCTACATCACCTTTGTTTTCAACTCCGTGATACAACATCAGCCAGCCTTCAGGAGTAAGTATTGGAGGAGTTCCACCGCCAATTTTTACATTGGATAAAGAACTTCGCCGCGCACGCAGAAAAGGAGCATCACAAGGTTTCCAATGCAGTAAATCGGGCGAGGTAGCCAGGTGAACTGCGGCTCCGGGATGATACAGAGAGGAAGTTGAAGATGCAAAATAACATTCGCCGAGAGGCCGGGTTAGTGCATAATAGTTGTTATGAATTTTCCCTTCAAAGAGCAGCATATCTTTATTCTGATGGTCAAGTACAATACCACGGCATTTGTAATTTAATCCGTCATCAGAATCATATAACATGGTTGAGTGACGTTCAGAACTTACGCTGCATACGGTCATATAATAGCGGCCATTTATAAACGAAATCCTTGGATCTTCTATACCATATTCCTGGTTGGTATTTTGCGGAGCGATTATTTTATTATAATGAATTTTAATGATTGCCGATGCATCTTCATTTAACTCAACCGGTAACAGCCAGGATAAAGATGTGAGCGCATAGACAGGAAAATTATAGGCATTTATTTTAAATTTCCTGGGATCATTCACAGATACTTCTGAAAGCGGCCAGGAGTCAGTTTGATAACCATCATTAGTCCACCGGATAGAGTACGCCTTATTATTTTTTACCGGATTTCTCAATGATTCTGCAATTCTTACCATCATCAGCAGATTACCATTGGCCAAACGGCAGAGTCCCGGATTAAAGGCTCCCAATACAAAGGTCGCTTCACTTAATCCTGCTCTTAACGGCGACATTGAAAGATCTACATCAGCAGGCGAAAAAATTAAATGGTCAGATTTGATATAATCAGGATTCATATAAAGTACCCAGTAGGTTATTTTTTGTATTTATTTAATGCGGTTATTAGTGCGGGGGAAGCCTCAATTCTTTCTAATGAAAGCAGAGCTTCTATCGTTGATTCGGCGCCTGAATTTACATTTACACCTGTAGGGGAAGAAAGTCCGTCAAAACACCGGCCCGTTTCTTTTGAATACATATTCTGCCCTGCATCATTGGCACCAAAAAACCATGCAGAAATATGACCAGCCATGTCTGCATATTTTTCCTGTGAAGTTAACTTGTAAGCTTCTGTGGCTGCTAAAACCATTGGGCTTATACCGTAGGCAATCTGATCATAACTTTTTTCATTTGCAGATTGTAAACTACCTCCGTTATTTACCACATCAAATGAAGCTTTGAATCCATTTTGTAACAACCACGGATAAAAATTGTCCACTTCAGAAAAAGCAGCGGACGTGTATTTTGGATCATCTAAAAATTCACCGGCTTTAAAAAGGGCATAAGCCTGCATATTTCCATAAGCATGCCAGGTGTTTTCCCAACTAAGAAATGCACCATAAGGAAAGTGAGTCGCATCCCCTTGTTGCATCAAAACAATTCCATCAGCCAGTTTTTGTATGTAAGACTTTATTGTAGCATCATTTGTCCTTGTACAATAAGGGATGAGTCCTGCAATCAGTAATCCTGCCTGGTCTGTACCGCTTCCGGCAGGCAGCCATTGTGGTACAGTAATGCCGTTTACTACTTTGGTAGTTTGGGGCAGATTTGCCAAATCAACTTTTATAGAGGCAACTAATTTTTCAACAGCATTATCCATCTTTGCTGCTAAGGCCGGGTTGAGAGATTTTATCAAAGGCTCACCTTCGGTTAAAGTTTGTAAAGCGCGCCACGACCACCATTCGGGATTGTTCAGGCTTGTATTACCATTCGTATTTATTTGCGTGCCGGTTAAAAGAAAATTATAGAAATAACCATTCGCTGATTGCATTTCCAGCAGGAAATTTATCAGTTTAAATGCCTTTGATTGTATAGTCGTATCTGTAGAAAATTGACCTTTTCTCAAATACACTAATGCTGCCCTGGAAACGTCATCCACACAAGTATACCCTTCCCCGTTAGCAGGGGTTAAATGATAATCAGGTGCATCAGCATAGATATAGACGCCGGCGGCATTGATTCCATCCGGAAAAGCGATCGGAACAGTTAAGTAATCCAAATGAGCCGTATTAACCATGGAAGTATCTTTCGGCGGAGTTGTATTATTAGCCGCAGTTTGTTTTTTACAGGTAACTGCCATGCAGGAAATAGCAAAAAAATACAACAGGAATTGAAGTTCTTTTTTCATGTTAATTAGTTTGAAGAAGTTCATTTAAAAGTTCATTTAATTCAATTGTTGCAAAACTTGTTGCAGAATCTGAGACCGCATAGGGAATAATTAATAAATCTTCATGCCTGAGTAGTCCACAGGTATAAACAACGTTTGGCACATATCCCTCTCTTTCACATTCATCCGCTTCAATTAAGGGCTTTGCAAGTCTTCCAATAATAATTGAAGGATCATTCAAATCGAGCAGGATGGCGCTGATAACATAAGTACGTACTGCACCCACTCCATGTGTGAGCAGGAGCCAGCCTTTATCTGTTTTTAAAGGGGAGCCGCAATTACCCAACTGCACCAATTCCCAGATGTATAAAGGTTCCATTAATGTTTTATAATCATTCCAAACATATAGATTGTCTGAAAACATGATACTGATTTTCTCACCGCCCTGTCTTGAAATCATTGCATATTTGCCGTTTATTTTTTCAGGAAATAATGCCATTCCCTTATCGGAAATCGCTTCTCCATACAAGGTTCTGATTTTAAAAGCATTAAAATCTTTTGTTTCTATTAACTGCGTTTTTATCCGGTGCCCATCGTAAGCTGTGTAGGTTCCATAATAGCAGGAGAATTCTTTGTCTGTGAACTTTACGAAGCGCACATCCTCCATTCCCATACTTTCTGCTTTTGCAGTTGGAAAAATAACTTTCTCATTTAATGTTAAACCGGGTAATGATTTCAGGTCATAATTGGTATCAAAAAGTTCCTTTAATAATCTTACAGATTCTTCAGATATCTCGCTCATTAATTCCAGCGCTTTAGCAGTTGTAAAACATTCAGGAAGAATCTCTATCCCATTGATTTCACCTGGTAGGGCAAAAGACACTCTTTCTTTTATAAAATCTTTACTGAACAATGCCTCTTCATTTTTTTGAAGAACCGAAAAGCTTCCTGATAATTTATCCAATGAAATATTCCCGGTATTATCTACTAATCCTGTGCGAAAAACGATAGAAGAAATGTGCCCTTCCCCGGTAGCTCTCAGGCTTAAAACGAATCGTTGTAAGCCTTGCTGTAAGCCGCTTTGGCCCGGATGCGTAACAATTGAAGGATTGAATAAAGCCGCAGCCTCTATTGAATATTCTTTTGTAAATAAAGCGCCTGACAATAACTTCTTCTGTTCGGATAAATCCTGAAGATGGTTTTTGTATTCTTCATTTATCCTGGCAAAATGACGTTTAAATATGGCGTCAATATGGTGATGACGTGAAGCAAATTCGTCCATTATTTTTTTTAAAGAAGACGTAACTTCCTCCTCTGTTAAATCATTTACCCTTTGAATAATATTACTGATTCTTCCCTTTCCGGGCAATTGCAAAAACCGCGTGATTACAGCTTTTGGATTTGCATATAATTTTATGTTCTGTTTGATAACTTTCATTATTGTCTTCTCTTTTCTACTGATATTTATTTTAATTTTTATTCACTCAATCTTTCAGGCCGGTGGATGCCATGCTTTGTATAAAATATTTTTGAAAAAATAAAAAAGCAATCATTACCGGCAAGGCTAACAAAACTGCCGCCGCCAGTTTCACCCCTAACTGGCTATCTGCTCTGCCTCCTACTGCAAAAAGTGTTACTAATTGGGGCATCGTCATCAGCTTTTCATTCCTTACAACAATGAGGGGCCACAAAACTTCATTCCATGAACCAATGAAAGATAAAATCGCCACCGTAACAATTGTGGGTTTAATGTTTGGCCAGAGTATTCTGAAAATAATGGTTGTTTCATTGCAGCCATCAAGCCGCGCAGCATCTATCAAAGCCTGTGGCAATCCCTGGAAGGCCTGCCGGAACATAAGTATCGCGAATGCACTGACGGCAAAAGGAACAATTAAAGCCATGTAAGTATCTACCAGATGCAGATTCACCATGGTAATATAATTTGGAATTAACGTAACCTGGAAAGGCAACGACATGGTAAAAACTATTACATAAAATATCAGTTGTTTGCCTTTAAAATGCATTTTTGCCAAAGCATAACCAACCATTGATCCGGTGATAATTACCAGTGAAGTTGTAAATAAAGCAACCAATAAACTATTGAAGAGCGAACGCCAGATGGGTATCTTTTCAACCATGGTTTTAAAATTCTGCCAGGAAGGATGTGTGGGCCATAAAGTCATGGTGCTTATTTCGTTCATTGGTGCAAAAGAAGCTCCAATCATCCATAAAAACGGATAGATAAACGTAAGTGCAGCAATTAAAAGAATTGCATACAGGAGCATTTTTTTTATGGAAAACTTTGACTTCATATTTTATAATTGAATCGTCTTTGTTTGAACAGTAACATTTAACGGTCTCACCCCAACCCCTCTACAACTGAAAGGGCCGCGCTCGCGTGGGATCTTTGTGATCATTAAACACAAATAATGCACTTTCACATTTTATATTTCCAATTTTCACATTCCCTCACATCAGCATTTTAGCTTATCAGCATATTTTCAAATTTAATCCACTTCCTTTTCGATAAACTTTTTCTGAAGTACCACCACACTCATGATCATGATCGCATAGAAAAAACCAAGAGTTGCTGAATACCCCATGTTATAATACTGAAATGCCTGTTTATATATATAAAGAACAGCAGAAAGCGTTGAATTGAGCGGGCCGCCGCCAGTCATAATATATGGTTCTATAAATAAATTAAATCCTCCGATGGTTGATAATATTACTACCATAAAAATAGTCGGGTTGATCATGGGTAAAGTAATGTGGTAGAATTGTTGCCATTTGGTAGCGCCTTCCATCCTGGCAGCTTCATAATATTGCGTAGGAACCGTTTGCAGACCGACTAAAAAAAGAATAACATATAATCCTACATTTTTCCAGGTAGCCATTACTGCTATTGAATAAATAGCGATATCAGGATTGATGAGCCAGCCAATTTTATTCAGGCCTGTTGACACCAGCATTCTGTTAATCAAACCTGAATCGAATCCCAGCAATTGTTGCCAGAGAATAGTAACGACCACGCCGGAAACAATTACCGGCATAAAAAAAGAGGCACGGAAAAAGGAACCCGCTTTTATTTTTTGGTTTAATAAATAAGCAAGAAATAACGATACTATTAATTGTAAAGGAATGTGTAACAATAAAAATTGCAACGTGTTTAAAATCGCTTTCCAAAATAAACGATCATGAAACAAGCGGGAATAATTACTTACTCCGATGAAATGCATTGGCGCAATAATATTCCATTTATTAAAGGTTAGAAAAAAACAAAACAACACCGGGAAGACGACGAATACAATTACAAATACCAGGTAAGGTGATACCAGTAAATAAGGCAGAAGATTTTTTTTGCGGAACCTTTTTTTTGTTGCCTCACCTTCTCTGAAGGAGTCCTTTGGACAACCCCTCTCAAAAGGAGCCGGAGAATTTCTTATCAAAATTTTATCAGGCATAATTAAACTTTAATGCTGTTTTTGCTGCCTCTTCCGCTACACGCAAGGATGCCACTGCATTTTCGCCATCTATTTTTCTTTCATGAGAACGATCTCTAATCCAGTTCCACTGATCAGTAAGCATATTTATCAACAACTGCTGATAGGTTTTTTGCTTATCTGCATTTCCGGATTCAATCGTTATTTCTTTATCAAAAATGATTTTTGTAAATCTTCCTTTTACTTTTTTATTCTTCGTTTGTACATCACCACTATAAACAATTTTTGATTTGCCTGTTAATTCCTGCAGATATTGCAACTGCTTATCAGTTACCAGCCCATGAAGTTTCATTTTTATGGGGATCCACCCATACAGGGTTATTTCACCATGTTCAAAAAGTAATCTCATTTCCTGCCTGTCTAAAATCTTTGGCTGATCAAATCCATGATAAAAATTTACGGTTCCTTGTTTATACATAACAGTCGCCTGTACCCGGTCTGTAATTTTTTCAGCTTTTGGCCTGTGAAGTTGCAAAGCATTTACGACTTCACCTTTTCCAAGCCAGCCCTCAAACATATCAAAAAAATGCACCCCGTGTTCTATAAATATTCCACCGCTTTTCGATCCATTCCAAAACCAGTGATCTGAATTCAGATTTTCATCACTGGCATAATTTTCAAAAAAGCCATGCAAAAAATTTCCCAATACTTTTCCCTTTATGATTTTTGTTACAACATCATACAAAGGATTGTAACGCTGCATTAAATTCACTACATATAAAAGATCATGTGAAATGGCCAGTGAACTTAGTTCTTCTGCTTCACATGTTTTCAGGGCGGCAGGTTTTTCACAAATGACATGTTTTCCTGCAAGCAAAGCCATTTTAGACTGCTGATAATGTAAAAATGGCGGGGTAGCAATGTAGATCAAATGAATATTTTCATTTTGAAGTAAAGCATTTATATCATTTGCTACAATTGCATCACACGTTTTAGCCATTTGCACAGCATTCTCTTTTTTAATGTCCGTTATGGCAATTATGCGGACGCCTTTAATTTTTAAAAAAGCATTTACGGCAAAAGCTGAAAAGTCTCCTGCACCTGCTACTCCTATGTTCAATTCGTTTTTCAATATTTATTCATTTGCATTTTTCAATAAAACATTTACTGCTGCTTCTGCATCGCTGATCGCTTTTTCGGGAGTCTTTCTTCCATAAACTACACTGGCTTCATATTCCTGCGAAATAATATCCAGCACTTCCACAATTACTTCACAATTATCAACTCCTTTTAAAAAAGGGATTTGTTTTGCAAACGTGATCATCATCGGATTTTTATCAAAATAAGATTTATAAAAATTGTCTGTTTCAAGATTTTTTCTCCTGGGCAACTGGCCGGTTAATTCCAGTAATTTTAAATCCCCGTTTTTATTGATAATTGTTTTTACAAATTCCCAGGCCTTCTGTGGATTTTTACAGGTATTGAATATGACAATATTTTTAGGATCGGCATAAGTATAAACCGGGCCTGAGTGACCATCCGGCACAATTGGCGGATAATATTCGTAATCGAAATTCCTTCCCGGGATGCCATTTAAATGAGGTATTTCCCAGGGGCCAGTCCATTTGGTAGCAATGGTTTGCTCCACAAAAGGATCACTTGAAGCACCCGAACCTTCTTTGGAAAAATAATCATGCGTATAAAGCGATTGCAAAAAACGAAAAACTTCAATAGCATATTTATTATTAAAAGCGGCTTTATTATTTATTACTAAGGAGCCGCCATTGGAGGCAGCCAGGTATAACGGGTAAAAATTAAAGAGGCGCTGGTACCATAACGGGCTTACTTCTGTATAACCAAATCTCATTGCTTTTGAACTATTGATATTGTTTTCTTTAAAAATTTCGGCATCCTGTAAATAAGCGCTGTAAGTTTTGGGTGGTGAGGTGATTCCATTGGCAGTAAACAAACTTTTATTGTAGATTGTCATTATCGGATTTACTTTCCACGGCACCTGGTAAATATGACCGTTTGAAGAAGTGATTTCCTTTATAACACCGCTGTCGCATCGTTCTTTTATAAAATCTAAGAAACCTTTTAAAGTATCCAACGCAATTAAAGATCCGGCGTGTGCATACATTTCAACATTCCCCTGCCACATATTTGCATAAATATCCGGCGTTGTTTTTCCTACGACCGCGGCAAG